>ERZ795058.13-NODE-13-length-293989-cov-36.020916_pt1 | contig 293989 bp, 257 predicted proteins | sample MGYA00375142_ERZ795058 | MGnify/ENA primary metagenome ERZ795058 (study PRJEB30187, sample SAMN05720210) | activated sludge metagenome | isolation source: anaerobic digester from wastewater treatment plant | place: Japan | collected 2015-04-20 ... | reverse complement strand
AGCGCAGCGGCTCCCCTTTCCCGTCACCACAAGCGCAGCGCGGCGGTCTGCCTGTTTTCTTCCCAATATGGACCAAAGCGGTACCGCAGCACGCAAACACCAGACACTTGCATGCTTCCCCTTTTTTTCCAATCGGCTGCCGCGCCTGTGTCTCTAAACGACAAGGCGCTTCGCTTGCGCAAACAAAAAAGAGCCTCCCAATAGAAGGCTCCTTTCCTCAGCAGGTGATTACCGGGCGCTTGCCTTGACCACCCGTTTGAACTGAATGGCTTTCATAATCTCAGCCACGATAGAAGGCATCAAAATCAGCGGCAGTATGATCAGCCAATGCAGAGCGTCAATCGCGCTGGTGTTGAAAATGGGCTGCAAGAAGGGCACATACACAACCAAGAGTATCAGCACAAGCGAGCTAAACACCGCCAGGTTCATACCCTTGTTGCTGAAGATGCCAATCTTGGTCAGCGGGTAATACTCAGAACGCGCGGTATAAGCACGCAGCAGTTCGCTGACCGAGAGCGTCACAAACGCAAGCGTCTCCGCCAGATCAAGGCTGACCCGATTGCCAATCGCGAAAGCGCTCATCGTCGCGGTCGTAATCGCGATGGTCTGGACGATAATTCCGCGCAGCATAAACTTGTTGATAATCGGCTCATTGGTCGGGCGTGGAGGGTGAAGCATGATGTCCGGGTCGCCTCTTTCAGAGCCCAAGGCAAGCGCTGGCGCGCCGTCGGTCACCAGGTTCAGCCAAAGCAGTTGAATCGCGGTGAGTATCGGCGGCCACCCAAACAGAGTCCCCAAAAAGATCACCATAATCTCAGCCATATTGCAGGAAATCAGGTAGTACACGAATTTGCGGATGTTGCTGTAAATGACCCTGCCTTGTTCCACCGCTGAAACGATAGAAGCATAATTGTCGTCGGTCAACACCATGTCGGCGGTCTCTTTTGCAACATCAGTGCCGGTAATTCCCATCGCGACGCCAATATCAGCCAGTTTGATAGCCGGCGCATCATTAACCCCATCCCCTGTCATCGCGACGACTTCCTGGTTGCTGCGCAGAGCTTCCACAATTTTCATCTTGTGCTCGGGGCTTACGCGCGCGTAAACATCGGTCTCTTTCACCGCTTCCCGCATATCTTCCGCGCTGATGAGGTCCAGTTCTGCGCCGGTCATCACCCTGTGTCCGGGTTGGAGCAAGCCGATTTCCTCGGCAATCGCCCGGGCTGTGTTGGGGTAGTCCCCGGTAATCATTACGGTGCGGATGCCGGCTGTTTTGGCTTCGGCGAGCGCGGGTTTGACTTCCGTGCGCGCCGGGTCTATCATGCCAATCAACCCGATGAAAACCAGCTCCTGCTCAAGCGCCTCGGGGCTGGTGTCTGTCGGCATCTCGGGGACAAGGCGGTACGCCACGCCCAAAACGCGCAAGGCGTTGCGGGTCATCGCGTCGTTAGCGGCTAGAATTTCCTGACGGGCGGCTTCGCTGAGGGGTTCGTGGGTGTTATCAGCGCGGAGTTTGTAGGTGCACAGCTTCAACACCACATCCGGGGCGCCTTTCAGAGCGATGACATGCCATTTATTCTGGTCAGACTGCTCGAATGGTGAGATATCCCCAGCGCTCGGGGTGTGCAGCCCGTGGATTGTCACCATGCGCTTCCGCTCGGAATCAAAGGGGATTTCCTGCAGCCGCGGGAAGGCTTCGTTCAGTTGGCGGGTGCTCGCGCCGGCTTTATGTGCCGCAACCAGGATGGAGCCTTCGGTGGGGTCGCCTACCATGCGGTAGGTGGTTTTCCCACCGCTTTCACCGGTCGCTTCCAGCTGGGCGTCGTTATTCAGGCTGCCAACCCACAGAGCGGTGCGCACCGCGGGATAAGCTTGCAAGTCAACTTTCTGCCCATTCAACAAAAAGTCGCCGACCGGATCGTATCCGCTGCCGGTCACTTCAAAGGTGTTTCCGTCCGTCCACAGGCGGGTGACGGTCATTTGATTTTGGGTGAGCGTTCCGGTCTTATCCGAACAAATCACGGTGACCGAGCCAAGGGTCTCCACTGAAGAAAGCCGGCGAATAAGCGCGTGACGGTTGACCATTTCGCGCATGCCGCCAGCCAGGCTGATGGTCACCACCGCGGGCAAACCTTCGGGCACCGCGGCAATGGCAAGAGAGACAGCAATCATAAAGAGGCTGACAATCTCACTGACAAAATCGGGATTGCTGAATGAAATATGTTCTGGTCCGAGGATCAGACGCGCGACGCCAATGAGGAAAACCAACAAACAGACAACAATCGCGCCGATGCCGAGGGTTTTTCCGAGCTGGTCCAGGCGCTTCATCAGCGGAGTCTGTTCCTCCTCAACAGTCTGAAGCATGCTGGCAATCAGACCAAGTTGGGTATTCATGCCCGTGCTCGTCACCACGGCTTTGCCGCGCCCATAGGTCACAAGTGTCCCCATAAAGGCAGAGTTCTCGCGGTCACCCAGCGGAATATCCGCCAGGAAGACGCCCTCCGCGTTTTTCTTGACCGGCACAGACTCCCCGGTCAGGGATGATTCATCGATGCTTAGGTTGACCGCCTCCAGAAGGCGAATATCCGCCGGGATGTAGTTGCCGGCTTCTATAAAAACAATGTCGCCGGGCACGAGTTTTGGAGCGGGCAGAGACATGCGATGACCGTCGCGCAGCACCTGGGCTTCTGGCGCTGCCAGCTTCTTGAGCGCCGCCAGGGATTGTTCCGCCCGGGATTCCTGGATGATACCCATAATCGCATTCAGAACCACAATTAATAGAATCGCGCCGGCTTCCACGTAATCGCCCAGCAGGGCTGAAATGACGGCAGCGCCAATCAGCAGCCAGATGACAAAGCTGTTGATTTGCGCCCAAAGCATTTGTAGGAAAGAGGTGCGCTTTTTTTCGACCAATTCGTTTGGGCCGTAGTGCGCGAGGCGCTTTTCGGCCTCTTCGCTGGTTAGCCCGGCTTCAGCCGCCACGTTTAAGGAATTAAGCACTTCCGGCGCGTCCAAAGCGTGCCAGAAAAGGCTCACGGATTTTTGCTCCTCCCCAGCAGCGGTAGTTGGTTTCTCACTCATGAAATGTTCCTCCATAAAGTTGATGCCGTCTGGCATGTCTGACTATTATATTCTATCTGCGGGTAATTCCACATGCCTGCGGTGGAAAGGAAGACGCCAGGATTCAGGTTGAACGCCGGCTCATCACGTTCTTTGTTCAACCCCCGGCAGGCTGTGTTAAAATCAGGCAATGGGATGGAACATTTGCGGTCATGAGACCGCGGTCGCGTTTCTGCAGATACATGCCAGGCCGGATAAACTGCGCCACGCCTATCTGATTACAGGTCCGCAGGGTGTTGGCAGGCGCACGTTGGCGTTGGCCTTCGTTAAGGCTTTGAATTGTCAGAACCCGCCTGCCCCGGGAGAGTTTTGCGGCGCCTGCCAGGCATGCCGCCAAATTGACGCCCAAAGCTTCCCGGATCTGACGGTTTTAGCGGCAGAGGAAGGGCACCAGGACCTGCGCATTGACCAAATCCGCACGCTGCAGCAGTCGCTGGCGCTGGCGCCGTACCAGGCAAATTACCGGGTGGTCTTGATACTGGATTTTCAACGCGCCACCGCCGCGGCATCCAACGCGCTTCTCAAATCGCTGGAGGAACCGCCCGCGCGAGCTGTCCTGATCCTGACGGCGGACGCCGAGGAAAATCTGCTCCCGACGATAGCCTCGCGCTGTCAGATTTTGCGCCTGCGCCCACTGCCCATCGGGTTGGCTGCCAGCTGGCTGAGCGAGCGCCATCAGGTGCCCGCGGAACGCGCCGCCCTGCTGGCACAGTTAAGTTCCGGCCGGCCTGGTGCGGCCGTGCGCCTGAATGAAAACTCTGACCTGCTGAGCGCGTATTCAGACCACTTGGACCGCCTGGAGGAACTGCTGTGTTCCAAGCGCCGACAGAGGCTGCAGTACGTCGAGAGTTTGCAGAAGAGCAAAGGCGGACAGCGGGAATTGGCAGGGCAGCTTGTTTCTGCCTGGTTAAGTTTTTGGAGGGATGTGCTGATTGTGCGCAGCGGCGCGGAATTGCCCCTGGTGAACCAGCAGAGGCAGCCTTTTTTGCAGGCTGCCGCCAGGCAGTTGAACCTCGCCCAGGTCGAAGCTGTTCTGGACCGGCATGAAAAAGCCCTCGCGCAGCTGGACGCGTATGTTAATCCGCGTTTGACCCTGGAATATCTGCTCCTGACGCTCCCGATTCTGACCGATTGCAGAGGTGCCAATTGAGCATTGTCGGTGTGAAATTGCAGCCCGGACAAAAAGCCAAACTGAAGGATATCATCCGGGTTTTCCTCCAAATCGGGGCGACCAGTTTTGGCTCTCCGACCGCGCATATCGCCATGATGGAAAGCGAAATTGTGCGCAAACGCAAATGGCTGACCAGTGAACGCTTTTTGGAACTGCTGGCTGCCACGCATCTGGTGCCGGGGCCCAACGCGACGGAACTGGCGCTGCATATCGGTTACCTGCAAGCGGGATACGCTGGTTTGTTGGCAGCCGGCGCGAGTTTCATCCTGCCGTCTTTCCTCGCCACCATCGCGCTGGCCTGGGTGTACACCCGCTACGGCTCGCTGCCGCAAGTAGACGCGATATTCTACGCCCTGAACCCGCTTGTGCTCGCGATTGTGATTAACACAGTCTGGAACCTGGGCAAGAGCTGCCTGAAAACCTGGCAGACCTGGCTGATTTTCGGACTGGCGCTCGGCGCTTCGCTTTTGGGAGTGAGCGAATTGTTGGTACTCTTCGCGGCCGCTCTGTTGGGTTATGTCCTGCTTGACTTGATTAAACGCCCGCCAAAAACACCCGCCGCTTTGCTGGCTTTCTTTCCGTTCCCGCTTGTCGCGCGTTTTTTTCAGCAGGGTTCCGATTGGCTGCATTCCCGGGTGGTTCAGCTCTTTCTCTACTTTCTGCGTACTGGCGCCGTCCTTTTTGGGTCGGCGTTGGTCCTGTTCCCGCTCATTCGGGAGGATGTGGTCAACCGCTTCGGTTGGATGACCCAGCAGCAGTTGATTGACGCCATCGCGGTCGGGCAAATGACGCCCGGGCCGGTGACCTCGGCGGTCACCTTTATTGGCTACACGGTCGGGGGTCTGCCCGGCGCGTTTGCCGCCACCATTGGCGTGTTTCTGCCGTCCTTCCTGATTGTCACGGCGATGGGCCCGCTGATGAAGAAACTAGCAGAGTCTGAGGTGGCAAAAGCTGTTTTGGAAGGCGTGAACGCCGGCGTGGTGGCTCTCGTCATCACCATTGCTATCACGATGGCAAAAAACGCGGTTGTGGATGTTTGGACGGGGCTTTTATTGGCGGCTGGTTTGGCGGGTTTATTCCTCCTCAAGCTGACCCCTTACTGGCTGGTCCTGGCGGGCTTCGTGGTCGGCCTGGCAAAGGTGCTGTTCTTTTAGGGCGGGTCTGCGGTAGAATCCTCTGACTATGGATGATTTATTGGACCTGTTAAACCCTCAGCAGCAGCGGGCGGTGGCCGCTCCTGCCGGAGCCGCGCTCGTGTTGGCTGGCCCGGGCTCTGGCAAGACGCGCGTGTTGACTTACCGCATCGCCTACCTGATTGGCGTGCTGCACGTGCCGGCCTATCACATCCTCGCGGTAACCTTCACCAACAAAGCCGCCCGGGAAATGGCAGCCCGCGTTGAGAAAATCCTCGGCGCTTCAGCTTCGGGAATCTGGCTGGGTACCTTTCATTCCGTCTGCGGGCGAATTTTGCGGCGCGAAGCCGACCTGCTTCCGCTGACAAAGGATTTTGTTATCTTTGACGCGGATGACCAGGTGACGCTGATGAAAGAAGTCATTCGCGAAGCCGGCGTGGACGAGAAACTCTTCCGCGCAGAATCGGTATTGGACGCTGTTTCCCGCGCGAAGAACGACTTGATTACACCCGAAGACTATCCCATTCAAAACTTCCGGGATGAAAAGGTGCGTCAGTTTTACCTGCGCTATCAACAGCTGCTGATTCGCAACAACGCCATGGATTTTGACGACATGCTGGTGTTTACCCACCAACTCCTCAGCGCTTATCCGCAAGTGCGCGGCACCTGGGCGCATAAATTTGAACATATTCTGGTGGATGAATTTCAGGATACCAACTTCTCACAATATGCCATTTTGCGCAGCCTGGCCCAGGAACACGGCAACCTGTATGTGGTTGGCGACGAAGACCAATCCATCTACCGCTGGCGCGGCGCGGATTATCGCAACATCCAGCGCTTCCAGTCGGACTTCAAAAACGCCCAAACTATCCTGCTGGAACAAAACTACCGCTCCACGCAGCGCATCCTGGACGGCGCTATGGCGGTGATAGACCGCAACGCGAACCGCACCCGCAAGAAGCTCTTTACCGAGCAAAAAGCGGGCGAGAAAATTAAATTGTTTGCCGCGGCGGACGATAAAGAGGAAGCTGAATACGTGGTGCAGGCAGTCAAGGCAGGCATCCGCGGCCAGAAGCAGAACCCAAGCTCATTCGCGGTAATGTACCGCACCAACGCCCAATCCCGTCTGTTTGAAGAAGCTTTCCGTCGGGAGGGTATCAGCTACCGGCTGGTGGGTGCGCAGCGCTTTTACGGGCGGCGCGAAGTGAAGGACGTCATTTCGTTTCTGCGCCTGATTCACAACCCGAAGGATGAAATCAGCTTGAGGCGGGTCATCAACTTGCCCCCCAGGGGAATTGGCGGCAAGAGCCTCGAAAAGTTGGAGGAATACGCCCGGGCAGCTGATCTGACCCTGGGCGAAGCCGTCACGCGCATCGCCGAGCCAGAAGGCAGAGCGGCGCTGGAAGAACTCGGGAAAGAGGGTTTGCGCCTGGAACCATTCGGCAAAAAGCTGCTGTTCTGGCGCCAGTTCGCGGCCGGGAACCCGCCCGCTTCGCTTTTTGACCGCGTTTTGGCAGATACTGGCTATCAGGATTACATTCACGACCGCAGTGAAGAAGGGCAGGACCGCTGGGAGAACGTAATGGAATTGCGTCAGGTCATCCTGGAATATGAGGGGCTGCCTGGCTTTTTGGAAGCGATGGCGCTGGTGGCGGATCAGGACACCCTGCCCGAGACTCTGGACGCTCCGACTATGCTGACCCTGCACGCCGCCAAGGGTTTGGAATTTGAAAACGTATTTATCGTAGGTCTGGATGAGATGATTTTGCCGCACAGCCGCTCGCGCGACGACCCGGAGGCTCTGGCGGAGGAGCGCCGCCTGCTGTATGTGGGCATTACCCGCGCGAAGAAAACGCTGACCCTGACGCGCGCGCTGCGCCGGCGCAGCCCCTACGGCAGCTATGAAGAAACCCTGGCTTCCCGCTTTTTGGACGACCTGCCCGAAGACCTGCTGCAAGGCAGCGCGAAGGGCCTGCCCAGCCGCCTGAATATCAGCTACCAAAACGCTTATTCCCGCTGGGAGACGCCCGCCTACCGCGCCGCCCCGCGCCAGGACCTGCCGCAGAACACCCAATACAAAGCGGGCATGCAGGTGCGGCACAAAACATACGGGCGCGGGGTGGTGAAAGCCAGCCGGCTGGAACACGGCGACGAAACCGTGGAAGTCTACTTTGAAGGCGTCGGGCTGAAGGCGCTGGTGGCCTCCCTGGCAAAGCTGGAGATACTCTAAGGCATTTCCAACCGCAACTTCCCCACAGATGTTCTCCTTCGCGAGAGCGTTTTTGTGCGTGTTTATACTTACCTTCTGCGAACCAGCCGACCCGGGCCCAAAAGCTTTTGCGCCGCCCCGTATCCTCAAAATATCGGGTACGATTAAGTGATGAACTCCAGGCGCGCGCTTCTCCTCGCGGCAGTCAGCGTGCTTTTATTGGGGCTTGCCTGCCGTTATACCGCTCCCACCCCCGTGGCTTGGGCGCCCACCGCCACCGCGGAGCAGGATGCGCGCACGCGCGCCGCTTTGGCAACCGACAGCGCGTCAGGCGCGACCCGCGGCCCTGCCTCCCTCCCCACCAAAACCAACACCCCTTATCCGCGCCCGACCGCGGCAGAGGACGGCCCCTGGCTCATATTCCCGGACGCCGTAGGTGAGCGTCTTTACGCACTGGACCAGGACAGCGGCACGCTTATCCCCATCGCCCTGCCGGAACTGACCGACCCGCGGGATATCATCGGCGGCAGGGCTCCAGACGGCGCGCGGGTTCTGCTGCGGGCTGGCAGTCCCGAAGAGCTGGCGGAGCTAGGTCTGTACGAGTTGCTTTCCCCCTGGGAAGCCGCGCGCCAGCTTACCAGTTTGCTTTCCGAAAGCCTTCAGGAGGCTGTCTTACAAAACGACGGAGTTCAAGCCCAAATGGCGCTGCAAGCGGTGCAGCAGCCAAACCCCGTCAGCTGGTCTGGCGATGGAACAAGCGCGGTTTTCCCGGCCGCGTTGGATGGGCCATCCGCCGATTTATACCTTTACCGCCCGGGCAGCCCGGGTCTTGTGCGCTTGAACCAGCGCTTTCAACAGGATTTTTCTCCGCTTTGGTCTCCGGGGCAGGAATGGATTGTGTTCCAGGAAGTCAACAGCTACGCGACAATCAGCGAATGGAAAATCTCGTTGGTGGGGGCCTTAAGCATGCCTACCGGGGCAATTACGCGTTACCTGCACGTCCCCCGCGATACGGGCTATTGGGAGCGTTATATTGGCTGGATGAGCCCGTTGTATCTGCTGACTTGCACCCCGACCGAAAGCGGCGCGGTGGATTTACGCCTGAGCAACGTCTCCGCGGGGAAGCCGCGCGTGATTTTTGACGGAGCCTTCGCCGAAGCAGCCGTAAACCCACAAAACGGGGATATCGCTGTTGTGGTACGCTCCGAGAATGCCAACCCCAGAAAGACAGCAGGTATCTATTATTCCTCCAACAGCGGGATAACCTTTTCGGCGCTGTTGGCGGGTGAGTATAAAAACCTTGGTTTTTCCCCGGAGAGCGGGCTGTTCACGGCTTCCAGCGCGCTCGGCGTGGTGCGATTTGACCGCACCGGCAGTGTATCTGTACTTGCGGGTGAGGAACGTTTGGGTGCCGCTCCGGATGGGAACTGGCTGATTGGCTGGGGCGGGAACGGCGCGCGGCTGTATTCACGCCAGGCTTTGCGTTTGCAAACCCTTACCGACCAGAGCGTCAGCGCGCTGATCTGGCAGGAGGACGGCAAGGGCTTTTTCCTCCTGGAGGAAGACGGGCTGTTCCATTATCAATTCCCACTGCTGCAGGCGCGCCTGGTGACAGCGGACGTTTGGCGCGGAGATGAGCAGGCTTTTGTCTGGCTGCGCTGAAGCCCGCTGCCAACGCGCGAATTCCGAAGCAGCGCCCGCGGCAGGGTATAATCGCAAAGGAAGAGGAGGACTACGATGAGCACAATCTTTACCTGGTATGGACACGCGGCTATCGGCCTGAACTGCGAGGGCATTACGCTGGTGGTAGATCCGTTTTTCAGCGGAAACCCGGCCGCGAGCATAGAAGCCCACCAAGTGCGGGCGGATTATGTGCTTGTTTCTCACGGGCACGGAGACCATGTTGGCGACGCATTGGAAATCGCGCGGCGCACCGGAGCGACGGTGATTGCCAACGCCGAAATCAGCGGCTGGTTCTCGGCAAAGGGTATCAAAACGCACGCCCAGCATCTCGGCGGCGGGTTTCGTCATCCCTTTGGCTACCTCAAGCTCACCCTGGCGCTGCACGGCTCCGCCTTGCCGGACGGCAGCTACGGGGGGAACCCCGCCGGCTTTTTGCTGACCACCAACAGCGGAGAGAAACTCTATCTGGCCGGCGATACCGGTCTGTTTGGCGATATGCGCCTGATTGGTGAGGAAGGGCTGGACCTGGCAGCTATCCCAATCGGGGACAACTACACCATGGGACCGGATGACGCCTTGCGGGCGGTCAAGCTCCTGCAGCCTAAGGTTGTGGTCCCAATTCACTACAACACCTTCCCGCTTATCCAACAGGATGTGAACGCCTGGAAAAAGCGCGTGGAAGCGGAGACTGAAACCCGCGTGGAAGTGCTGTCCCCCGGCGGGACTGTGACAATTGGAGCATAAATGTCGGAACCAAGCCGCGTACCCAAACCTGACCCCGGACGCATCCCCCCTGGGCAGTTCCTGACCAACCGCTTTCCCGTGCTGCATTACGGACCCATTCCGGGCTTCGACCCCAAAACCTGGACGTTTCGCGCCTGGGGTGAGGTGGAGAAACCGCTGACGCTCACCTGGGAAGAGTTTTGCGAGCTGCCTCGCACGGCGCTAAACATAGATTTGCACTGCGTGACCACCTGGAGCAAGCTGGACACACACTGGGAAGGCGTTTCGCTGGCGACCCTGCGGGAGCTTGGCTTGGTTGTGCCGACCGCAGAGGCTCGTTTTGTGATTCAGCACGCGGAGTTTGGTTTTACAGCCAACCTGCCCCTGGAGGTAGCGCAGGCGGATAATTTTTTGCTGGCGACCCACTACGAAGGGCAGCCGCTCAGCCCGGAGCACGGCTTCCCCTTGCGCGGCGTCACCGGCGCTATCCCAGGCCGGGACGACCTGAAGGATGTATACCTATGGAAGGGCGCCAAATGGCTGCGCGGTTTGGAATTCAGCGCGCACGACCGCCCTGGCTTTTGGGAGCGCGCCGGGTACCATAACGAAGCGGATATTTGGCTGGAACAGCGCACCGCGTAACCCTTCCAAACGCGCCCCCTCTCCGCTCGAGGTCTGCCCGAAGCGGTATTCAGCCCTGACAGGCGCTTAGCGCCTTAGCCGGCTGCTAACCCTGCTGTTCCCGCGCGAAACTCTACCCGACCCAAACTCCTCCCCGCGAATGGGGGAATCCCCAACGAATTTATCTGTCTCGTGTATAATAGGGCTGGTTCTTCGACTCAGTACACCTAAATCGCAGACATGGGTAGCTGAGCGGCAGTCCGGGGAAAATCCCAAGCGCTCCGGGCTCGAGGGTGTTGTTGGAAACGACAGCGCCTCCCTTTTGGAAAGGAGAATGATATGAAGAAGTTGTGTGTTGTTGTATTTATGGGGGTAATGATTCTCAGCTTGACAGCCTGCGCCAGTAAAATTGAGAATCCTGTCATCCGGATCTCCACGACCACCTCGGTCAACGATTCCGGTCTGATGGCTTACCTGCAGCCGGTCTTTGAGAAGGATACGGGCTATAAGCTCGAAATCACCTCTGCCGGTACGGGCGCTGCCATCGAAAAGGCGCGCAAAGGCGACGCGGACCTGCTTTTGGTACACGCCAAAGCTGCCGAAGAGGAGTTTATCAATGAGGGTTTCGGCGAAGTCCGTGTGCCCTTCATGTATAACTTCTTTGTCATCGTTGGCCCTGAGGGCGACCCAGCCGGCGTCAAAGGCTCTGCCACCGCAGCAGAAGCTTTCAAGAAGATTGTCGACTCCGGCAGCACTTTCGTCTCTCGCGGAGACGACAGCGGCACCCACAAAGCCGAACTGAAAATCTGGAAAGCTCTCGATGTGGACCCCACCGGGCAGCCCTGGTACGTCAGCGTGGGCGACAGCATGGGGAAGACCCTGACTGTCGGCAATGAAATGCAGGGTTATGTCTTCACCGACAAAGCCACCTTCCTGGCTCACGATAACACGCTCAGCCTGCTGCTGGAAGAAACCGATGACATGAAGAATACCTATTCCATGATTGCCATCACCCCCCAGCGCTACGCGGATACCAACTACGCCGGCGCTGAAGCTTTCATCAAATGGATGACTTCCGACAAAGCCAAGGATTTAATCTCCAAGTTTGGCGTGGAACAGTACGGCGAGCCGCTGTTCTTCATCCTGGCGACGAAATAATCACCGCAAGATTTCCTGAGGCGCGGTTCTACCCCCAGCCGCGCCTCAGACTTTGCGCAGCCCCAAAGCCGCCCAACTCACCAATAGTTTTCGGTAAAGGGTCTACTTGATGGGTGTCCTGAAAGAGATACTGAACCTGCTGTTTGGCTCAGACCCGGAACTGCGCCGGATTATTGGCGTGACCTTGCGCATGTCCACGCTCAGCACCCTGATTTCATCTCTGCTAGGCATTCCGCTCGGCGTTATTATCGGCAGCACGGAATTTAAAGCCAAACGCCTGATCAACCGCGTCCTGCACACCCTGATGGGGCTTCCTCCGGTTGTGGCGGGCTTAATTGTGTTTCTGTTCCTCTCCCGCAGCGGCCCGTTGGGGACGCTCAAGCTGCTCTATTCGGTAACTGCCATGGTCATCGCGCAGGTCGTCCTGATTACGCCTATCATGACGGGGCTGACCGCGAATATTGTGTCGGTCAAAGCGCCTCTGATCCACGAAACGGCCGCCGGAATCGGGCTTAAGCCGCGCCAGCGCATGGTATATATCATTTACGAATGCCGGGTGCAGTTCATATCCACCGTGCTCACCGGGTTTGGACGCGCCATCTCAGAGGTTGGGGCGGTACAAATGGTCGGAGGGAACGTCCAGTTCAAGACCCGCGTGATGACCACCGCGATTATGATGCAGACCAACATGGGACACTTCAGCTTTGCGATTGCGCTCGGGCTTGTGCTGCTCCTGATAGCCTTTCTCATCAACTCCCTCGTCAGCCGCATCCAGGAAAAGGCAGGGCTGGCATGATTAGCGTGCGCGATGTTCTGGTGCAAGCTGGCAGTCGGGTCATTCTGGATATTCCCCTATTGGAATTTGAGGAGGGCAAACGCTACGGCTTGGTGGGCGAGAACGGCAGCGGCAAGACCACGCTTTTGCGCTTGCTGGCGGGCGTCATGCAGCCCACACAGGGCGAGGTAACCCGGCAAGACCCGAACGGGCTTGGTTATATGCCCCAGTCGCCCTACGCGTTCAGCTTTTCGGTGCTGCGCAACGTGGAAATGGCGCTTGAGAACAGCCCCGAGCGCCGCGCGAAAGCCGCCCGCGCGTTGGAAATGGTGGGAATGGAAAATTTTCTGGCGGCGCGCGGCAACAAACTCTCTGGCGGAGAAGCTCAGCGCATGGCGGTCGCGCGGATGATTGCCAAGCCGCGTAAAACGCTGCTGCTGGATGAACCGACCTCCTCCACGGATATCCGCGGCACCGATTCCATTGAAAACACGCTGTTGGAATACGCGCAAAGCACCGGCTGCACGCTGATATTCTCCACCCATTCGCCCGCGCAGGTGCTGCGCCTGGCGCAGGAAGTTATTTTTCTGGAGCAGGGGAAAATCCTGGAAAAAGGGCCCGCGCGGGACGTGCTTGAGAACCCGCAGACCGAAAGCGCGCGTCTGTTCCTGCAGCACTGGCGCATTTAGGCATTCAATCCCAGCTCACAACATATTTTTGTTCATCCTTGCTATGTCTTGTGTGAGGCAGATGCTAAATAATTTTTCGCAGGTTTGCTTGCGCATTGACTGCCTCGCAGCCCTTCGTCAACCTGAGGGAGAGCATTTGTAGGGGCTAAGCCTCCCGATTGAACGATTTGACAGGAAAGAGCAGCGTATTCTGGATGCTTAGCCCTTAAGCTCGTACCTGGCGGGCGTGGAGTGCCTGATGTGGTTATTTCCTCTAAAAAAAACGCCAAAGGCAAACATCCGCCCTGTGGGCAACTTCTCCCCGGAGGAGGTTGACAATACCCATATCGGGTACACGGGCGAAGCAGCCTTGCCAAATGTTCCGGTAAATGCTCGCGCGTCCGATTGGGGTGCTTCGCCCCCTCTCCAGAAAAACTCAACAATCAGCCCATTTCGCAAGTCAGGTTGCGGATTTGTGCCTCATAGCAATGCCTCTACCGGATAAAACCGACTGGTGGATCTGAGCCCCCTGCGTACAACCCAATATCTTCTCCCTGCCGCCGCCGGTATATAATGGAAACGCGCAGGCAGATCGCCGCGCCGCATTCATAGGAAATAAGTATGCAAAAAGTATTGGTCGCCCTCAGCGGCGGCGTGGATAGTTCAGTCGCCGCGGCGCTGCTGGTGGAACAAGGCTTCGAGGTTATCGGCGCCACAATGCGCCTGTGGAGCGCCCCGGGCGGCGAGCAGGAAAACCGCTGCTGCACGCCTGAAACGCGCGCCCTGGCAGCCAGATTGGCAGATAAGCTCAACATCCCCTTTATCGTGTTGGATGAAACTGATAAGTTCCGGAAAATCGTCGTGCGCCAATTCCTCGAAGGCTACGCCCGCGGCGAAACGCCCAACCCCTGCGTTACCTGCAACCGCTACCTCAAGTGGGGCGCGCTGTGGGACTACGCGAAATCCATTGGTGCGGACTACCTCGCTACCGGGCACTACGCGCGCGTCCTTACCGGACATGAGGGCTTGTTTGAGCTCTGGAAAGGCCAGGACCCCGGTAAGGACCAAACCTATTTCCTCAGCATGCTTACCCAGGAGCAGTTGGCTCATACACTTTTCCCGCTGGGGGAGCTGCGCAAAAGCGATGTGCGCCGCATCGCTCAGGAGCGCGGCTTGCCCGCGGCAGACCAGCCCGAGAGCCAGGACCTGTGCTTTTTGGGAGAGCGGGATTATCGTGCCTTCCTGGCGGAGTACGCGCCCGAGACTGTCCAACCCGGGCCCATCACCGACCGCGGCGGCAAAGTTTTGGGCAGGCACCAGGGGCTGGCGTTCTATACCATTGGTCAGCGCAAAGGGCTGCCCGCCGCGGCGCACGCGCTGTATGTGTGGCAAAAAGACACCCAAAATAACCGTCTGGTTGTTTGCCCGGCGGAAGAGCTCGGAACCGACTCGCTGCGCGCCGTGGACATCAATTGGATTTCTGGCAGCGCGCCAACGGATGAATTTCAGACGGAGGTGAAAATTCGCTTTCGGGCCGCTCCCGCCAGCGCCGTGGCCCGGCCGGAACCGGACGGCGGCGCGCTGGTCCGCTTTGCAAAACCCCTGAGAGACATCACGCCCGGGCAGCTGGCGGTCTTTTATCGGGGTGAGCGGGTGTTGGGCGGCGGCTGGATTAGCTGAAGCGGTGCTGAATTGTTTCAGATATAGAGCGGCATACGCTTTTCAAGATGTCCGGAAGAGATATTCAGCGTAGAGGCGAAGCCTTCCGACTGAATGCAGCGGGTTAGTATATACATTTTTCCCGGGATGCTTCGCCCGATCAGTTTGCGGCAAAGTAGTGAGCCAGCTTGCGTCTTTCAAGCCGTCAGCTTTGCCGGGTTGTCATCCTCGAGCGAAGCGAAAGATCTCATCTTCTCATTTGTAGGGCGGCTTGCGCTTTTCAAACTGCCGATTTGGTAATGCGTGAGGCAGTTCGTGGATGATGTCGGCTTATGGGCGAAGCATCCTGAACAATATGCACTTTCCTTCCAAAACCATCAAACTGGATGCTTCGCCCATCCAGTTTGCGGCAAAGTAGTAAGCCAGCTTGCGCTTTTCATGCCGACGGGAAGAGATATTCAGCGTAGGGGAGAAGCATCCCGACTGAGTACATGGCTTCTGCTGTACAATTTCCCGGGATGCTTCGCCCATCCAGATTTCGCGATAACCTGATAATTGTTGTCGGGGTTCGCTCCTGCGCCCCTGCCCCCGCTCTGCCTGCCCTCCTTCAGGGTCTGGCGCATTCGTACGCTTCCCCGCGCAGGGTTTCCACGGCGTGCCCCAAGGTCGGCAGCAGCACCTGCAAGCATTCCACCGCCGCTTTTGGGCTGCCAGGCAGGTTGACAATCAGCGTCCGCCCGCGCACCCCCGCCTGGGCGCGGGATAGCATCGCCCGGTCCGTGATTTTACGGCTTTCAGCGCGCATTGCCTCAGGGATTCCCGGCACGAGCCGCTCCACCACCGCCAGGGTGGCTTCGGGGGTCACGTCGCGCGGCGCCAGCCCGGTCCCACCGGTGGTCAAAATCAAATCCACCTTTCCGGCGTCCGCCAGGCGCGTTAACTCAGCCTTTATCTGCTCAAACTCGTCCGGGATAACCAGCTGCTCGGTTACCTGCGCCGCCCCGCGCAAGGCTTCCAGCAGCGCCGGGCCGCTTTTATCCTCGCGCGCGCCCGCAGCGCCCTTATCGCTGATGGTGATGACCGCCGCGCGTACCCCATTCAGGATTTCAATCGCGTCCCCCGCCCGTATTTCCCCGCCGCGGATGACGATTGCGAAAATGCCCTCGGTCGGCATAATGCACATGCCCACCTGCTGATAAATCTGGCAGTGGGCGTGGCATTCCTTACCAATTTGCGTGACTTCCAGTTCCACCTCGCCCACGCGCAGGCGGGTGCCGATGGGCAGCGCGTGCAGGGTAATGCCTTCGGTAGTGATGTTCTCGGCAAAAATGCCCGGCGTAAGCCCCTCCACCCCCAGCGCGCTCATCTTATCCACGCTTGCCTGATCCAGGAGGCTTACCTGGCGGTGCCAGTTGCCGGCGTGCGCGTCGCCTTCAATCCCAAACTTTTCGAGTAATACCGCGCTCTCCACGGGTTGTTTGATAACGCCCGTCTCAGCGCTGATATTTACCGCAACAACTTTCGCCAAATTCAGCCTCCGATCCTGCTCATATTGCGCTCAGAGCCGGAACAGGTCTGGAACGCGTGCCCGATGGGTTTTTCGTAAATCACCTGCCGGATGAGTTCCAGCAAGCCTTGATCGTCGCCTTGCAAAGCTTCTTTCAGGGAAATCTGATGGTCCACCCCCAGGCAGGGGCGCAGGTTGCCGTCGCTCATCACGCGGATGCGGTTGCAATCCCCGCAAAACTGATGCGAAATCGGGCTGATGAAACCCACCCTGCCCGGATAGCCCGGCACCTGATAATCGGCAGAGGGCTGCCCGGCATAGCGCGGCGGCAGCGCCTGGAGATATGGACGCGCCAGCAGCAAATCCTGATTGGATATCCGCCGCGCGGTGTTCCGGCCCTGGTCGCCAATCGGCATGAGCTCAATAAAGCGCACGTCCAGCGGGCGTTTGCGGGTGAGCGCGATGAAGTCATCCACCTCCCCGTCGTTCAAGCCCGCCACAACAACCATGTTAATTTTTAGCGGCGTCAGCCCCGCGTCAAGCGCCTCGTCTATCGCGTCCAGCACCAACTGCAAATCCCCGCCGGTCATCTCCCGGAACACATCCGGTCGGAGAGAGTCCAGGCTGATGTTCAGACGGCGCAAGCCGGCCGCTTTCAACGCGCCAGCCCTGCCCGCCAACATCTGGGCGTTGGTGGTCATCGAAAGGTCTTTTAGCTTCGCCGCCCCAGCCACCTGAGCAACGATATCCAGAATGTCCTTCCGCAGCAGGGGTTCGCCGCCCGTCAGGCGCACCTTGTTGATTCCCAACTGCCCCATTACCCGCACAATGCGCGCGAAGTCCTCCGCGCGCAACTCTTCGGCCTTGGGGCAAGCGCCTTCATCCGCGCGGCAGTAAGTGCAGCGCAGCTGGCAGCGTTCGGTTACAGATAATCGTAGATAGGTTATATCCCGCTTGTATTGGTCAATCATCAGCAGGGATTATACCCCCTCTGTTGAACTCACCGGACTTCCCCCCGCTTTTTTGCTCCAATTGGATTTGCAGGATTTGCATCCCGCGGTCCACCGCCTTGCACATATCGTACACGGTCAGCGCGGCAACGCTGACCGCGGTGAGCGCCTCCATCTCCACGCCAGTCCGATACGTGGTTCTGACCCGGGCTGTAATGCGCAGTTGGTCGGCTGCCAGCGCCTCAAAGTCCACGCAGACTGAAGTAATCGGGATGGGGTGGCATAAGGGGATGAGTTCGGGGGTGCGCTTTGCCGCCAGGATGCCTGCCACGCGCGCGCAAGCGAAAACATCGCCTTTGGGCAGTTCGCCAGCCTGAATCAACGCCAACGTTTCTGGTTGCATTTGCATCAAGGCGCTTGCCAGCGCTTCGCGTGGGGTTTCATCCTTCGCCGAAACGTCTACCATGCGCGCGTGTCCGTTTTTGTCCAGATGGCTCAATTCCATGGTCTGATTTCTCCCGGGTGATGAAGTGAATATCCGCCCATCACGGATAACCTGCGCGCGAATTCTTTTCCGCGTAAGACTTCCATCAAGCGCTGCACCATATCCAGCGAAAAGGCGTTCTCCGCGACAAGCAAATCATACTGCTCCTCACAGATGGGCACAAAGTCCAGGTCGTAGATGCGCGCGGCGGAGAGGATGCCCAGGCCCGCGTCCGCAGTGCCTGCGGCGATAGCTGCCGCCACCGCGGTGTGCGTGTATTCTTCGCGGTCATAACCCCAAACACTTTCGGGGTCCACCTTGTTCTGGCGTGCCAGATAGTCGCACAGTATGCGCGTGCCGCTGCCTTTCTGGCGGTTGACATAGCGTTTGCCGGCAATATCCGCAAACTCGCGGATGCCCAGCGGGTTGCCCTTGGGGACCATCAGCCCTTGCGTGCGTTGAACGCATTCCACCAGGAACACGCCGCCTTGCGGGAAGTATTTACGCAGGTAGGGGATGTTATAAGTTCCACTGGCTTCATCCAGCAGGTGGACGCCGCCCAGGTGCGCCTCGCCGCGCTTGACGGCTGTGATTCCGCCCATGCTGCCCACGTGCGAGGAGGCAACGGAGCTGTTCCGGTCCTGCCGTTTGAGGATATCCGCGACTTCATCCAGCAGCGGGTCGTGGCTGCCCGTGATGACCAGGGTGCGTTCAATTTCCGCGGGGCTGCGCGTCAACTGCACGTTCACCAGCTCACCCGCCTCATACCCTTCGGTGTTTTGCGGGATGTGAATAATACCGTCCGCCTTCACGAAGGAACTGACCACGCCGGCTCCGCGGTTGAGCGGCACCGCCACGGTCTTGCCGTTCACGTTCCCCAGCCGGGTGCGCACAAACTCCAGGTACTTCAGCGAGGAAGTCAGCCTGCGCGAAATGACAGCCTGAGTAAAAACCGCCGGCTGTGAAGGGCGGCAGGTGAGGTTCTCCACAACCGGCCTGAATAATTCTTCCATCACCAGGATTCCGGAGACAGGGTAGCCAGGCAAACCGAGCACTGGCACCACGCTTTTGCCAGCCGGACGGGCGTGCGCCAGAATGGCAGGCTTGCCGGGTTTGATTGCCACGCCGTGTAAAACCACTTCGCCAATCCGGCGTATCGCGTCGGCGGAGAAGTCTTTCTTGCCCGCGGAGGAACCGGCATTAAGCACGACCAGGTCGCATTCCTCCAGGGCGCGCCGCAGCGCGGCTTCAATCAGGGCGGGATCGTCTTTCACGCCCGGGTAAATTTTGGGAAAGCAGCCCCAGGTCTCCAACATACCCGCGAAGACCGCAGAGTTGGATTCGATAATACTGCCCGTTTGCGGGTCTTCCGTCGGAGCCACCAATTCGTTCCCGGTCGGGATAACCCCCGCGATCGGGCGGGAAACCACCTCCACGCTGAGCACGCCGGATTCCAGCAGCGCCCCCAGCGCCGCCGGGGAAAGCACGCTGAACGAGGGGACAATCATATCTCCGGCGCTGATATCCTCACCAATCTGACGGACATGCTGCCAGGGCAGGGCTGCCGCGTAAAGCGTCACGCCGTCCCCCTCCTGCACCACATCCTCCACCATCACCACCGCGTCGCAGCCCTCAGGCAGCGGGTCGCCAGTGTTTACCCACACAAAATCATCCTCGCTCAGGCGCGCAGGTGTGGTCTCAGAAGCTCCAAAAGTCCGCTTCGCCTCCAGCGCGATTCCGTCCATCGCGCAGGCGTTGTAGTGTGGAGAACTGATCCGGGCGTACACCGCGTTCGCGGTCACCCGTCCCAGGGCGGAGCTGGTCTGAATGGTTTCTGTTTTATAGCTCAGGCCGGCCTGCTGCAGCGCCTTCAGGTAGGTTTCCCGGGCTTCTTCCAGGGGGATGTTGGTTAAATATTCAAACGCCATGTTTTACCTCTCCAATAGTGTTACTTCCACAAATTCGCCCTGGCGCAAGCCCTCTTTGTCACGCGGGATAGCAATGAAACCGTCCGCGCGCGCCAGTGTGGTGATTAGCCCGGATTTACTCGGGATTGGCTGCGCTTCGCCATCCCGTAAGGTTACCGGGACGTATTCTTCGCGCCCGTGGTTGGAAGGAACCGCGCGCGCGATGGGAACGCTCACCCGCCGGTCATTCAATTCCGCGCCAAGCATGGACGCGATGAGCGGGCGCGCCAATAAATGAAACATAAAATAAGCTGCCACCGGGTTGCCCGGTAGTCCAAACACAGGTTTGCCGCGCGCGCGGCCAAACAGGGTTGGTTTGCCAGGTTTGACTGCCAAACCATGCGCCAGCAGTTCGCCCAGCTCGGAGAGCACTTGCGGCACGGCGTCTTTCTCTCCTACGGAGGTGCCGCCGGAAATCAACACCAGGTCGTAATCCGCCAGCGCCGCGCTGAGCGCCGCCCTCACTTCGTCAATCCGGTCCGGCACAATCCCAAGGAAATCCGCCCGTCCGCCGGCGTCCCGCACTGCCTGAAGCAGCATGGGGGCGTTCACGTCCCTGATTTTACCCGCCGGTAAGCGCTCCCCCGCGGGGACAAGCTCGTCACCGGTAGAAATTACCGCCGCGCGCGGCTGCCGCCGCACGGATACTTCAGTCAGACCCATAGCCGCCAGCGCGCCGATGTGGGCCGGGCTAAGGCGCGTGCCGGCTCGCAAAACGACATCCCCGGGGCGCACATCATCCCCGCGAAAAATCAGATTCGCGCCTGGTGGGGAAGCTTTGTAAACTGCCACCAGCCCGTCCTCCAGCACTTCAGCATCTTCCAGCATGATTACGCAGTCCGCCCCGGCTGGAATTTCCGCACCGGTGGGCACGTACACGCACTCTCCGGCTGCCAGCCGCAAACTTGTGTGCCTGCCCATCTCAGCCGAGCCAATGACCGTCATCAGGGCGGGGATAGATTCGGAGCAGCCGAAAACGTCCTTGCTGCGCAAAGCGTAACCGTCCACGGTGGAACGATCAAAGTCCGGGACGAATTCCAGTGCCAGTGTGTCTGCCGCCAGGGCTCTGCCGCCAGCGCTTTCCAAGGGCACGATTTCCGCCGGCATTTTCAGCATCCCAAAAGTGCTCGCGATCAGGCGCTGGGCTTCGGCAACTGTGATTACATTGAGCATCGTTTTCTCTTCGCTCCAGGTTTTAAGCTTGGATAATCTTACCAGACCCAGCGCCCGCCTAAACTGAGCGTATAGTCGGATTTTCAGCTATTCCAGCAGCGGAAGTTGACAAACCTCTTCTTCTTCCATCAGGTTGATGGTCTCAAAGCGCCAGGTTCCGTCTTCCAGGTGGCATTGGCTCATACAAAAGGCGCGGTTCCAGCGGCTTTTGCGCATGCGCTGGGGTCCCTGTCTGTATTTATCAATCAGAACCCGCGCGTAACGCGCCAGCAGCCACTGGGACTGATTGCTGTAATAACCAAAAGCTGCCCGAAATGAGCCAATCAGCAGGTCGGTCAGCTGCAGCAGCTGGCAGTCAGCGTAGGGCTGCGCGTCTTCCCCGGCTGGGTCGCTGGCCCGGTCGTCAATCAGGTCCGGCTGGCTCTCAACGCGGCAGTAATCGCGCAAGCCAGAAAGCCGCTCCACCACGCGTTGGCGGTTGATATGCCTGCCCTGGTGCAGGTGCCCGTCAAAATGAATTTTGGTGATACAAACCGGGCTATCCGGACTGAACAGGTAGTGCAGCCCACCTTTGAAGCCAAAGCGGAAAGTGGTCTCCACCTTGCTGGTCTCATCCGGGTAGTGCAGCATATTTTCGTGATTTGCACTCTCGCGGAAGATGATAAACTTTGCCCCGCAAGCGTAATCGTCCAGCAGCCTGAAGGCTTTTTGCCGCTCCCCGCGTGCGCCAGTGAAATAAAAATACCGGATGTGTTTGCTTTCAGAGCGCATAAAACCCAGCGCGACGCTCAGCCAGGCATCTGCCAGGTCGCGCTTGGCGCCGGGGCGGTTAATCTTTTTGAAGCTGATTTTATGCGGGTAAGCCAGCTCCGCGCGCGCGGCGGTCAGGTATTCAACCAGCGCCGCCTTCCGGGAGACTGGCACGAGCAGCATCCCGTGCCAATACCCGTTTCGGGCAGACTCGTCATGATACAGTTCGTACGCTGGGGCTGCGTTTTCGCTTTCCATTTCCGGTTTAGAGAATTTTACCCCAGCCGCGCCCGATGAGCACTGCTTGAAAGGCAAGGTTGACCCCCATCTGTTTAATGCGTGTGGGGGTTCGAATCCCGGAGGGAGTCACCCTTCATTGACCAGCATGAACAGACAAGCTTATGGGTTACAAGTTTGCCCGCCAGCCGCAGCGGGGCGGCAGCGCAGCCCCGAGCCCAAAAACTGCCTCGTCACAAGCGGGTAAAGCGCGTCACCATCCTTTTCCCGGGGCCGAGCAGGCTGATACCATGCCGTCAAAAGTCAGAAGGTTTAACATAAAGCTGTTTCCTGTCCTTTTTTGCCCGGGGCTTGTTGAATCGCGCCCGGGTTTTTATCCATAAAGAACCGCCGCTTTCAGTTTCGGGTAAAATAAACTATCTTATGTTAAGCTGACCCGGCATGGGTTGTCTTTATCTTTTCTTTTTCACCAATTGGTGAGTGAGACCGATAAACGATAAAACCAATAAGGAGGTTTCTTATGAAAACCGTTGTTGGAGGCGCCCTGGGGGAATGCGTCCACGTTGCCGGCGTAATGAACTTTCTTAACCTGGCCGAACTGGCGGGCTGGCGCACGGTTTTTCTTGGTCCGGCTGTGCCCGTGGAGGAATTCCTGCGCGCTGCCCGGGAAGAACACGCGGACCTGGTTGGCGTGTCGTATCGTCTGACGCCCGAGACCGGCGAACGCTTGCTGGGTGAGTTCGCCGAAGCCGCGGATGAACTGCGCGCGCGCGGCGTGCGCTTTACCTTTGGAGGCACCCCGCCGGTGGCGGAGCGCGCGCGTAAGCTGGGCTTCTTTGAGAGAAGCTTTGACGGCAGCGAAGCCCCGGAAGACGTGCTCGCTTTTTTACGCGGCGAGGCTGCCAATCGCGAAGGACCAGCACATTACCCCCAGACCACCCTGGAACGCGCGGCCTGGAAAGCCCCCTTCCCCCTGCTGCGCCACCACTTTGGCTTGCCCACGATGGAAGCTACCCTGGAGGGCATCGCCCAAATCGCCGAAGCGCGCGTGTTGGATGTCATCTCGCTGGGCACCGACCAGGACGCGCAGGAGAATTTTTTCCACCCGGAGCGCCAGAACCCGCGCGCCAAGGGCGCCGGCGGGGTGCCCGTGCGCAGCGCGGAAGACTACCGGGCTCTCTATCAGGCTTCCCGCCGCGGCAATTACCCGCTTTTGCGCACCTATTCCGGTACAGATGATTTTATCCGTCTGGCGGAGCTCTATATGGAGACCATTCATAACGCCTGGTGCGCCGTGCCGCTCTTTTGGTTCAACCAGCTCGACGGACGCGGCCCGGTCAGCCTGGAGGATTCAATCCGCCTGCATCAGGAGCTCATCCGCTGGTATGGGCAGCGCGGCGTTCCGGTGGAGCTGAACGAACCCCACCATTGGGGCATGCGCGACGCGCCGGATGTGGTATTCCTGGTCTCAGCTTACCTATCCGCCTACAACGCCAGGGCTTTTGGCGCGCGCGATTACATCGCCCAGATGATGTTCAACAGCCCGCCCGGTACGTCCGACGCGATGGACCTGGCGAAAATGCTGGCTATCCTGGAGATGACCGCGCCGTTGGAGGCTGAGAACTTCCGCATCCTCAGGCAGACGCGCACCGGCTTGCTCAGCTACCCGTTGGAAAGCAACGCCGCCCGCGCCCACCTCTCCGCCAGCATCTACCTGCAAATGGCGCTCAAACCCCATATCGTGCACATCGTCGGGCATACCGAAGCCGACCACGCCGCCACCGCCGCCGACATCATCGACGCCAGCCTGATGGCACGCCAGGCTATCTCGAACGCGATTAAAGGCCAGCCCGATATGCTGGCAGACCCGGCTGTGCGGGCGCGCAAAGACCATCTCATCGCTGAAGCGCGGCTGACGCTGGATGCCATCCGCGGCCTGGCAGAACCCGACAGCCCGGACCCGCTGACAGACCCCGCGGTGCTGGGCAAAGCTGTGCGGCTTGGAATTTTGGACGCGCCGCATCTGCGCGGCAGTAAAATCGCGCGCGGGGATATTCGCACCCGCGTGATTCAAGGCGGCTGTGAAGCCGTCAGACCCGACGGCAGCCCCCTCTCCGAGGCGGAACGCCTGTCGGAATACCTGTAAAAGGAGCAAGATATGAACGACAACATGAAATACACAGTCATTGGGGCGGGCAATGGCGGCAAGGCTATGTCGGCGCATATGGCGCTGATGGGCAAAGAGGTGACGCTGTACAACCGCACTTACGCCCATATAGAGGTTATCGCCCAGCGCGGCGGGGTAGACCTGGATAATCCGGACGGCCTGAGCGGCTTCGGCAAGCTGGCCAAAGTTACCGACCAAATCCAGGAGGCGGTTGAGGGCGCGGATGTGATTATGGTCGTCGTGCCTTCTTCCGGGCACCGCGACGTTGCCGCCGCGGCTGCTCCCTACCTGCGCGACGGGCAGATAGTGTTACTGCACCCTGGGCGCACCTGCGGAGCGATTGAATTCATGGAGGTGCTGCGGCAAAACAACTGCCCGGGCAAGCCCATCGTCGCCGAGGCGGAGACTTTTATCTACGCCAGCCGTTCTGAGGGTCCCAGCCACGCGCGCATCTTCCGGATTAAAGAGTCCGTCCCGCTGGCAGCCCTGCCCGCCACCCAAAACCGCACCGTGTTGAACGCCATCCACCGCGTTTTCCCACAATATATTGACGGCGGAAACGTGCTGAAGACCGGGCTGAACAACATGGGCGCCGTCTTCCACCCCACCATCACCCTGCTCAATGCCGGCTGGATTGAAACCACCCACGGCGATTTTGAGTTTTACATTGACGGGGTTTCCCCTTCCGTCGCCAAACTGCTGGAAACGGTGGACCGGGAACGCTGCACGGTCGCTTCGGCGCTGGGGATTCGGGCGCGCACCGGGCTGGAATGGCTGGCGCTGGCATACGACGCGCGCGGGGAGACCCTGCACGAAGCCATTCACAACCAGTCCGGCTATTATGGGATTAAAGCGCCGCCCACGCTGAACCACCGCTACCTGTTTGAGGAGATTCCAATGAGCCTGGTGCCAATTGCGGCGCTGGGGCAGCGGTATGGGGTTTCCGTGCGCGGGATAGACGCGATCATCCGCCTGGCGTGCATCATCCACAACACGGATTACTGGCGTAAGGGCCGCACGCTGGATAAGCTGGGCTTGCAAGACCTGAGCATCGAGGAGCTGACGCAATACGTGGAGACGGGCGAAAGGGAGTGAGGGGGGCTTCCCACTCATGATATTGTAGGGGCACGGAATTTCGAGGTCGTCGGTCAAAGTTATCAACAAACCAGTTTGTATATTTCTTAACATGGATGTATACTTTGGTGGGTGTTTTGTATACATCTTTACAAAGATGTATACAAACTGGTCTATCATCGAGAAAGGCGGTTGCTACCAGAGATGAAAACCATTCAGATTGGAACTATGCAATTACAGCCTTCCGGCTACCGGGCTTTTATTCCAGCTTCATTTCCACCCAAATCAATCTATGATTTTCCAAAGAATATCTTGATTAAGAATTCCGATTCAACCTTTATTGTTGGTACATTAAATGGAATTACGCGCCTGCTTCCTGATATCGATTTTTTCATTAAAATGTACTTACGCAAAGACGCTACTTCATCAAGCCAAATCGAAGGGACCTTGGCAACAATGATAGATGCTATCGAAGCTGAAGCCAAGATTAACTCGAGTTTACCTGATGATGTCGACGACATACTACATTACCTTACTGCTTTGCATTTTGGTATGAGGCAGATCGAGGATCACAATTTTCCATTTTCATTGCGTTTTATAAGGGACTTGCATTACCAGTTACTCCATGAAGCACGTTCAAGTCATCATGCTAACCCTGGCGAATTTCGCATTACTCAAAACTGGGTAGGTGGCACCATTCCAGATAACGCACGTTTTGTTCCACCGCCTCCATCGCACCTGATTAACGCTTTGGGAGATTTGGAAGCATTTATTCATGCGAATGATGGAGTGCCAGTACTCCTAAAAGCAGGGTTACTGCACGCGCAATTTGAAACAATTCATCCATTTCTTGATGGTAATGGCCGCACGGGGCGTTTGTTAATTACTCTGTATCTTTGGAACAAACAATACCTTAACAAACCGGTTCTTTATCTTTCTTCCTATTTTCATTTACATCGGCAGGAATACTATGACCGCCTCGAAGGTTATCATCAAGGAAAGGTGTTTGAATGGTTAGACTTTTACCTGGACGGTGTTATTCATACAGCAACTGAAGCAATCGAAACAGTGGATAAAATAATTGAATTACGCGAGAAGGATATGCGCATCATCCAAGGTCTTGGAAAACGTTCTGCTGAACTCATCACAAAACTTCTCCCAAGTCTTTTTACACAACCCATCGTCAATGTCCAAACCATTCAATACTGGACAGGATACACACGTGATGGAGCACACAAGATAATTACTCGTCTAGTTGACTTAGGAATACTAGTTCCTAGGTATACTGATAAAACTTATGGACAAAGTTATATGTATAAAAAATACCTTGATATCTTTACAGAAAGCAGTTTTGTTGCTTAGCTCTTTGATGTTTTATTAAGAAACCAGCAAAAGTAAATTTAGATACAGATTTTATTGACAACCAAAGAAATAGAAGAGGTATTAGTACACAAACTTCTAAACACAAGCATCATCGAATAAACTCACCCCTCCCCTCCCCCCCCAAAGGATTTGCCATGCCCGCACCTATTCTCGTCGCCTACGCCACCCATTACGGCTCCACCGCCGAAACCGCCCAATTCATCGCCTCCGTCTTCGAAAACCAAAACCAGCCCGCGCTCTGCCAGCCCGCCCGCGAGGTGACAAACCTGCAAGGCGTCCGCGCGGTCGTGCTGGGCGCCCCGCTCTTTATGTTCCACTGGCACAAAGACGCCCTGCGCTTTTTGGACCGCTTCTGCAAGGTACTCCCCGCACTGCCCGCCGCCGCCTTTGCCCTGGGACCAACCACCGAGCCGCGCTCAGAAAAAGAATGGACCGACGCGCGCGCCATCCTGGATAAAGAACTCGCCACCCGCGCCTGGTTCGCCCCCACATCCGTCGCGCTCTTTGGCGGGCGGTGGGACCCGGGCAAAATCGGTTTTCCTTTCAAAGCCTTTGCCAGCCAGATGCCCGCCAGCGACCTGCGCGACTGGGACGCTGTCCGCGCCTGGGCGCAAGCGCTTTTCCTTGATTAACCACCCCACGCGCCCAAAATAGAAGGCTCACAGCCGGCCGACAGGGGTTGGCAGGGCTGCTCTGCTTTCCACCACCCGCGCGCAAAAGTTTATCGCGGTTCGGTGGAATATTCGCTTTGCCGAAAACAAGGAACAGGTTCAGGCGGACTCTTTTTGCCTTTGGGCAGCCTGTCGGACTTTCGCGTTTGGTTTGCGGTGGCTTCTGACCAGGTGTCGCGCAGCCGCCAGCGGGGCAGAAATCAGCATGCGCGGGCCGGCAAAGCGCATGACACCGCGGATGCGCTCGCGCATCTCAGGACGGTAGCAGTGCACCGGGCATCTGCCGCAGGAAGGTTTATCCGGTTGAAAAGCGCAGCGCTCAATGCGGCGCAAGGCGTAATCCCGCAAGGCCTCGCAATCCGCGCACAGCCCGGCTTCCGGATGGTGTTTGGCGCGGCAGTATATCCGAATCATCCGGGAGACGGTTTGATGCTCTTGCAGAATGGATTGTTGGTGTTTGTCGGGCTCGGTTTTTAACATCCGCCCATTATACACTTTCTTCTTATCGGGTTTGGGCAGCCTGCCGGCGCCAGAGCCTCACGCGGGGTGCCGAACGCGGAGGTTAACCTCATAACCCCGTTCTTTTTATGACGACCAAAATGAGGAATCCACTCTGGGTAACGAACGAATGGCATCAGCAGTTGTGTGCCGCCCGGTGCTGCTAAGACCACTGCCGGACCGGGTTTTCCACGCTCCTGTCTTTTGCCAGCAATCCCACCAGCACGCCAAACACGAAGCCCCCAATATGCGCCCAAAAGGCCGTTCCGCCCACATCTTCCCCGCCAATACTGAGCATGCCGTTGAAGAGCTGCAAGACAAACCAAAGCACCAGCACCACCGAGGCCGGCAGCAGCTGCAAACGGACAAAGAACCCAATCGGGATGAAGGTATATACCCGCGAGCGCGGATACATAACCAGATACGCGCCCAAAACCGCGGCAATGGCTCCGCTGGCTCCCACCGTCGGGATGACGGAAGTCGGGTTAATCGCCCAATGCGTGAAAGCCGCCACGAAGCCGCCCACCAGATAAAAGATGAGATACCAGAAATGCCCCAGCCGGTCTTCAACGTTATCGCCAAAAATCCACAGGTACAGCATGTTGCCCAGCAGGTGCAGCCAGCTGGCATGCATGAACATGCTGGTGAGGATAGACCGCATATCCCCCAGGTCCAGCCCGCTGGTAATCTGCGAGGGAACCAGCGCGTATTGGTTTACTATCGCGTCCAGGTGCGAGCCGGCCATAAATTCAAAGATGAAAACGACAAGGTTGATACCAATCAGAATGTAATTGATATAGGGAAAGCGGCGGGCTTTTATTTCATCACGAATTGGGATCAATACGCACCTCTCCGGCTCATTATAACTGGTTCTCGCTCAATAGCTGTGCCACGCGCGGGTGATCCGCGTAGAACCCGCGCCTCTCCTCCGGAAGCAGCGCGGCAATATGGCACATAATCTCTTCCGTGGCTGCCTCCAGCCAGGCTTTCCCATCGCTTTCAGCATGGCTCAAATCAAGCTGAAATGGTTTTCCAAAGCGCACGCACACATCCATCTTTCGCAGGCGCAGCAGCCGGCTGCTCATCTCTTCCGAGCCTGTCACCGCGACGGGGATAATGGGGACGCCGGTTTTCTTCGCCAAAAGCGCCGTTCCGGGTTTCCCTTGTTTCAGCTGACCAGTTCTGGAGCGCGTCCCTTCGGGCGCGATGCCAACAACCCAGCCTTTCTTTAGGTAGTCCGCGGCTTCACGGAAAGCGGCAAAGTCTGAGCCTTCGCGGTTGACCCAAATGACGCCAATCCCATCAAGCAGCCATCTGAAGAACAGGATTTTCCGGTAGCTGTCGCCTACCATTCCAATGGTATCCTGCCGGGAGGTGGAAAGCATCAAAACGGGGGTGTCCAGCCGGGAGATATGGTTGGTGACGATAATATACGCCCCGCTCTCGGGCGCGTTTTCACTGCCCTCGATACGAAAATTGACCAGGAGCTTGGCCAGAAATCTAAATATCTTGACAATCTTTTCGCGATGCATAGTTATCTGACACAATTTTACTGTTTTCCGGGTGAATTATGCTTTTTTAGTATAAGCTGATTAGGGTTCGTTCAGCCCGGAACGGCCAACGCGGCGGGAGAACGCAAAAAATCCGGCCAGCATCAACATAGAGAGGATAATCATTGGCAGATAGGCAAGCAGCCTAATGCCGCCTTGCCCATCAGAGAACATGTTCGCGAGGGCGGCGCCGTTCCACAGGGCATGCGTCAGCAGCACCAGCAAAAAAACTCCCACCACCCTTGCGCGGCGTTTGTCCTGCCACGAGCTTGCCAGCGCCCAGCCCATCAAGCCGCCGTTAAAGGTGTGCAGAAGCGTGCCGCCAAAGCGCCCCAGCAGAAAGGTCAGCCATTCCGCCGGGCTTCCGCCCATCAGCTGCGCGCTGTTCAGCAGCGCCTCCACAAGCGCGAAGCCCGCCCCGCTGAATAAGCCGGCAGCGTAACCTTCCGCCGAGCTGATTTTGTGGTCGCTGAGCAGCCAAACACCCATCGTCTTGAAGACTTCCTCAAGCATTGGCAGCGCCAAAGCTACCATGCCAAATACCAAACCCAGCACGAGCGGATTTCGCGCGAATTCTGCCAGGCTGGCGCGCAGCGCTTCAGAATCCGCGCCCGAGCTTTGCAGCTGCCGCCAAAGTTCAGTCAATCCGTTGAGGATGGACGGGTTGGAAATGGCTGCCAGCGCCGCCCCCACCCCGAGCAGCAAGATGAGCGCCAATTCCAGCAGCAAGATAAAGTAGGTGGTGAAGCCGATGCTAAAGCTTAACAAGCCGGCGTCGCGTTTGGCAAATGTGCCCCACAGCGTGCCGGATCCAACGCGCAACAGCCAAACTGCGGGCAATATCACGCCCGGAACCGCCAATACGCCAATCAGCAGGTCGCGCCGCGGGAGGTTTTCCGGCAGCGCGTATATCCCCGCCAACAGCGCGCCAAACAACGCCAGCGGGAGCCAGCCAAACAGCCCGCTTTTCCGGTCAGCTTCAGGCTTACCCGGGCTCCGAAGGCCAGATTGACCAGCGCCCGCCAGCCTGCCGACGCAAGTAACCATTGAGGGCAAATTCAGCAGCGCCAAAGCCCCAAACGCGCACGCCAGCACAGGCAGGCTGTCGGGGTTCAGATCCACTATGTCTGGCGAGCCAAAGACAGCCGCGCCCGCGGCAAGCATCAAAACCGCCGCGCCCAGGAAAGAAACGAAAACCAATAACGAAAAGACTAACTGGAGGATACTCATCCAGTCAGTCTTCGCGTTGTTGGTCATTTTTTGAGCCGCAGGCTCAAAACTCATTTCACCTCAATAGTGATGCTGAGAATCTTATCGCCGGCCGGCGCGTCGGGGTTGTTTTGTGGGTCGCGCTCGGTCAGCTTTGCCAGCACGTCCATCCCCTCAATCACCTTACCGAAGATGGTGTATTTACCGGTCAGCTGCGTGGTGGGAACATAAGTGATGAAGAACTGGCTTCCGTTCGTGTTCGCGCCGGCATTCGCCATGCCCACCATGCCTGCTTCGTCGTAGGTCAAGGTGCTGACGATTTCATCGCGGAACTCGTAGCCCGAGCCGGAAATGCCCGTGCCGCTGGGGTCGCCAGCCTGCGCCACAAAATCGTGTAAAACGCGGTGGAATGTGACGCCGTCAAAGAAGCCTTTTTCAGCCAGGTACACGAAGGAATTGACCGTGATAGGCGCTTCGTCATCATACAGTTTAATCACGATATCGCCCTTTTCAGTCTTGATTGTCGCGGTGTAAGACTTGGACATATCAATGACCCAGGGGGGGCACTCGGTTTCGAGGTGACCTTTCTCGTATTTCAACACATCGACCACCATACCCAGCGTGCTCGCGCTCCAGTCGTAAGACCATGGGCGTCCGTTCAACAAAATGGTGGGGGTGGAGTTGAGCCCGATGGTGTTATGCGCATAATCCATTTCGGAATTCACTTTGTTAACAATCACATCGCTGGTCAGGTCAGAAGCGAACTTTTCGCTATTCAAACCAAGCGTTCCGGCTTCAGTTTTCAGCCAGCTTAATAAGTCTTCCGCGCCCAATCCAGACCAATCTACCTGTTTTGAGAAAAGCGCCTCGTACATCTCCCAGTATTTGTCCTGCAGCCCGGCTGCTTCGGCAGCCTGAGCGGCAACCTTAGAGTTGGGATGGATGCTGATCAGAGGGAAGTTTCTGAAGACCAGACGGACATCATCCGGGTATTTTGCCAGGAGCTTTTCCAATTCAGTATAAAACCCCAAACAAGCGGGGCACTGGAAATCGCTGTATTCCAGGATAGTCAGCGTGGCATCTTTTGGTCCGCGCGACCAATCCTTGTCGGTGATTTCGGGAAAGACTGCCAATGTCGCGGCTTGTTCTTTGGTCAGCTCAGGGAAAAAGCCTTTATAAATCGTACAAATCATCTTCCCTTTTTCATCGAACAGACGCATGTCCACTTCTTTGGTGGGCTCGGCAGCCGCTCCAGTACTCTCCGCAGCCGGGGCTTTGGTGGCTTCGGCCGTCAGGGTGGGTTCGGGGGTGGCCGTAAAATCGCGCACCTTGCAAGCGCCCAATACCAGCGAAGCCAGTAACAAAACTAAGATCAATCCAGACCATTTTTTCATACATTTACCTTTCAGTTAGGCTTTCCGCACTGGTTTCCCTGTTTCGCAGGGGCGGAAAGCGGTTAAATACGCTTTTCAGCAATAAAGCTGGCCACAGCTTCCCGTATGGTCAGCTGAACAACTTCCATCGGCGCGCTCGCGTCAATCACCCGCCAACGCTCCGGTTCTTGCGCGCAGAGTTCAAAATATCCCGCGCGCACGCGTTGATGAAACGCGACTTCATACGCGTCCAGTCGGTTCCATTCCGCCTCTTTGCGTTTGCGCTGCAAGCCCGCTTCCGCGTCCAAATCCAACAGGAGCGTGAGGTCGGGTTTGAGGTGGTCGGTGGCAAAGTCCAACATAGAACGCAGCACCTTCAAGTCTAATCCGTGACCATAGCCCTGATACGCGAGTGTAGAATCTCCGTAGCGGTCGCAAAGCACAACTTTCCCTGCTTTCAGAGCCGGCTTGATAACTTCATCGACCAGCTGCGCGCGCGCGGCCAGGAACAGAAGGATTTCCGTACGCGGCTGCAAGCTCTGATTCTCAAGCCGCATCAGCACCTGGCGGATTTGATCGCCCACATCCGTGCCGCCTGGTTCGCGCGTGGTCAGAACGTTAAAGCCCAATTCGCGCAGATACGCGGCCAAACCTTTGATTTGGGAGGTTTTACCGCTCCCGTCGGGTCCTTCCAGGGTTATAAACATTTTCAGTCCCGGAATATGCGCACAAACCGGTGGGGTTCTGTGCCAAAAGATTCTGACGACAAATTCGCCTTTTCCGCCAGCTGGTGCTGCCCCTTCCGGACGTCGGCCGAGGCCGGGCGCAGGTCAACATACTTTTCACCGGTCAGGACCATCTGGACGGCATCGTCCGCTTCTTCCAGGGCTTCTATGTAAGGGCTGGAAGCCTGGCGCGGAGCGGGCAGCATAAACAGGTCCGACAGGAATTGTTCAATCTGGCTGTCAGAATTGGACTTAATCACAAAAATTGACACGCCTTGTTCTTCCGCTTGCACCACAGGCTGCAGTCGTTCGCGGTAATAACGCCGTTGGGTGACAAAAGTATCCGCTTCCTCCAGGGTGCGAACCAGGCGGGCGGGCACACCCATGCTGCGGATGCGCTGCAGCAGCCGGTTGCGGGCGATGCCAAAGGCGTAAATATTCTTCATTTCCGGCGCTTTGCTGGCGAGCACGCTCTCATATACAGCGTTGGCAGGGATGGCGGGGGTAGGGCTGACCTTGGTCCGGTCATGGTTCATACCGCGTTGGAAAGGTGCTTTTTCCATTCCGCCGCGTTTGAGCGATTGAGCCGCGGTAGTCACCGCTGGTTGAGGCGCGCTTTGGATATGCACGCCGCCCTTTTCATCCCAATACCGCTCTTCTGCCGGCGCCGGGAAGCCGCGCAGAAGCAAGTCCACCGCTGCCGAGACGTCCCGATGGACGGTCAGGCGCTGACGGCTTTGAATCTCCACCAACACATCAAAAGTCGGCGGCGCGCGGCGTTCCAGCACGGTCTTTTGCGTGCCGCGCCGGCGCGCCTCATCATCCGAAAGCGTGACCGATTCAATCCCGCCAATCAAATCAGACAGGGTGGGGTTGAGCAGCAGGTTTTCCAGCGAATTGCCGTGCGCGGTGCCAATCAATTGCACGCCGCGTTCCGCGATGGTTCGGGCGGCTTGCGCTTCCAATTCCCGGCCAATTTCGTCAATGACAATCACTTCCGGGTTATGATTTTCCACCGCTTCAATCATGACCTCGTGCTGAAGCGACGGTCTGGGCACCTGCATGCGCCGGGCGGCGCCTACCGCGGGGTGCGGCACGTCTCCATCTCCGCCAATTTCGTTGGAGGTATCCACAATAACCACGCGCCGCGTTTCCGCCAATATTCGCGCGGCTTCGCGCAGCATGGTGGTCTTGCCAACGCCCGGTTTTCCCAGAATCAGGATGCTCTGACCGGAATGGACCAAATCCGCGATGATATCAATCGTGCCGTAAACAGCCCGACCGACGCGGCAGGTGAGCCCAACGATTTTCCCCCGCCGGTTGCGAATCGCGGAAATGCGGTGCAGTGTGCGTTCCATCCCCGCCCGATTATCCGCGTCAAAATCGCCAATGCGTTCTGTCACGTAATCCAGGTCAAATTGTGTAACGAGCTGTTCGGAGAGGGGCAGTTCGGCATCCACAAAGCGGGCGGTCGGCAGCCTGCCAAGGTCCAGAATTACCTCCAGCAGTTTATCAAAGTTATCCTTGGATTGGACCGCGCGCGCGATTTCCGGCGGCAGCACAGAAAGCATCGCTTCCAGGTCGTCAGTGATTTTTTTTTGAGTCGTCGTCATTTTTTTATTATCGCAGGTTCAATGGGCACCCGGGTTTTTCAAAGTCTTCGGGTGTTCAGTTTCATTTTAATCGATTTTCAAGGCGTTAATTCACGGGCTCAGACATTTGGATATGAATATCGTAAGATATACCCCTGTTCTCTGCGCACCCCGAAGCCGGCGCCGAACGCGCCCTCTCAGGCCGCCTTTTTATGACGGCATTGGGTCACGGGCACGCCGCCTTCGTTATTATTGGTTTCATAAACCGTCTGCCCTTCCAGCGCGGGCAGTTTATCCTGTATGACCAAAGGGCGCGTCATCCGGGATATCTCTTGCTCGAGAGAAAACGGCTGCCCGGCGAGTGAGGCGCCCAGGCGTGCCTGGTAGGAGCGCGCCGAGAGGTAGACAGCCCTGCCAAACCGATTAGGAACAGCCAAAACCAAATCGCGCAGAAGGTCAGGCGCGTCAACTGCCGGGTCCAGCATCGGCTGAAGCCAGATTCCTTTCGGGCCGTAAACCAGGTCCGCGAAGGCAATCAGCTTTCCACTTTGGTCACAGGCTGCCAGCCCCTGCGCTTTTTTTCGGGAAAGGGGTTCGATATTTTGGAAAAGCCTGGGCACGACGCTTCTGTGTAAAGCCTGCATGGCTTTCACGTCGCGGTCTGTCCACTGCCGCCAGGGGTTGCCGCTTTTGCCGCGCGGGGAAAAATCGCCTCGGTAGCGATAGATGCGCTCTTGCGACCATACCGAAAAATCTGCTCTTCGGAAGGCCGGCAGCAAATCCGAACCCGTGGGAATGTCCGCCAGGATATAGCGTGCCCCCCAGGTGCCGCAGACCCGAATCAGTTCCTCCAGCAAGAATACCAGGTCTTCCGGTTGGCTCGCGTGGGCGCGCGCCACAAAATCCAGCCGGCTGCACACCTCACCCTCGGCATGGCTGGCCCGCCCAAACCAGCACGCCTGGCTGTCCTCCTCCCACAGCGCGGTATAGGAGTTTGTGGCAAATCCAAGGAAGGACAAAGCGTGTAAGGCGGCAAGCGGATTGCCGCGCGTAACTTGGCTGACGCTGTCCGTGCTCTGCGCCTGCCCCGCCGCCCCAATTAGCGCGGGAATATCTATCAGGCTTACTCTGCGGGCTGTGATTGCGCCAACTCCAGGAAATAGCGGTGAAAACGCGCGTCGGCGGTCAGTTCCGGGTGGAAGGATGTCGCCAGGAGCTTACCCTGCCGGGCGGCCACCACGCGCCCATCATCCAACGCGGCGAGGGTCTTTGCCCGTCCAAACACTTCCGTGATAATTGGCGCGCGGATAAATACAGCGCGGTAAGGCGGTGTGGCGGGCGTGAGGAAAGGCATCGCAAGCTCGGTTTCAAACGAGTCCACCTGCCGACCGAAAGCGTTCCGGATAATCCGGATATCCATCAGCTTCAGCAGGTCTTGTTCGCGTCCGGCATCCTGCGAGAGGAGAATCGCGCCGGCGCAGGTGCCCCAAATGGCTTTCTCCCGCGCGAAATCTCGCAGCGCGTCCATAAAACCATAGGCTCTCATCAGCTTTCCAATTGTGGTGGATTCCCCGCCGGGGATAATCAAACCGTCCAGTCCATCCAATTGGGCAGGCAGGCGCACCTCCACGCTCTCCGCGCCCAGGCCTGAAAGGCTCTGGCGGTGCTCAATAAAATCGCCTTGCAGGGCGAGTACGCCGATTTTCACGCGCCGCTCCGCGGGGTTTACCAACCGCGCTTTGAAATCAGATCCTGCTCCGGAATGTTGGTTACCTGCCGTCCGACCATAGGTTCGCCCAGGTTGCGGCTCACTTCTGCCAGCAGCTTGGCGTCCTGGTAATGGGTGGTGGCTTTCACAATCGCGGCAGCCCGTTTGGCAGGGTCGCCAGATTTGAAAATGCCGGAGCCCACAAACACACCGTCCACGCCCAACTGCATCATGAGCGCGGCATCCGCCGGGGTGGCAATCCCACCGGCGGCAAAGTTCACCACAGGCATGCGCCCGCTCTCGCGAACTTCCAGGCAAAGCTCATACGGCGCGCCGTTATTCTTGGCAAACGTCATCACTTCCTCTTCGGGCAATGCCTGCAGAGCACGGATATCACCCATAACCTGGCGGGCATGGCGCACAGCTTCGATGACGTCGCCAGTGCCAGCTTCACCTTTGGTGCGGATCATCGCCGCGCCTTCGCCAATGCGCCGCAGCGCTTCGCCCAGGTTGCGGCAGCCGCACACAAAGGGCACCTTAAAAACATGCTTGTAAATATGGTACGCCTCATCCGCCGGGGTAAGCACTTCAGATTCATCAATATAATCCACGCCCAGCGCCTCAAGTATCTGGGCTTCCACGAAGTGACCGATGCGGCATTTTGCCATCACCGGGATGCTGACCGTTTCCATGATGCGCGTAATCAATTCAGGGTCGCTCATGCGGGCAACCCCGCCGCTGGCGCGGATATCCGCGGGGACGCGTTCAAGCGCCATCACCGCGACAGCGCCGGCATCTTCCGCGATGCGTGCGTGTTCCGGCGTTACCACGTCCATAATCACGCCGCCCTTAAGCATCTGCGCCAAGCCTTTCTTGACAGCAAAACTTGAAACCTGCTGTTCCATGCAACCTCCAATACCCAGATTATTCTATTGGGATTGTACCACTGCTTGACTTATATTCCAGAATCAGGCCTTCTCAAGCAGCGCGGCGACCAATTCCTTATTAAACGCGGGGATATCTGCCACCACGCGCCCCCACACCAGGTTGCCCTCGCGGAAGGCGGCTTTATCCAACCATTTCATGCCGGCATTCTCCAGGTCATCCTTGATACCCAAAGAACCGGTGGCATGCCCGCCCGTCAGGATTTTGGCTGAGATTGCCAGCAGCCCGCCGTGGCAGATGATGCCGATAATTTTGCCTTGCGCGTGTACTTTCGCGATTAAGTCTTTCACGGCCGCGTAACGGCGCAGTTTATCCGGCGCCCAACCGCCCGGAAGCACCAGCCCAAAAATTTCGTCCGCGTTCACTGACTCAATCAGCGTGTCGGGGGTAATCGGGAGTCCGTTCTTCCCACGGATAGGCTTCAGGTCCATACCCGCCGTAAGCACCACGGCGCCTTCTTCTTGCAAACGCATGGCGACCACGGAATACTCCAGGTCTTCCACGCCTTCAGCAACCAATATCGCGATTTTCTTTCCGTTTAATCCCATCGTAAGCTCCTTTTTGTCTGTGTCTCTATCGAGAGTTTACCAAGCCCGGCGCGTTTTTACCAGACACAAGCTTCGGCAGGCGCCCTTCGCTTATTTCCCGTTGAGGTCGTAATACTTGGAGTCCTCCAGCGGGTCAGTTTTCGGGCTGGGCGGTTCTGCCGGGGCTTCGTCCACCACCACGCTGGCGCGTAAGCGTGCTTCCGCCGCTTCCAATTCCGCCAGGCTCGCCCGTCGGGTCAGGCTCCACTTTCCGCAGTGGGGGCAGCGTTCCAGGCGTCCGGCAATCAGGTTAAGCCCCAGCAGCGAACGGGCAAATGGTTTCCCGCATTTTGAGCAGACCGCCCCACCGTAGAAGCCGTTATAGGTAAGCGCGCCCGATTTTGGCTTCTTGCGCGAACCCAGGTATTGAATCAGCCATGAGAGCAGGGCAATCCCGACCGTCAAACCGAGCAGCGGGAGGATAATGCCGATGGTGCTTTTGTTGGCCGCCTCCTTGGAAAGGAAATTATAGGTGAGCGCGTCGGTTGTATATGTTTTTCCGTCCGCGGTTTCCACCCGCGCGGAAAGGCGGTGCACGCCGGGGGTGTAGTCATCGGTGGTGAAGGAGAACGAAAAAGGTGCGCTTTGCGTGCTAAGCAGCTCCTGGCTGTCCATGAAGAAGGTCACCCGGCTGACGGCGCTCTCGTCGCCTTTCAGGCTGAGGGTCATCCTGCCCTGAATGTCCATACCGTTGCCGTAGCCAAAATCCCGCCGGAGACTGACGCGGTAGGGCTGTTCCGTTTGCGCTTGCACCGGGCGCGCTGATATCACCAAAAAGGCGCACAAGATAAATGTGAACGATATGAATTTTCTGGTTTTCATCTGTTTTCTCACTTCCAGCGGGTCAGGATGTTCTCCCGCTCAAATACCGCGCTGCCGAGGTGCAGCATCGCGAATGACAGCACTGCCGCCGAAACGATGGATATCAGCATCATCGTCAGGTTCAGGGTCACAATCCCGGCCATCTGCGCCAGCATAATCCCCATCAAAGGGACAATCACAACCGAAGAAACCTGCTCCGCCACGCGCGGGTCGGTGACCCGTGAGGAAATGTACAGGGCAAACAACGCGGAAATGAGCGCCAGCAGCGGGCCCAGCACGAAGATAGCCAGCAGCCAGATAGGGCTGTTGACGTAAGCAATCACCCCTGAGCTTGTTTTTAGCAGAAACATGCCCAGGTTGAAGACGCCGATGGACAGGTAAGTGGCCCCCACTGCCGGCAAAACTGCCGCCAAACATTTGCCAGCCAGCAGTTCCACCGTGGTAATCGGGGTTGCCAGCAGCGGCTCCAGGCTGCGGGTGGTCTTTTCGCCGACAATGCTGTACGCGGCAATGTTGATTGGAATTATCATCGGCATCAGCATAAACATGAACATGAATTGGCTCACAAGATAAGCTTGCAGACAGTCGCTCCCGGTCATGCCCTGGCAGCTTTTCAGGAAGCCTTCCGGAAGCCCGGTAGCGGCCGCGCCGCCCATATCCGGCAGGCTTCCAGCCGTGGATTTGAGCATGATGAGCGGGAGGATGGCGAAAACCAGCGGGAGCAGCAGGGTTGTATACAGCACCGTGCGGTTCTTAAAAACTTCCGCCCATTCTTTGTTGATAATTGTGCGGATGTGTTTCATTTTTCTTTTCCTTCCGCCTCAGAGTGAAGCATTTCCAGGTAAACCTGTTCCAGCGAATGCCGCAGTTCGCCAATAAATTGGATGTCGGCGCCGGCTTGCACCAACGCGCGCACAATAGCCGGGTTTTCGCGTTCCGGTTCCTCCAGGCTGACAACCAACTTGTTTTCCGCCGCCTCCGCTGCCTTTACGCCCGGCTGTGCCGAGATAAGCGTGACCCAGTCGGGGTTCAGCGCGGCCAGATGGAAGACAACTTTGCGCCCATACAGCCGCTGCCGCAGCGCTTCGGGCGTGTCCACCGCCAGCAAGCTCTGCTTGAATATCCCAACCCGGTCGCACAAGCGTTCGGCTTCATTCAGGTTATGGGTGGTCATAAAAATCGTGCGGCCTTCGTTTTTCAGCTCGTAAATGAAGTCGCGCACGGTTTTGGCAGCTTCGGGATCCAGGCCGGTGGTAGGTTCGTCCAAAAAGAGCACTTTGGGTTCGTGCAAGAGCGCGCGGGCAACGGCCAGTTTCTGGCGCATGCCCTTGGAGAAGCTGCCGACTGGGTCAAATCGCCGTTCCCACAAGTCCAACATCACCAGGTACTTATTCACCGCGGCCTCAACGTCCGGTACGTCATAAAGTCTGGCGTAGATGCTCAGGTTCTTTTCTGCTGAGAGCCTTTCGTACATCCCGGGCGACTCGGTAAGTAAGCCAACCGTGCGGCGGATTTGGGTGTCGTCGCGCCCCACCACCAGGCCGTTCACGCTGGCTTGCCCGGCGCTGGGTTGGATGAGGCAGGTGAGCATGCGCACGGTGGTGGTTTTGCCGGCGCCATTTGGGCCAAGAAACCCAAACACTTCGCCCTCGTTCACCTGCAAGCTCAGCCCGTCAACCGCGGTGAACTCCTGCTTTTGTTTCTTGCCAATCTTAAAGACTTTGCTAAGTCCCTGGGTAATAATCATAGTTTCCTCTGTTTCGTGTAGAGCCCTATGATTATATATCACCCTTGAGACCGGCACCCAATATTTTCACAGGTGTCCGATTTTCACGAGGTTGGCTGTTGCTGGCGGGTAAAAAACAAGGATGGGTAGGGCAAAGCATCCGGTATGTGACCAATTCCGCCGCGGGGTAGTGCGCTTCTCGGGATGCTTCGCCCTCGCGTTCGAATGGCGCGGTTTTACTGCTGCGCCGCACTTTCATAACCTGACAAAACAGCAGCTTGAAGCGCGCATGCCGCCTTACGGCCGGAAAGGAGACCTGCGGTCAAGCCCCTCGCGCGGTGAGGACACCAGCGGGAGCAACAAGGGTAGAGCAGTGCCGACCTGGCACCAAAAAGAGGCTGACCGTGCGGTCAGCCTCTCAAACTTAATAATTTGTCAGCCTATTTGAAAGCGATGGGCAGGTAGATGCGCGGAAGGGCGGCAACCCGGAAGGTTACGACCGCTTCGTTGGAATCCAGCGTTCCGTCGTTAGCTTTGAAGCTCAGGCTGTCCTCGCCGTACCAGCCCGGCATGGGGGTATAGGTGCAAACCGCGCCTGTGCATTCCAGGCTGCCGTGAAGGGGTTCGGCTGTCACACTAAAGCTCAGCGCGTCACCATCCACATCGCTGGCATCCAGGTTGAACACGATGTTTCCGTTTTCGATCAGATCATAGGTGGCGCCGGATGCGACCGGCGCGTCGTTGACAGGAATTACCGTAATAGCGACCGTCGCGACCTCAGAGTCGTATTCTCCATCGTTCACCTTGTAAGTAAATTCATCCGGGCCGTGATAGTTTTCCGCGGGGCTATACGTGACAGTAGTGCCGACGATGTTCAGACTGCCGTGGAGCGGCCCGCTCAGGATGGTTACCACAAGGCTGTCTCCTTCCGCGTCCAAAACATCCAGGCCAAACTCGTAAGGCGTGTCCTCATTCGTGCTGATGGTCATGTTATTGGCGGCAGGCGCGGTGTTGAACAACAACGTCAGGATTACCGGATCGTGATCTGATGACCGATAAGCGTCCGGGGCATAGATTGCGTCCTGAGCATCTTTCTTGTAGGTCATGTCATAGTTAATCAGGTCGCTCTCATCCGCGTTGATGTGCCAGAAATTCACATCCACAACACTCTTAGCCAAATTGGTGTTCGCGAGGGCATAGTCCAGGTACCCGATTTGAGAGCCAAATAAATAACCATAGGCTTCGTCTCCGCGAAGCACGCGCATCAAATCCAGGTAATCGTCGTCAGTCGCCGCGCTATCATCCGCGCCCAATTTGAGCATATCGATGGGGTCCTCATAATCATACGAATTCAGGTCGCCAATGATGAGCGCGTTACCCACATCCGGGAAGTAAACCGGGTTCGCCAGCCAATCCACCAGCGCCTGCGCGGCGGCTTTTCGGGTCAGGTTGCAGTTGCCGGCGCCGTCCAGCAGGTCGGGGTCGCCAGGGCAAGCTGAGCCCTTGGATTTCAGATGATTAACCGCCACGACGAAAGTTTTTTCAGAACGGTTATCCCAAAAGACCTGCGCCAGGGCCGGGCGGTTGAGGGTATCAATGAAACGCGCGTCCACCGCAGTGGTGAGCAGCTGGTATTCCCCCTCAGGCGTGACTGCGGCGGGTTTGTAGATGATTGCCTGTTTAATCGCGTCCCCACCAATCGCGCCGGTGGCGATGTAGGCATACGTCCCCGCGCCAGCGGCGGCGTTCAAACCCGCCACCAGGTCCGCAACGGCGTAATCCGGCAGCTCGCCCGCGCCAAGCGGTTTATCGTTTTCAATCTCCATCACGCCGATGACATCCGCGTCAATTATGAGGAGCGCCGCCAGGATTTTGTCGCGCTGGCGGGTGAGTTCCAGAGGAGTGTTCGCGCCGCGGCAGCCAAGCGTTCCAGACGGGCCGCAGACGGCCGCGCCGGTATCCAGCGTGGTGAAGTAGTTGAGCACATTAAAACTGGCCACTTTCAGGGAGCCGGGTACTTCAAGCACATCCGGAGCAGGCGTGCGGGGGTTCACAGCTTGATATTCAGCGCCCGCGGTGGGCTGAATGCGGTACTTGCTGAAGTTGTAATCCATCACGCCAATCACGTTGCTCAGCTTGTCCCCGCCGCGGAAGATGTTATCCAGGGTGAATTCCAGACCGTTGGGGTGCCGGGCGGGGTCCGGGTTGGAGGCTTCACTGCCGTCATCCAGGAGGATACTGTGGAGGCCCAGTTCCGTGTTCCAGGCAGCGAAGCCGGCCGGGTCCGGTTCGTTCAGCGCGGTGAACTGCATAAAGCGCTCGGTGCCCAACACAATCTCACCAAATTGGTCAAAGTTGTAGTATTCCACGATGGTAAGTTCCTGCGGAATACGCACGTACATGCCCTCGAGTTTTTCGAAGTCCAGCAGGCTGGCGACGGGCAGGCTGAAGTCGGTTGGTTCAACGCTGTTGCCGGTTGAACAAACCTGGATTTTGGTTACTGGTGAGAGCTCGGTCAGGTCGAACTGTTCTTTCACGGTGCCGGTTACGCGCACGTGGTCGCCCACATGCACATCGGTCAGGGTGCTGTAAATAAACAGACCTTCCGAGGTGGCCGGATCACCGTCCCCGGTCTCGGATTGCATAAAGAAGCCGTTCTTGGTGCCGGCGACGAACGCGTTGGTCTGAAAATCCGCGGTGACAATGCCTTCCGTGGTGACGACATTTCCAACCAGCGGACTGCTGGTGCCGCTGCCCTGAATCGCAGAAATGGCGGTAAAAGCGTCGCCGCAGCCAAACGCCACCGTGAAGCTAAAGCTGTAGTCGCTAATCATATTGTCCGGCGGGTCGTCCGTATCGTTGTCGCTCACTTTCGCGGCGAAAACAGTCACGGTGCAGGTCTCACCGGCGGTAAAGTTGGTATCCGGGTTCAGGGTATAGACCGGGTCTTCGTCGGTTACTTGCGCGGTATGCGTGCCGGATGAGGAGCAGGTGATGTCGTACCATCCCGCGCTGAGCGTGACGGGCTCGCTAAAGGTGATGGTAAGGTTGCCGCTCGAGGCGATTTCACCACCGTTGGCAGGTGAGGTGCTGGCAACGTAAGGGGCGGCATCGCCGGCGATTGGCGTGCCAGTGATGGAGATATTGTCCACCCCCACCCATTCGTCATTACCAGGTGCGTTGGTGGTCATGATCCGCAGCTGCACAAGCGCGGCGTTGTCAACTGCCGCGGGGAGCGTCACGGAGACGTGGGTTGTCATGGTGGCATTGGCAACGGTTGCGTCGGCTACATAGGCCGCGGGAACATTGGTGAAGTTACCGCTGCTGCCGACCCGATAGTGCAGCGCGACCTGCTGGACCGCGTTATCCGATCCCGTTTCCAAATCGCGCAAATCGTAGCTTATCTGAATCGCGGTCATTCCGGTGGTGTTGATGAAAAGTTTCAAATAAGGCGCATTGGCTGTATTAGAACCAGCCAGCGCAACCACTGGATCCGTGATAGCAAATTCAGTCACCCCACCTGTTGTGTAAGTGTTTGGGTTTGTCTGGTTCGCATTAACATCCTCAACACCCGGATTGTCCGGTACCAAAACTGTCTGTGGATCCACCCCCGTGGATGACGTCAGGCCGTCTCCGCGAAATCCCACAATGCCGGGAACCTGACTCCAGTCATCATTCACCACAATCAAGCTTCCATCCGTCCAATCCTGACTGAAGGGCAGGGTCTGCGCGCTCGAGTTCGCGAACGCCAATCCGTGCAGAAGCCCAAGCGGGCCAAGAACCAAAGATAAGGCAAGCAAAATGTTAAGCAGTTTGGGAATTTTTATCTTCATTGTTTTCATCTCCAGGTCGTTTTTACGTTGTCGTTAATTTTGGGGGTTAATAAAACATGTGCCAGCAATTTGTGGCACAAGAGAGAATGAAGAACACTGCAATACCAGACCGCACAACTGGAAATACGGTCGCGTTAATGGATTCTTAGCTACCATTTTTCAGGCTCATGTCTGCTGTGTTCGAACGATTTAATCATATCACCAAACAATGAAAAAGAGAGGATGTCTTCATTTTTGTGCTTCAATGCCCCCGATTTTTTCCTGAAGTCTCGCTTAAGCTGCGCTACCTGAAAGGTGGCTGCAAAGGTGGAGGCTAAAACTTTGGCGGTGCAGGGGGCACGTCCCCAGCTCCGCAATCGCGCGGCGGTGGCGCTCAGTTCCATAGCCTTTGTTGCGCCCAAAAGCGTAACCTGGAAAGCGTTCCTCCTCCATCCGCATGCGCGCGTCCCGGGCAGTCTTCGCCAGGATGGACGCGCAGGCAATCGAGAGCGAGCGTTGGTCGCCTTTCACCAGCGCGGTCTGGGGCAGCGGGCTTTCTGGAAGGCGGAAGTAATCCAGCAGCAAATGCTCCGGCGAAAGCGGGAGCGCGTCCAGCGCCCGGCAAAACGCCAGGCGGCTGGCACGGGCAATCCCCACTCGATCAATTTCATCGGCCTCCGCCCAACCCAGCCCCCACGCCGCGCATTCTGTTTTTATCCGTTCGGCGAGCGTCTCCCGCGTGCGCGCGGCGAGCTGTTTGGAATCCCGGGCGCTGGCCAAAACTCCGGCCACGCGTTCGGGCTCGGGCGGCAGCACCAGCGCGGCAGCGAATACAGGGCCTGCCAGCGCGCCGCGCCCGGCCTCGTCCAGGCCAGCCACCAGCAGCGTGCCAGCCTGCCATAAGGCGACTTCAAATTCCAGAGTTGGACTCTCAGGGATGAGCGCGGGGTCAAAGCGGACGCGCACGGTAGGCCCCCCGACGGGCGTTCGCGCGGATTATCCACAGCTCCCGCACCAAAGCGAAAGCGTCCCGCAGCGGTTGGATGCGGCTGCCGGTGCCGTAAGTCCAGGTGACCGGCACTTCCCGGATGCTGTAACCGTTCTGTCGGGCGGCAGCCAGAACCTCAATATCAAAGCTCCAGCCAATTTGCCTCTGCAGCGGGAAAAGCGCCCCGGCAGCTTCGGCGCTGAAACATTTAAAGCCGCACTGTGTGTCTTGAATTCCCGGTAAAACCCACCACCGCACCAACAGGTTGTAAACCCGTCCGCTCCAATGCCGGTAGAACGGTTCGCCAATCCGCACAGAGCCCGGAGCCTCACGCGAACCAATGGCGACCTGCGCGCCAGCCTGAATGGCATCCAGAAAGCGCGGGATTTCTTCAAGGGGGACAGAAAGGTCGGTATCCGCCATATAGCGGTAAGCGCCGCGCGCGCTGAGCATACCGGCCTTCACCGCGCCGCCTTTGCCCGCTTCCGGGAGGTTAATCACGCGCAGCTCTGGCAGCTGTTCCTGCCAGGCGCGCGCGATAGCGGCAGTCTCATCTGTGCTGCCGTTCTCGACCACCAGCACCTCACACAGGTAGTTCTGAGCGCGCACAAATGCCGCGACTTGTTCCAGCGCCGCGGGCAGGCGCTGAGCTTCATTGTGAGCAGGGATGATGATGGAGAGGAAGGGAGTTTCCACGGTTGTCTTTGGGGTTGCGCGTGTTTGCTGCAGGTCGGGGTGGGCGGACTTGAACCGCCGACCTCTGCGTCCCAAACGCAGCGCGCTAGCCGACTGCGCTACACCCCGGTGGACTGAAAGTATACTTCCATGCGGGCGTGCGCGTCAAGCGCAGAGGGGGGATACTGAGCCCGCGTCCAACCCGCTGGGCGGGCTCTTTTTCGCTCTGCTGCGCGTTCTGTACATCCCCTGGCGGCCGTCAACTGAATCGTAAAAGCTTCCCGCGCCGTTTCATCCCGGCGGAGGGCGGGTCTGGCATGGATTTCCGGGCAGACCAGCCGGACGATACTCCGCCCGGTAGCGGTTCCTGATATACGCGCGGGGGTTTTCGGTGGATTCTGCAGTAAAATAGAAGGAACAAGGAAAACATTTGTTCCTGATAACAGCAGACACAAACCACACGAACGCACTTAAACAAGAAAGGAACACCCTCATGTACCAGAAACTTATCCTGATTGGCAACCTCGGCAGAGACCCTGAAATGCGCTTCACCGGGGACGGTAAGCCTATCACTTCCTTCAGCATGGCAACCAGCCGTAAATTTAAAGAAAAAGACGAAACAACCTGGTTCCGTGTGACAGTTTTCGGTCCCCAAGCCGAATCCTGCAACCAATACCTGAAAAAAGGTTCCAAAGTCCTCGTGGAAGGGCGTCTGAACCCCGACACCAACGGTTCTCCCAAGGTTTTCCAGAAGAAAGACGGCACCTGGGGAGCCAGCTACGAGGTGACCGCCCAAAGCGTGCGCTTCCTCAGCTCCAGCCGCGGCGAAGAAGGCGGCTTTGAAGAAGACGTGCCCGGAGATGATGACGTCCCATTCTAGGAGCGCAAATGCCGGAAATTAAACCCATCACTCTGCGCCTTCCGACGGACCTGAAGCCGCTGTTTGCCAACCTGGTGCGCGCCGCGCACACGCCTGGCGAGTTCGTCCTGGATTTCTCCGCGGTTTTACCCGGTCAGGAATTCAGCCAGGTGGACGCGCGCGTTATTCTCTCCCCGTTGGGCGCCAAGCTGCTCCAACAGGTTCTCAACGAGAATATCCACCGCTACGAAAGCAACTTCGGAGAAATTCGTCTGCCCAACCCTCCCCATTCCCTGGCAGACGACCTTTTCAGCCAGGCCAAACCCAATCCGCCGGAAGGCAGTTGAGATGAGCGAATTAGATCGCATTTCTGACCAGATTCGTTTGGAATTTGACCGGAAAAGCGCCCGCCGGGATGCCGCCCTGGCGCAGGCGCGCCAGCTGACCCGGCACGCCTCGCTGGCTATCCGCGCTATCCACCGCGAAGATCAGGCTGAAGCCGAACAGGAACTCCAAAGCGCGCGGGACCTTTCCCGTGAGCTGCGCGAGGGCCTGAAAGACGACCCCGACCTGTACTTTGCCGGCTACACGCAAGACGCGCTCAAGGAATTCGTCGAAGCCGAACTGACCGTCGCCCTTATTCTGAACCAGCCCCTGCCCACGCCTGCGGATCTCAGCGCGGAATACCCGGCTTATCTGGCCGGCCTGGCCGAGACCCTGGGCGAACTGCGCCGGCGCTGCCTGGACCTTTTGCGCCCGGGTTATTCCAGCGAAGTGGAACGCCTGCTGATGTGGATGGACGACATCTTCACCCAGCTGGTCACCATGGATTATCCCGACGCGATTACCGAAGGCTTGCGCCGCCGGACTGACCTGGCGCGCGGCATCATTGAACGCACGCGCGCGGATATTACCCTCAGCTTCAGGCAGAGCGAGCTGGAGCAAGCGCTCACCCGGCTCTCCGACCAGCTGAATTCCGAATCGGACTGATGCGCGTTCTCCGCGCGTCCGAACTGGGCAGTTATTTGTATTGCGCCCGCGCCTGGTGGTATCAGCGCCTGGGCATCCCGTCTGATAACCAGGCGGAACTAAAAACCGGAACCAACTTTCATCAGCAGCACGCCAGCGGCGTGCTGCAATCGTTCCTCTTGCGCGCGGCGGCTGTGCTCCTTCTTATTCTGGCTTGCGCGCTGTTCATCCTGAAGGTGGCGCGGTGACGGATTGGCTGTGGATAGGCTTGCTGGTTCTCGCGGCGGCAGTCCTGTTCCTCTGGTCCGCGCGCAAACGCCGCCAGACGGGCTTGCCCACCGGCAAAATCGTTTACGCCGACACAGACTCCTGGCAAAAGCTGCCCGCTCCGCTCTATGACCCCAGCTTGCGCCTGACCGGGAAGCCGGATTACGTCGTGGATATCGGCGGCGGCGTGCGCGTGCCGGTGGAAGTGAAAAGCGCCCCCGCGCCCGCTGAACCCTACGACAGCCATGTGATGCAGTTGGCAGCGTACTGCCTGCTGCTGGAGCGCTCCTCGGGGAAGCGTCCGCCCTACGGGCTGCTGCGCTACCGCGACCGCACTTTCAGGGTTGATTACACCCCCGGGCTGGAAGAAAGTCTGCTGAACCTTATTTCCAGCGTCCGCGCCGCGGAAAACTGCCCCGATGGACCCCCGCGCTCGCACGCACAAGCTTCCCGCTGCCGGGCCTGCGGCTACCGCCAGCACTGCACACAAGCACTGGATTGAACCTGCGCTTGTGTTGACAGCCCTGCCTGTCTCGGTTATGCTTATTTGGCGTCCGGGCGGGACCGGCGCGGCGGAGCCCTGCGAACCCCGTCAGGTCCGAGAGGAAGCAGCGGTAAGGAGGTTGCTTCGGGTGTTGCCGGCAAACCTGCCCGTACGCTTTTAATTGGACATGAACACAAAACCAGGCGAAGACCCACCCATTTGTTCCTACGAAGGCTCTGATTACCAGAGCGCCTTTTGGGATTCCGGCGGACGCGCCTATGAAGACGCGGTTGAACAAATCGCCCTCAAACGCCTGCTAACCAGGTCAGGCAAACTTTTGCTGGAGCTGGGCGCCGGCGCCGGGCGCAACACAGCGCGTTATACCGGTTTTGAGCGCGTCGTCCTGCTGGATTACTCACGCACGCAGCTGCTGCAGGCGCGTGAGCGCCTGGGCGATGACCCGCGCTACCTGTTTGTTTCCGCTGATATCTATAAACTCCCCTTCGTGGACGGCCTTTTCGACGGCGCCACCATGATACGTACGCTGCACCATATGGCGCAGCCCGGTTTGGCTCTCCAGAGCGTCCGGCGGGTGCTGAGTCCGAACGCGCAATTCCTGCTGGAATTTGCCAACAAGCGCAACCTCAAGTCCATCCTGCGCTATCTGACCGGTCGTCAGCAGTGGAACCCTTTCTCGCCGGAACAGGTGGAATTTGTGGAGCTGAATTTTGACTTTCATCCGAAAACCATTCGCTCCCTGCTGAAAGAAAACCACTTCAGCGTCGGGAAACAGCTGAATGTGTCCCAGTTCCGGGTTGCCTGGCTCAAGCGGCACGTCCCGCTCAAAGCCCTGGTAGCCTTGGATTCCGCCCTGCAGTGGACGGGCGCGTTCGCGCAGTACGCCCCCAGCATCTGGACGCTTGCCGAAGCCGTGGGCTCCTCGTCCGCCCCTGCGGAAGGCAGCTTTTTTGCCTGCCCGGTTTGCGGCGGCGCGTTAGCCAAAGTCGGACAGCCCCAAAGCTGCCCCCAATGCGGTCATGATTGGGCTTACGCGGACGGCATTCATGAATTCCGGATTAACCCGGAAGTCTGAGCGTTCTTTGCCCGCGCGTAAAGCCTTGCTTATGCTGTCAGCGCTTGGTCTGCTGAGCGGCGGCACATTGCCCGCAAAACCAACGGGGAGAGGATTGCGGCGGAAGGCCCGCTTCCCTTCGTGATGGACAGTTGTCAGGCGTATGCCGGGGCGTCAAGCCCCGGCGGTTGTCAGATTCGGAGCGGCGAAACGGTGGTCTCCAACGCCGCCCGGGACCTATTATCTAAAGTTTGGCGGGGTCGCTGAGCTACTGCCGGGCTTCCACGGGAGTTGGTACGCCTTCTTCCAGCGCTGCCTGTTTTTTCTTCCTCCCAAACCAGACGTAATACATCACAACCGAAACGACGTAAAACAAAATGGTGACGCCAAACGATGGTCCAAAGCCGTAGCGCACCTGGAAATACCCGCTCAGCGTCGGGCTGAAGGCCCAGCCAAAATTGCTCGCCATCGTCGAAAGGCTGGCAACCATCGCCCGCGACTCCGGCTCCACCTGTTCCATCGTAAAGGTCGTATAGACCGGACCGCTCATGTTCATTAGCACCAGCCGCGCGTAATATGCCGCGGCTGCCAGTGGAAAAAACGGGGAAAAGCCGAGCAGCGCCAAAAAGGGAATGGACAGACCTTGGGTAGCCACCACAACCCGGATTTTCCCGAAGCGTTCCGCCAGTGCCGGCGCTAAAAGCAGCCCAACACCCATCGCCAAAGAGCCCCACGCGAACAAAATCCCAATTGAAGCGTCTGAGAGCTTGTGGACGTTGCGGAAAAACACATTCATAAACGGCATTATCATCCCCGCCCCGATGGAAGTCAGCAGCAGCGGCAAGATAAGGCGGGTCAATTCGCCCGGCTTCCTTCGCATATACGAAAGCGGAGCGAAAGACGCCCGGTTGGCCCGGGGCGTTTTTTGTTGGCGTATGAGCAGGTTCGGAAGGAGCGAAAGCAGCGCGCCAACGCAAACCAGTCCGAGAGCGCCGCTGTAGGCGGACGGGCTGGTCGGAAGAACTCCGATATGTCGTCCAAACCAAGTGGGCAGAAAGCCGCCCACCCATTCCCCGACCGAAACAGCGGTCATGCGCAGCCCGGAACTGAAGCTGAACAGGTATGTGCGTTCCGCTTCGCCGCTGTTTTCCATCAGAAAAGGCCCCATCGCGACGGCTGCCAGCGACTGCGCGAAGCCGATGACGATATTCATCACCAGAAACATAGGCAGGGATGGAAATAGAAGCATAAACAGGATAGCCGCGCCGACCGCTCCTTGCCCGATGATGAAAGCCAGCTTTCTCCCAATCCGGTCCGCCAGGTATCCGACTGGCAAGGCGGCAATCAGGGTGGTGGCGCTGCGGGCTGTCACCAGGTTGCCAAGCGCAGCTTCGTTATATCCAAGGCTGAGAACATAAAAATTGAACAGAAGCTGAAAGACCCCAATCGCGGCGCCGTATATCATGACGCCGGTCAGGTATTTGCGGGCGTTCGGGGTAAATGCGCGCACGCGGTCAAAATACGTGGAAATGACCGACCCGCCGCGTTTCCAAACAGATTCTTTTACGAGGGTCACATCATTCTTCGTTCAGAAAGCGGTTCAGCAGGTCCTGGGTGCTTTCAAAAGCCTCAAAGCGCGTCGCGTAGCAGCGGTCGCCCTCAGAAGAAATGATGACGTGCACCATTCCCGCCACGCGCAGCTCCATCAGGTGGTGATTTACAGTCGCGGGGCGCAAGCGAAGCACATGCGCAAGGTGTGCCGCGGAATGTGGTGTGTGGACAAGCGTCCGTAAAATTCGCAGGCGCGTCGGGTCTGCGAGCGCCTTGAGCCCGCGCAAAAGGTTATCCGGAATAATATCGCCTGGAATCAAAGCCAGGTTGTCGGGTCTTGATCCAAAAATGACTAAAGCGGTGTTGTTGTTTAATTTTTCGCTGATCAGAAAAGGCGCTCCCCAAAAAGACGGCGCGAGGAAAATTTTCTGCATAGCGGCAACATCAGCCCAACGGACGCCCGCGGAGAGTTCTTCCAGCATGGCTATCAGGGGGAGTGTGCCGGCACGCATCTGAGCGTGGGAAAGGGATTGCCGCAGAACGGGAAGAATCCGCTGTTCTTCTTCATAGAAAAAAGCCTCAGCATAGGTTTTTAGGGCGCACAGGTGCCGGTATCCAAATTTTTCGCGGTCCGCCCAGGTTTTGTATACCAAATCCAACTGTGTGGGCGTCAGATTCCGATTCAACCTGGAATACGACGCTTCCACGACGCCTTTCTCCGCGGCTGTCCATGGTTTACGGGTTGAGGTCCCGAGGAGGATCTCCTTAACATTACCCGTCAAACTATATTGAGCTGTCAGCGCTTCCAAGCGCTTTTCGGGAGGCAGGCTCTCAAGAGCGGCGAGCAGCAGGGCAGTATCCTTTGGAGCTGGCATGCTGAAAATAAATTGCATGGGTAAGAAGGCAATTTGTAAGAAGGTTTCGATTGCCTGGCGGTATTCCAAAGGGATTCGAGCGCGTATGCCCGCCGCCCAAGACGCGCGCAGCCCAAAGCGGTCTGGTTCGTAAAGCACCATCTGACTGATAAAAAAGTCATAACCGGTGCTCAAATCCCAATTGAGTTTTGAGGAATGAATGAAAGGCATCGCAACCCGCTCTCATTTGAATAATATCTATTTTATTCGTCAAGTATAGTATAAGTCAAGAATGCTGAGCTCTTTTTCCCGGCTCGTTTTCCTGCCCGAAGGCGCATGGGTGTCTCTAAGCGGTTTCTTATCGAAGCGGGCACAATTTAATGTACAATTTACTTGTTCGTGGGAGTAAAAATGTCCAATATTTTAGATTATCTTGACTGGCGCGGCGACCTGGATTTTTCCACCGATCCGATTAATGAGGTGGATAACCTGGTGCTCTCTGTCCTTTCCTATCTGGATTTTGCCGGCGTGGTTCCGACCCCGGATGAGAGTGATTCGGTCTCATTGGCAGATGCAGCCGAGGCCATAAAGCAGATGCCAGACCAGATAACCGCGCCTGTCACCAGCGCTTTTTTCTCGCGCCTGCCGCTACTGCTGGAGAAGTGCGCGGCTTCAACCCGCTTTCAGAACCTGCGCCTCTCGCATTACGTGAACCGCGTTTCTTTCGATGAAGCCGAACAGTTTTCGGCGCTCGTGTTTTCTATGGATAAATACACCCATTTCGTCTCTTTCAGCGGCACGGATGACACCTTAATTGGTTGGAAAGAAGACCTTGAAATGAGCTTTCGGGAGGTGGTCCCCGCGCAGCGCAGCGCGGTTGAGTATCTTGACTTATTGATGTCCCATTTACCCGGCATCTTTTATCTTGGCGGGCATTCCAAAGGCGGTAACCTGGCAGTTTTCGCTGCCGCGAACATTCCCGCGGAAATGCAGCCGAGCGTCCAACGCGTGTTTAATAACGATGGACCTGGTTTTCAACGCTCTATGCTCGAAAACCCCGGTTACCTGCGCGTGATTGACAAAACAGTCCGTTTCATGCCCCAATCTTCGGTCGTTGGGATGCTTCTCAACCAAAGCGGGTTATACCAGGTGGTTGGCAGCGACGAAAGCGGGGTCATGCAGCACGACGCTTTCTCCTGGAAGGTTATCGGTCCAAACTTTGTCTACCTTGAAGGTCTCTCCACCGGCAGCATAAAATTCAACGCAGCGCTGCGCGAGTGGCTGGATAATGTGCCTCTTGAGGAACGGAAAGAGTTCATTGACGCGCTGTTCACGATTCTGGAAGCGACGGGCGCGCGCACCTTACGGGAATTCACGCAGGATAAGCTTGCCGCTTCCAAAGCCATGATAGCCTCGTTCAAACAGCTGGAACCCGAAACACAAACCCACCTGAAAAATCTGTTTGAAACTTTCTTTTCCGAAATCCAGAAAATGCTGCGCAGCTCATTTTCAGAGGAAATCGGCTCGCTGATTACCCGCGCCTTCATTCGCAAGCGCCTGCCGTCCTGAGCGCCCCGGCAGCCGCGCGCAGACCTCACGGTAAACTATGGTAAGATTAGAAAAAGCACCCCGCTGCCCGAATAGAATTGAGGAAGGAATGAACACCGACCAGGTCTCGCAATTCAGCAAAGAAGAAAAAATCGCCGGCCTGATTGACCAGATCAGCGCATACATTGAGCAGTTTCACCGCGGTTCGGTGGAGTTGGTCTCGATTGAGGGTGATCTGGTAAAAGTTCGCCTGGGCGGCGCCTGCGAAGGCTGCCCGCTCCTGCCAGCCACGCTCCAGGGTTGGGTCGCTGGAACCATCCGGCAGTTTTTTCCAGAAATGACGATCGAAGCGGTTGAATAAGCGCGATTCGGGATTAATTCGATACAGCCCGCATTTCCTTCTGGACCGTCTCGTACAAAGTATCGCCCCGGATGTCTTCCAGGGTGTAACAAACGGCGCCCATCTGGTCTGCCAGCTCTTGCGCCAAACCCTGATCGAAGGCTTTTTTCTCCATATTGATTACCACGCTGTGAATATTCTTTTTGGAAAACAATCCCGCCAACTCACGGATTTCCTCTTTGACTGGCGCTTTCCCCAGGGGGACGTTACCCGCGCCGTCGGTAAGCACAATCAGAAGCGGCTGCACATCCGGATGCAAAATACGCTCACGGGTGATGACCTCATATGCCATCACCAGCCCGGCAGCCAGGGGTGTTTTGCCTCCCACCGGAATATCCGCCAGGGCTCGCTGCGCGAGAAGGACGGAGTTGGTGGGCGCGAGCACCAGCGTGGCGCGGTCTTTCTGGAAAACCACCAGACCCACCCGGTCGCGCCGTTGATAGGCGTCGTTCAGCAGAGATAAAATCGCGCCTTTCGTGGCAGCCATCCGCTCCGCCACCGCCATAGACCACGAGCCGTCCACCAGAAAGAGAATCAGGTTGGCAGTCTTCTTCACGCGCACTTTTTTCTGGTAATCATTCGGACGAACCGCGAAGGCGACCTGCTGCTCCGCGCGGATTCCGCTTCGTTCACTCTGGAAAGGCGCGGCAGCCCGGATGGTGGCATCAAAGGCCAGGTCGTAGGCTTTGTAGGGGGACGGGCGCGCCTGAATATACCGCCCGCGCTTGCGGTCGGTGTAGGTTTCGGAGCGCCTCCCTCCGTGTTTGCGCACCATTTCATCCAAGGGCGTATCCAGAGCGCGGGCTTCAAAAGTCTCGCCTGGCTTCACAACAGTTCCCCCATCCCACCAACGCGGGTTCAATTCGGTAAAGATTTGCTGCTGTCCCTCGCCAACCGGAATCAGCGGGTCATCCGGGTCCAGGCTTACCGGTCCATCCCCGGAGTCAGTTTTTTTTTTACCGTCCTGCTCTTCTGCCGGCAGCCCTTCTTCCTCGCTTGCCGCCTGCCCCTTAAGCTGTTCAATCCGTTCTTCCAGGGCTTCGACGCCCAGGTCGGACTTGCGGAAGGGGCCGGATTTGACGCGGTGCGGCAGCGCCAATTCGGCTGCCAGCGCGATATCGTTCTGGTTGATGCGCGCGCGTCCGTCCAGGGCTGCCTGGGCGCGGGCGGCTTTCAGGATAACCAGGTCGGAGCGGTGTCCGTCCACCTCCATGGATGAGGTAAGGTCGGCAATAATCAGCAGGTCCCTGCTCGTATATGTGACCGAGTCCACCAACTGACGGGCTTTTTGAATTTGCGCGGAGAGCGCCTGTTCCTGCTCCAGCCACTCCTCGCGAAAGCTTTCCGAGTCCTGTTCAAAGGCGACGTTGCGCTGCATGATTTCCACACGCGCGCGTTTGTCCAGAATGCCACGAATGTCCACCGATAGCGCGAAGCGGTCCAGGAGTTGGGGGCGCAGGTCGCCTTCTTCCGGATTCATCGTACCCACCAGGATAAAGCGCGCGGGATGGCTGAAAGAGATGCCCTCGCGCTCCACGATATTCATACCCATCGCGGCAGAATCCAACAGGATATCGACCACGTGGTCGTCCAGCAGGTTCACCTCGTCAATATACAGCAGCCCGCGGTTGGCAGCCGCCAAAACGCCGGGTTCAAAGTGTCTTTCGCCTTTCTGGATGGCGCGTTCAATATCCAGCGTGCCCACGACGCGGTCTTCGGTGGCTGAGACAGGCAGGTTCACAAAAGGCGTCGGGCGCATGACCGAGGGCAGCGGCTGGTCCGAAGCGGCAGCGCGCTCCAGGCATTCCGTGCACCAATGGCTGGGATCATGCGGGTTGCAGCCAAACCGGCAGCCTTCCACCACCGCTTCTTCGGGCAAAAGCGCCGCCAAAGCGCGCGCTGCGGTGGACTTTGCCGTTCCGCGTTCGCCCCGAATCAACACCCCGCCAATGCGCGGATAAACCGCGTTCAGGATGAGCGCTCTGCGCATGCGGTCTTGCCCGACAATTGCCGAAAATGGATAAATGACGCGTTGATTCATAGGTTATTTATTCCTTCACGCCGGTAAGTTTACCACGCGCGTTAATTTAAGACAGCCCGGGTTAACCTCAGGCCATACAGTCTATTCTCAAGTCCCGCGGCACGGGTTGGTTTTCAGAACTGCTGGGCTTCAGGCGTCCTGGCGCTCCAAAATATGGGTGACCGCGGTGGAGCCGGTGCCCGCCAATGACTGAATCATCCCGAACCGGGCGTGCGGCACCTGACTTCCGCCGGCTTCGCCGCGCAGCTGCAGGCAGGCTTCCACAGCCTGGTACACGCCGGCCGCGCCAATCGGGTTGCCGCGCGCCTTGTGCCCGCCCAGCGTGGCCACCGGAAGGGAGCCGGTCAGGAGTAGGTTGCCGTCGCTGGCCAATTTCCAGCCCTCCCCGCGCCGGGCAAAGCCGGCTGCCTCCAGGGAAAGAACAGCGTGCAGCGTGGTGATGTCAGAATATTCAAAAAAGTCCACGTCCGCCAGGCTGATGCCAGCATTCAGGCAGGCGCGCTGCACGGAGACCGCGGCAGCCTCAAGAAAGAGCGGGTCCTGTCGGTCGTGCAGCGCCAGGCGGTCCGTCACCAGGCTGGAGCCTGCCAGGCGCACCGGAGCGTGCGACAGCCCTTCAGGGAACAATTCAGCGCGCGTGAGCACAAGCGCCGCCGCGCCGTCCGCCAGGGGTGCCACATCATACAAGTTGAAAGGACCGGTCACCGTTCCGGATTTGAGATAGCTTTCGGTTTTGATAGCTTTGGGGTACATGGCATGCGGGTTATTGACCGCGTTGGCATGCGCGATGACCGGGAAAGCCGCCAAAGCCTCGCGCGGGAAATGGTTTTCGTGCAAATAGCGCTGCATGAGCAGGGCAGCCTGACCAACCGGGGTCTGCCCCTCATTCGCTTCAAAATCCGCATCCAGGTTGCGCGTGCTGAGAGATTCAATGTCGCTGCCAAGCACATCCGTGGCTTTTTCCACGCCGACAGCCGCCGCGACGTCCACCATCCCGGAAGCAACCGCCAAATACGCCATGCGCAGCGCGGCTCCGCCGGAGGCGTCTGCCGCTTCAATCGTGCTGCCCTCCGCGCCGCGTAAGCCTGCCCATTCGCACAGGAGCGCGCCCAGGTTCGCCTGATGCGACGCGCTGGCTGCCAGCATATTGCCAATAAAGAGCGCCTGCGGAGCCAGTCCGCCGGCATCTTCACGCGCGGCTTGGATCGCGCGCACACCTAAATCCCGCAGGGATACATCCCAAAGCTCGCCAACATCGGTTTGTCCGATCCCAGCGATTACGACGTTTGGTTTGTTCGCGTTCATCCCAAACCTACCGGACCACAATCTCGCCGCGGAAGCGGACGTAGGTGGCGTAATCTATTTCGGTGCGGCGGGCGATGTAATCCCGGGTGGAGAGCGCCTTTCCGCGCCGTTCCAGGATAGGTTCGCGAACGCGCAGGATAAAGGAATCGGAACCCGCGCCGGAGCCGTAGGAAGTCATCAAAATCAGGTCGCCCGGCTGCGCCTCATCCAATACGGCGCTCAACCCAATCAGGGACGCGCCGGCGTAGGTGTTGCCAATCACAGGGGAAAGCAGCCCGGTCTTGATTTGCTCCGGGCTGAAGCCGAGCTCTTTGCCGGCGCGCTGCGGGAACTTGGTGTTCGGCTGGTGAAAAATCGCGTGGGTAAAGTCCGCGGGTTTAAGCCCGGAGGCTTCCATAATCGTCCGGGAGGCGGTAAGCACATGCTGGAAATACGCTGGTTCGCCAGTGAAGCGCTGCCCATGCTCCGGATACACCGCGTGCGCCCGGCGCCAAAAATCAGGCGTATCCGAGACGTACGAATAGGCGGCTTCCACAGAAGCCAGCGACTCTTCAACAGGTCCGAAGATATAGCCGGCGCCGCCCGAAGCAGCTGTGTATTCCAACGCGTCGCCGGGTTTGCCCTGGGCGGTGTCCATCCCAATCGCCAGCGCGTATTGGCCCATTCCCGAGCCAACCATCGCCAAAGCCGCAACCATGGCTTCCGAGCCGGCTTTACAGGCAAACTCCCAATCGCCTGCCTGGATGTTAACCGACGCGCCAATGGCTTCCGCCACGATGGTGCCGCTGGGCTTGACCGCGTAGGGGTGCGACTCGGAGCCCACCCACACGGCCCGCAGCTGCAAGGGGTCTATTTCCGCGCGTTTGAGCGCGTTGCGGGCGGCTTCCACCGCCATGGTGATAACATCTTCATCCAGCCCGGCCACGGCCTTTTCGATTACGGGCAACCCCTCATCGCCAGCGCCCCAGATGCGCGCGATTTCCTTGGCGGGCAGCCGGTAGCGCGGCACATACGCGCCGTAGCCGATAATGCCAACTTGCCGGTCGGGCTTCAGCAGCAGACCGGATTTGTCCTGATGATGCGTGTGTTCAGTCATGCTTGTTCTTTCTCCAGTCGTCCAGGATTTGCCTGGCGCGTTCAATTCTGATGTTTTTTTCGTTCCCAAGCTGGGCGGCCAGGCGGTCTACCTCATCCGGCTTGGCGCCTGCCGAAAGCGCCACCTGCCGGGCGTGCAGCCGCATATGCCCGCGCTGGATACCTTCGGTTGCCAGCGCCCGCAAAGCCGCCAGGTTTTGCGCCAGTCCAACCGCCGCGATAATCCCTGCCAGCTCGCCCGAGCTGCGCGCGCCTATCAGGCGCAGGTTGGTGCGGGCTGCCGGGTGGCTTTGCGTGGAGCCGCCGGTGATGCCAACTGCCATCGGCAGCTCAAGTTTGCCAATAAGCTCTCCGCCCGCGCCTTCGCTCCAGGTAGAAAGGCTGGTATACGTTCCACTGCGCGCGGCGTAGGCATGCGCGCCGGCTTCCACCCCGCGCCAATCGTTGCCAGTGGCGATGACGACAGCGTCCACGCCGTTCATAATGCCCTTATTGTGCGTGGCTGCCCGATAGGGGTCCGCCGCGGCAAAAGCCCAGGCTTCCAGGATGCCGCCGCGCACCTGCTCCCCGCTGAAATCAGCAAAGGTCAGCGCTTCGGCAGGGATGCTCACTTCCGCTCCCGCCAGGCGGCGGTCTGCCAGATTGGAGAGGATGCGCAGATGCGCCCGTCCGCCGGTCAGCTGTTCCAGCGGCGCGGCCAGCGCTTCCGCGGCGGTATTTACCGCGTTGGCGCCCATGACATCACGCACATCATATATCAGATGCGCGACGAGGAAAGGCCCAATCGCGGAGTTCGCTATCTGCCGCACTTGCAGGTCGCGCGCGCCGCCGCCCAGGCTTTCGATGGTCGGGTGCAAGCCTTTCAGGGTTTCAAGAAGTTCCGCTTTATGCGACAGAATTTGTGTTCGCGCCGCGTCCAGGTCTTTGATATCCAACAGTTGGATTTGGGCAATCATTTCGGGCGGGTTTGCCCAGGCGGAAAACCCCCCGCCAGCCTGCGCCAGCTTCGCCATGAAAGACACGCCTGCCAGGATAGAAGGTTCCTCCACCGCCATCGGCACCAACACGCTGCGCCCGTTAATCACAAAATTCCGGGCGACGCCCAAGGGCAGCGCGAACACCCCAACCGCGTTTTCAATCATATGGTTTGCCAGCTCAGCGCTCAAACCACCCTCAGGCAGCCAGGCGCGCAAGTCCTCAGCGCTCAGCCGGGTTTGGCTCTGCAGCCATTCACGGCGTTCCTTCAGGCTCATCAGGTATAACTTTTTGTGTTCCAAAGTTTCTTTGCTCCACTAACAAACCCGATTCTGCCGCGGGTTCCAGTATGGTTTACCACCCTGGCTCTCTAAAAAACTATCAGGCTTCCAGAAATTCGTCTGTCTGAAGCGGATTCTACCCCCTTTTGGGGGTGTTCCGCGGGTAAAGCTTAGGCGTCCGGTAGCAATGAGGGCTGAAATGGATATACTTCAGGAATCTAAAAGGAAATAAAGGAAAGCGTTATGTCAGAACACAACCTTGAAACAATTTACGATGTGGTGATTATTGGCGGGGGGCCAGCCGGTTCCACCGCCGGGATTTACGCCGCCCGCGCCAACCTGAGCACGCTCATCCTGGATAAAGGCTTGACTACCGGCGCGCTGGGCGCCACCAGCAAAATCGCCAACTTTCCGGGGGTCACCGGCGAAATTGCCGGCGCAGACCTGCTGCGCGCCATCCGCCAGCAAGCCGAAAGCTTTGGCGTTAAGTATGTGAATGATAAAGCCATCGGCGCCGACCTTTCTGCCGACCCGAAGCTGATATTTGGGAATTTCGGAGTGTATTCGGCCCGCGCGGTAATTATCGCCACCGGTTCCCTGGGCAGAAACAACCTGATAAAAGGCGAAGCGGAATTGTTGGGGCGCGGGGTTTCGTACTGCGCGGTATGCGACGCGGCGTTTTTTAAACAGGCGGTGGTGGCAGTTGCCGGCAAGGGCGGCGAGGCGGTTGAAGAAGCCCTTTACCTCAGCCGTTTTGCCAGCAAAGTCTATCTGTTCTCTCCCGCCCCTGAGCTTGCCGCCACACCGGAATTGCTGCAGGAATTATCCTCCAACCCCAGAATTGAGCTGCTCACCGGCACGGCGCTGCGGGAAATCTATGGCAACGACCACGTGGAAGGTGTGCGCTACGTCCAACGCGGCAGTGATACCGAGCAAGACCTGCCCGTGAAAGGCGTGTTTGTGTATCTGCAAGGCGGGGTGCCAATTACCGACTTTTTGCAAGGTCAGCTCGAAACCAACCCGGGCGGCTGCCTGATTGTTGACCGTGAATTCCAAACCCAGATGCCGGGCGTGTTTGCCGTAGGCGACGTGCTCTGCCAGCACATCAAACAAGCGGTCATCGCCGCCTCAGACGGCGCCACAGCCGGCATCGCGGTTGAAAAATACCTGCGCAAGCGCGAAAAAATGGGCGTGGATTGGAAATAGGCGCGAATCAGCCTGCCCGCTAAGCCGCACTCTTGATACAATAATTCCCATGCCGCATATCATCCCCGCAGACCTGGATAAAGCTGCCGCAAGAGGCGAACCTTCGCGCGTCTGGCGCGCCGGGCAGCAGCGCCGCCTCGACATGCTCCTGGGCGCGGCCGGCGAGCGCCTGCGTGGGCGCGTTCTGGTGGACGGCTGCGGCGTGGGCACCTATCTCAGCCGCCTCGCGCCGCTCTCCGGTCAGACCATCGGTCTGGATATTGAATTCCCGCGCGTGCAAGACAGCAGCGCATTCACGCCGCTGGTTGTGTGCGGCGCAGGTGAGTACCTGCCGTTTGAAACCAACAGTATTGACCTCGTTTTCAGTCACGAGGTGTTGGAGCACGTCCAGAACGACCAGGCTGCCATTCGCGAAATAGCGCGCGTGCTGAAGCCGGGCGGGCGGGTGGTATTGTTCTGCCCCAACCGCGGCTACCCCTTTGAGACCCACGGCATCTATTGGCGCGGGCGGTACCATTTCGGCAACATCCCGCTGGTCAACTACCTGCCGCGTCGCTGGCGGGACAAGCTTGCCCCGCATGTGGAAATTTACACCCGGCGGGATTTATCGCGCCTCTTTCAGGGTCTGCCAGTCCGCATCGTTGAGAAGCGCACCATTTTTGGCGCGTACGACAATATCATCGAGCGCAAGCCGCGCCTGGGGCGCGCTCTGCGTTCCGTTCTGCAGTGGCTGGAAAAGACCCCGCTTCAACGCCTTGGGCTCTCGCACTTTTGGGTGGTCGAAAAGACAGCCTGAATTTCTAATCCCGCCGCAGGATTCTGGCGCTCTTCGGATAAAGCCGCGCGAAAAGGCCGCCTCGCGCGTCTGCCCGGAGTTCCTCGCCTGGGGTCAGCAAATCCCTGAAGTTCGCGCCCTCAAACCCGGGCATCGGAACGCTGACCTCCGCCATGTCGTTGGCATTATTCAAAAGCACGAGCATATCTTCCCCTTCCGTGTGGCGGGAAAAGCAAAATTGGTCTGCCGCCACCAACCTTTGCGCGTAAGTGCCCCAGCGCAGCGCCGGGCTGTTTTTGCGGATTTCCGCCAGGCGCCGGATCCAACCGAACAGGTCGGGCTGCGGGGAGTCTTCTGCCAGCGCGTGGAGGTTAAATTCCGGACGCAGGTTCCAGTCATTCCGGGTTTTCACCCCGTGTATACCAAATTCACTGCCGTAATAAATTGAGGGTATCCCGGGCGCGCAAAACAATGCGGCGTGCAAAGGGTAAAGCCCGGCGGGTTCCCGCAGCTGACTGGCAATGCGCGTGACATCGTGATTATCCGCGAAGCTGTTCAACTGCAGGTGCTGATAGATGCCCTGCGCGCCGAACTGCCGGTTCAGGCTGTACGCCAGCTCAAAGTAGTTGTGCTCGTTGTGCGCCGAGTGCAGCCCCTTATAGAGTTCGTAGTTCGTGGTGCTGTGTAGGGTCTCAGCGTTCGCCCATTGACGGTAGTCCCCGTGAATCACCTCACCCATCAGCCATAAGTCGGGTTTTATTTGACCGCTAAAAGCGCGCAAGGCACGCATAAAATCAAAGCTCAGCGCGTCTGCCGCGTCTAGGCGGATGCCATCGATGCCAAATTCGTCAACCCACAGCCGTACCGCGCCAAACAGGTGTTCGCGCACAGCCGGGTTCTCCAGATTGAGTTTGGGGAGTGAAAAGTGCCCGTTCCAGGCGTCATAAGAAAAGGAATCTCCCATGGGGCTGCGTTGGTCAAAGCGCACGCCGCTGTACCAATCCTGATAAGCGGAAGCCGGCCCATGCGCCCGCAAATCGCGGAATGCCCAGAATTCCCGGCCCGTATGGTTAAACACGCCGTCCAAGACCAGGCGCATACCCCTGCCGCGCAAGTCTCTGCCCAGCGCCGCCAGGTCTTCCCGCGTACCCAGGCGGCGGTCCACCTCGTAATAATTCGCGGTGTCGTAGCCGTGGCTGCCCGATTCGAACACCGGCCCAAGGAAGAGGGTATCCGCTCCCAGGGCTTGGATATGATCCAGCCAGCCGTGTATCCGGCGCAGGCGCGGCTGGGGCGGGCTGGAAAAATCGTTGCTCTCTGGCGCGCCGCAAGCCCCCAGAGGGAAAATGTGATAAAGAAAATTACTGCTGTTAATTTCGCTCATGTAAACTCCGTTGTTATACCGTTCGGTATAGTTGATAAGGTAAAAAAATATGCCGTAAAGTTCAGCTCACGAGAATATGCCGTGCATATACTGGTGGCGCGCCTGATAAATCAGTTCGTCATCCAATTCGCGTCCGCGCGCCAGCGCGTCACTCGCGTAGGCGTTAATCATGCCAAGCAGGGTGGTTGTGTACCCCACAGATCTGCCGCGCATATTGCCGTGGTCGGCTTCCGCCAATAGGAACATTGCCTGCAGCAGTTCGCGCTGCCGCCGCACCCAGGGCGAAACCAGTTCGTAGCTTTCGCTCTTGAGCGGGGCGTACTGCATGGAAAACTGCAGGCGGTAGAATACTGGGTTTTCCTGCGCGAAGGCAAAGTACACGCGCAGTATGCTTTCCAGGTTCAGGGTCAGGTCGTGCTGATAGCGGCTGGCATCCCGCAGGCGTTCCAGGAATGGTTCAAAATTTCCGCTGAGAATGGTCTCCATCAAGCCGCGTTTGCTTTTAAAGTAGTGATACATGGTCGGTTTGCTGACCCCAGCCGCGTCGCAAATTTCGAGCGTGCCGGTGGCTTCGTACCCAAAGGCGGCAAAAAACGTCAGAGCAGTTTCAAGGATAGTCTCGCGGTTATTCATAAAAGCAAGTATACCGCTCGGTATACTGCATGTCAAGAGCGAAACCGCGCGCGTGATAAGATTGTGTCAGCGAATCTTCCTGCTAAGCGGCAGCAGATTTGGTCTTTGGCTCGCGCTTTGGGTATCTGTGGAAGCTGACGCGTAAGAGGCGGACAAAACAAGTTGAGATTGCCCCCTGGCGCCGGAAGGGCGGGCAGGTTTTGAAGTAATTCGCGCGAGCCTGCCCACCGCGGCAGCGCGGATGTCTGGCAAACAAACGGGTTCGCCGGTCGGAGCGCTCAGCCTTGATAAAATAAAACTCCGGGTACTGGAGCAAAATGCGCGTCGAATGGCAGCCAGCTTCGCCGAACCCGGGGAGGAGGCTTTAAAATTGGATAACCTTGAAAAGTTCACTGGAAAAGGCGGGGTCTACCAGCAATACCGTCCGGATTACGCCGCGGAAGCCCTGCGGTATTTGCAGGATGAGCTGGGCATTGGCGCTGGCGCTTGTGTCGCGGATATTGGCTCCGGCACGGGCATTTTCACGCGCCAGCTTCTGCTGCTCGGAGCGCGGGTGTTTGCCGTCGAACCCAACCCGGACATGCGCGCCGAAGCAGAGCGTCAATTGAGCGGCTTCCCTGGCTTTCATTCGGTAGCCGGCCGCGACAGCCGCACAACCCTCCCCGATAAGAGCATGGACCTGGTGAGCGCTGCTCAGGCGTTTCACTGGTTTGATCCTGCCGCTTTTCGCCAGGAATGCCAGCGCATCCTCAAGCCGCGCGGGAAGGTGGTTCTCGTCTGGAACCAACGCGACCCAAACAGCCCGGTAAATATCGCCAGCAAAGCGGTATTCAGCGAATACTGCCCCGACTTCATTGGCTTCAGCGGGGGGATGAGCCAGCGCGACGCGCGCATTGACCTGTTCTTCACGCAAGGATACGAGCTGCTGCAATTCGCGTACCCCATCTACTATACCCGTGAGGCCTACATCGGGCGCTGCCTTTCGGCTTCGTATGCTATCCTGCCGGATAACCCGCGCTATGAGCAGTTCCTGGCAGCGCTTGGTACGGTTTTTGACCAATTTCAACAAGAAGGAAAGCTGCTTTTATCCAACACAACTGTCTTTCAGCTTGGCAGTGTAAGCCAGGCGGAATAAACTTACAGGAACATCCCTCTCAGCCCGGATTCTGGCGCGGAGTTCTGCGCGTTTTTTGATCATTTGGATTACAGCTATAAACCCGACTGGCAGGGCTGTTTCTGCCAGTATTACCACACCACTTGCGATGACGCCGGCTGGCGTTCGCGCAGCCCAGAGCAAAACTGCGCGTCCGCGCTCGACCTCATCGCCCGGGGAGAAATGCGCGGCTACCTGGCCTACGCTGAAGGGAAGTGCGTCGGTTGGTGCAACGTCAACGCACTATCAGCGCTGCCGCGCCTGGCGGTCTTCCCGGAACTTGCTCAATTTGCCGGTCCCAGCGGTGTAATCATCTGCTTCGTTATCCACCCCGAATACCGGCGAAAAGGCGCGGCACGCCGGCTCCTTCGCGCCGCGGTGGAAGGTTTCCGCCGGGACGACTTCGCGCGCGTGTTGGGTTTGCCTTTTGAATGGAAGGACCGCCCCGAACTGCAATACCACAGCAGCCGGGCTATGTTTACGGAAGCCGGCTTTGCAACCTTCAGCGAGGACGAACGGTGTCCGCTGATGGTTTTAGACTTCGCTAAAGCGTGAGACCAGGCACAAACCCGCCGGGTGTTCTTAGCTCGGAGCGTCCGCGCTGCCCCCTTTGAGGATTTCCTTTTCCACGCTGGGGAGCGATTCAATCAGCGCGCGGGCTTCCGCTTTCACTTCGGGGGGCGTGCTGGGGGAATACTGGATTAGCTTCACCAATTCGAAGGCTTTTTTGAGCGTGTCTTTAACCTGCGCGGTGTAGCTGAAGTATTCCCAGCCAGCCGAATCCGGGACGGGTATCTCACGGGCTTGTTGGATGAACTGACGGGCTTTCGTGATGCGGGCGGTGGGCGTGAGAGCTTTTGCCATACTTAGAATTATATTCAAAAATCGCGCGTTTCCTGAAAGTTGCGAATGACGGTTTTTCAGCCGCGTAAAGGAGCGCGAACAAATCGCTGCAGTTAATCTCGTGATTAACCCTGTTCTATACTATAATATGCTAAATTCAGGCGTGTTTCACATCACCAATAAATACCAGTTGGGAATGGAACAGGCATCTTTTCATATTTTTATCAGTCAGGAGGAGACAAGATGAAAAAAGCAGTGATTCTCGGTTTGTTAATCATTTTACTTGGTCTTTCTGCATGTGGGGGTTCCGGTAGAAAAGACAGCAGCACCCCTGCCGAATCCAAACAGCCAACCGTAGAAAACGACTTCGCGGGCAGAGAAGCCGAGCTTCAGTCAGAAATCGCGGCTCTGAAAGCGCAGTTGGCGGACGTTGAAACCCTCAAAGAGGAACGGGACGCGGCTGTCGCGAAGGCGGACAAGTACTATTCCATGTTTGTTGTGGAAGACGCGGATAGCGAGGGTGATTTTATTTTCTGTGAGCACGCTTTCGATACGTCCTTTGGATATGCCGATAAAGTTTCCATGCGCATGGAATTAATCAAGTATCTCGCCAGGCTGCGTGGGTATAATCCTGAAGCGATGTCATCGGAGCACCAGACCATTTGGAGCAACGCGGACGATATTATCGTCAGGGTGAACGGTGCAGGCTATATGTTCCCGTTCCTGGTCCGCTTCGGGGATGGTGGTTTGGGCCATCTTGACGCGGTATTTGACCTCACAAACGGCTGTTACGTAGACTTCCCATATCTGGAAGCGAAGTTCCTTTCAGTTGGTAAGTAGCGCCAGATAGAAAAACCGCCCGCCATACACATCGGGTTTCAAGCGCCAGGTAGAACCTGATGTGTCGGCGGGTTTTTTGTTTTATGTTTGCGGTGACTAAGTCGTTTCAGGCTTTAAGTTCAGCCTTTGATTATTCAATTCCGGCATATCAACCGGCTGTTTGTCTTGACACACGTCCTCTCTCCGCCTATAATTGGGCCTAATTGAATTTTGAAAGACTGTGACGAGGACTAGTAGCCGCAGAACCGGTGGCACAGAGAGCAGGATAAGCTGAAAACCTGCCCACACGACCGCGCCGAATGGACCTCCGAGTTGCCGGGCGAACGCGCTGCCATTAGCCCGAGCCGGAACTGCCGCCGTTATCCAGGCAAGGATATCGCGATTTTCACCGTATCCGAAAAGAGTGAGGCTGGCTTTCCGTTGTGTTCATCACCGGAAATTTTTCTTAATAACACAGCCTAAACCGGGTGGCACCGCGGATTTTTCACACATCCGTCCCTGAGCGGGATGGGTGTGTTTTTTATTAATCGCAAAGGAGCGCGCGTGAAACAGCCAGTCAAGCCATCTGCCAGCCTTAGCCCTGTTCTTCTCCGGGTGAGCCGCCTTGCCCCCATGCCGACGCGGCGCCCTTTCCACCCCGCAGGGGAGCCCGCCGCAGCCCAACTTCCAGAAGAACCGCGATCTCGCGCAAGCCTTTCGCGACTTTACACCAGCAGCAAACTTAAACAGAGGAGATACTATTATGTCTGACCCAAACAACAAAAATCGTTTTGATCTGGATGAAAATGAGATTCCGCGCTTCTGGTACAACGTCAACGCCGACAGCCCCGTCCCGCCCGCGCCAGTCTTCGACCCCACCACGAAAGAACCAATCAGCCTGGAAGCGCTCCAAAAGCTTTTTCCATTGAGCCTGATTGAGCAGGAAACCAGCATGGAGCGCTTCATCCCAATCCCGGAGGACGTGCGCGAAGCTTACAAGCTCTACCGCCCCACCCCGCTCATCCGCGCCCGCCGGCTTGAGAAGCTGCTGCAGACCCCCGCGCATATCTACTATAAGTACGAAGGCGCCTCGCCCGCCGGCAGCCACAAGCTCAATTCCGCTATCCCGCAGGCGTACTATAACAAAAGCAGCGGCACCAAAGCCATGACCACCGAAACCGGCGCCGGGCAGTGGGGGTCCGCCCTGGCGATGGCGGGCGGTATGTTCGGCATCAGTGTGGAAGTCTACATGGTCAACGCGTCTTATCTGGCCAAACCCTACCGCCGAATTATCATGCAAACCTACGGCGCGCAGATTTTCCCCAGCCCGTCCGAACACACAGCAATCGGGCGCAGCTACCTGGCAAAAGACCCCAATCACCCCGGCTCACTCGGCATCGCGATTTCAGAGGCAGTCGAAGTGGCTGCCGAATCCAACGGCGAGAAAAAATACGGTCTGGGTTCCGTTCTGAACCACGTCATTTTACATCAGACGGTGATTGGTGAGGAAGCCCTGAAGCAAATGGACCTGGCTGGCGAATACCCGGACGTGGTCATCGGCTGCGTCGGCGGCGGCTCCAACTTTGCCGGTATCGCCCTGCCATTCTTGCGCGCGAACCTGCGCGACGGCCGCAAGACCCGTTTTTTGGCGGTAGAGCCCATCTCCACCCCATCGCTCACGCGCGGCGTGTACGGCTTTGACTATGGCGACAGCTTCGGAATCGTGCCGATTCTGAAGATGCACACCCTCGGGAGCGATTTCATCCCGGACCCCATCCACGCTGGCGGTCTGCGCTATCACGGCATGTCCCCCATCATCAGCGCCCTATATCATGCCGGTTTACTTGAGGCCGTCGCGGTCGGTCAGTTGGATGTGTTCGCGGCGGCGGTGCAGTTCGCGCGCGCGGAAGGCATCCTGCCCGCTCCGGAATCGTCACACGCCATTCTGGCGGCAATCAACGAGGCAATTGACGCGCGCGACAAAAACGAGCAGCGCGTGATTCTATTCAACCTTTCCGGTCACGGCTTTTTGGACCTTTCGGCGTATGATCAATACCTGCACGACGGCATGATTAATGGCGGTATCGCCCAGGCACAATTGGAAGGTCTGGAAGAGCGCCTGCCCAAGGTGAAAATGCCCTGATTGACAGTTTCTCCCGGCTCAGCGCGGTTGTGAGGTCGCAACCGCGCTGTGATTCCGTCGGGTTACGTTCCCCTTGGAGGTGCCCGCGCTTCCGCGGCGGCGCGTGGCAGGCGCGCTCCTTTCCCGGTTTCCGGCATAGGCTGGTGCAATAATCCCCACCCCCGGCCGTTGCCTGGAGCTGTTCGTGCTGACTGGCAATAACAGCGCGCCTGGGTTGCCGGTTGTGGTTAATTCGGAATGGGCATATTATAATGACGCGTATTGATAAGAGCTCTTCTTATTCGCGTATTATTTGCATGACCATAGACCGGGAGGAAGTGGAATGAAGGAAACGCTTTCAGCGCAGCAGCCGCGCGAGCAGATATCACAGGAAGTTGGAGCGCGGCGCGGCGTTCGGGTTCTGCTCTTCCTGCTGGCAGTCGCGTCTTTCGTCCTCTTCTCCATCCCAAACGCGAAAGCCTCGGAAGACCTGGCCATGGTTCAAGTGTTTGAGCCAGATGAGAGCGCTGAGTTCCCGACCATCTCCAATATGGCGAAGCCGAAAGGGGACTTTGTCACCTTCGTAAAGCAATTCATCGTTTACGAGCGTTATAACAAAGGACTTCCTTTCTACGGACCTTCCGCGCTGCTCCTGGTTTTTCTGCGTTGGGTTGGGTTAGACGGCAATTACCCGGCTGCTTTCCTGGTCCTCCGGCAAGCAATCAGCGTCTTGCCCATGCTGTGCGGGCTGCTTCTGCTGGTTTGGCTGCAAGACCGCTTCCGGACTTACCGTTCAGTTCTCCTCTTCTTGTTCCTGCTCGTCGTCCCGGCTGTCGTGCAAAACGGGTTCTGGTGGCACCCGGACGGGCTGACCCTGCTGCTTTCTGTGCTCGTGCTGGGGCTCTTATATAAAGATGAGCTCCGCTTCGGCAGCAATTTTTATTGGGCGGCCGCCGTTTGCGGCGTCCTGACAGCCGCCAAGACCGTGGGCATTTTCTTCTTTCTCACCGTCGCTGTGGTTCTCATCTGGGGCTTGCTCGAAAAACGAATCACGCCGGGCAAAGCCGCTTTGTTGGCTCTCAAGTTCATTGGCGTCATGGCAGCCGCTTTTTTGCTCAGCAGCCCCTTCCTCTTCTCAAAATGGGGGCGGGCGGGCTACCTGAACATGATGCGCGCCCAAATGTTCTCCTTGTCTTCCGGGTACGGCGTCGTCTACGCGAAAGGCCTTACCGCGGCCTGGCCTCTCATGCATACGTATTTCGGGAGCGCGCCCTTCCTGCTCGCCAGCCTGGGTCTGTGCGTGTATGGAATTGCCGCCAACAAAGCCCGCTATCTGAACGCCCTCATTCTCACCTGGTTCATCCCCCTGACCTTGTACGTGACCGTCTTCAGCCATTTCAAATATCAGTATTGGCTGCCCGTCGCCTTGCCTTTGCTTTCCTGTTGGGCCAGTGTTTTCCCGGAGGAAATCCGCGCGTTTAAGCTGAAGGGGTGGCGCGGGGCGGTCTGGGCCGGGCTTGCCTTACTTTTTCTGGCGCAGTTCTTCCTTTTCGCGCAGCAGAGCCAGCGGATGTTCACCGCCCGGGTGCGCCGCGCGGATGACAACCCTTACATCCATTTCTCCGAAACCGCCGAGCGCAGCCTTGCCCCGCTTGGCAGCGCGCCGCTGCGCGTGTACTACGATTACCGCCTCTACGTTCCGGAAAAGCCCGGATGGCAGCTGAGCACCGCCTACGTCCCCCTGAGTTATTCTCAGGTCTCTGAAAACAACTTTGACGTCTTACTGCTGGCAGAGCAGCGCGTCCGCGATTATCTCAACCCGGCAGTCAAAGGGGTAGACCCCGCTCTCTTTGCCGAGAGCCAGCGTTTTTATCGGGATGTTGAGCGCGGCTCTGTGGAAGGCTTTTCTTTCCTCGGCGGAGACGCGGCCGGCCGCGTTTTCATCAGGCGCGAGCTTTGTAAACAATATTTCCCGGAAGCGCCTTGCGATTGACCTTACTGACACGAAAGGCAAGCGATGAATACCAACCAGAAAAAGTTTGACCTTATTATTACGGATTTTATCCGGAAGAACCTGCTCCTGTTTTTCATTGTGGGTATCTCCATCCTCACGCTCGTCATCCGCAACGAATTTCGCGGCTGGCTATCCGGAGATATGATTCAACACCTGGTTCCCTGGGCTGAGTATCTCGAAGCGCATGGGGGCTTTGCCGGCATTGCCTCCGGCCCGCCCTATTGCGATTATCCGGTGACCTATCAATACATGCTGGCCTTCCTGACTTACCTGCCCGGCTCGTACCTCGCCAAATTGAAGGTGGTCTCGGTCTTTTTTGACTTCGTGAACGCGGGTCTGGCGATGCTGATTGTCCGACAGGCCGGGGCTTACTCCAAAAAGAGCTTCATCCCCTGGCTGGCATACGCGCTGGCGCTGCTCATTCCCACCCCGATTTTGAACAGCGCGGCATGGGGGCAGTCCGACGCAATCTACACCGCCTTCTTGTTGGCGTCGCTGTATCTTCTCATGCGCGAAAAATTCCCGAGGGCTTTTATCGCCTTTGGGTTTGCAATTTCCATTAAATTACAAGCCGTGTTCTTTTTCCCGGTACTGCTCTTGCTCTACCTGAAAAACCGTAATTTCAGCCTTCTGAATTTTTTGATAATCCCGGCGGTTATCGCGGCGCTCAGCCTGCCCGCGCTTATCATCGGTAAGCCTCCGGTGGAAGTATTCAGCGTGTATCTTGGTCAGATGGAAATGTACTCGGAGACCACGATGAACTTCCCCAATTTGTACTCCCTGCTGCCGAATATCTATTGGCAGTTTGCCGTCCCCGGCGTTCTTTTAACCCTGGCCTTGCTCCTGACCTTTTATTTTGTCGTTCTCAAAACCGACCGCGCGGAACTCTCAGGCTGGACGCTGGTGGAGGTCAGCTTGCTGACTATTCTGATTTGCGCCTACACCTTGCCCGCGATGCACCAGCGCTACCTGTTTACGGGGGATTTACTCGCGGTGATTTATCTGTTCGCCCGCAAAGAACGCGCCTATATCCCCCTGGTAATCTGGCTGGTCAGCGTCAGCGGCTACCTGATTTACCTCTACGGCTTTGAACCGGTGGTGGAGCAGCCCATCCTGGCGCTCGCTTATCTGTGGGTGATGGTGCTCATCGCCCGCGACATTGTATCCAGACCGTTGGACTCCCCTCCGAGCCCAAAAGAGGGCGGCGCGGGCTAAATTCGGCTTGACAAATCGCGCCGGTGTTGGGTATACTACGTTTTCACGCCAGCCGTCCAAAACCAGGCCGCGTTTGAGCGTGCAAGCGAATAAAAGGAACTTATTATGAACCATGCAGAATTATTAGCCTCTGTCGAAGCAGAAAAAAATCCGAATATCCCTGACCTTTTCCCGGGGGATTCAGTCAGCGTGCACTATAAAATTAAAGAAGGCGACCGCGAGCGCATCCAGGAATTCAAGGGCGTGGTGCTCTTTATCCGGGGACGCGGCAATAATGCCAGCTTTACCGTACGCCGCGTTGCCAGCAATGGCATCGGCGTGGAACGCACCTTCCTGACCCATTCCCCGCGCATCGCCAAAGTGGTGGTGGAACGGCACAACAAAGTGCGCCGCGCCCGCCTCTACTTCCTGCGCACCCGCACCGGTAAGAGCGCGCGCCTCAAGCAGCGCTTCTAAACCGCTCGCGGCTCTGCCGTCTCCGCGTATGGCAAAAAGCCTTCTCCGGGCCGCCCGATTTTCATCGGGTTGTTTGGAAAAGGCTTTTTGCTGTTCTATGCCTCAAAGGAACCAGACATGACGCCCAAACCCCGCATCGCCCTGATTGCCTCGCGCGTGAGGCACCAAACCCGCGCGGATACCTGCGAGATACCCCGCGCCTACCTGGACGCCGTCTTGCGCGCGGGAGGGCTGCCCGTGCTGCTGCCCGCTTGCTTGCCGGCGGATTTATTACCCGAAGCGCTGCGCGGCTTCGGCGGCGTGCTGCTCTCCGGCGGGGGCGATGTGCACCCCGCGCGCTACGGCCAGCCGGAACGCCCCGAAATTCACGCAATTGACCCCGAACGCGACGCGCTTGAGCTGGCGCTGGTTTCGCTCGCGCTGGCGCGGGATTTACCCCTGCTGGCCATCTGCCGGGGCGCGCAGGTTTTGAACGTCGCGTTGGGCGGCACGCTGTGGTGGGATATCCCTGGGCAGCTGCCCGAGGCGGGCAGGCACGACTGGTATCCCGCTTACCCGCGCGACCTGTTGGCGCACAGCGTCCGGATTGAGGCGGGCACGCTGCTGGCGGAGGCGTTGGGGAAGGAGCCGGCGCGGGTGAACAGCCTGCATCACCAGGCGGCGCGGGAGCTGGGCGCGGGCCTGATGGTTTGCGCGCGGGCGGAAGACGGGGTGATTGAGGGGATTGAGCTGCCGGGGAAGAGGTTCGCGCTGGGCGTGCAGTGGCACCCGGAATGCCTGCCGGAGGATGAAAGGATGCGGGCGCTGTTCAGGGCGTTTACGCGCGCGGCGGGGGAGTAGGAGGGGGGAAAGGGTGCCTGATATTTGAAAGCGCAAATAAATATCGAACAGGAAGGCATAACTTTTTACTCAGAAGAAGCAAAACCCATTATTTAACAGACATTTGAAAATAGAGGGGGCGAAGCCAACCATAAAGAATACAGCATGGTATTTCTTCATTTAGATATACCACAGTTTATCCTTTTGTAAATAGTTTTTTGAGTTCATCCTCCCTTCATTTCCAAACTACAATATAATCATTCATTATGAACGATGCTATTGTTTCTCCTTATATAAATAACAGCATTTTCTTCCTCAAACCAAGCATTACATACCCAAAATCCCCATTGAGATATCCAGGTGGAAAAGCTAGGGCTGTCTCTCAAATATTAAAGATTATTCCTGACACAGAATCTACCTTGGTTTCACCATTTTTTGGTGGCGGATCAATCGAAATTGCTGTCGCTTCTCTTGGAATAACCGTGAGAGGGTTTGATGTTTTTCAGCCCCTCGTACATTTCTGGGAAGAATTACTTAAGGACCCTGATACTCTTGCCAACCTTGTTGAAACGTATCATCCATTACCTAAAGAGAAATTTTACGAATTACAAAAAGCAACATTCTTGGACCGGCTAGAAGATGCCGCGGTTTTCTATGTCCTTAATCGATCTTCATTTGGAGGATCAACATTAAGCGGCGGTATGTCACCGGGCCATCCAAGGTTTACAAAATCTTCTATAGAATACTTGCGTAGTTTTCGAGTACCAAATCTAAGCGTATCGTATGGAGATTTCCATCAAACCATACCTGACAATAGCGAAACACTGCTCTATCTAGATCCTCCGTATCTGATCGCAAATTCGCTATACGGAAAAAATGGAAACGCTCACAAAGACTTTGATCATTCAGGATTATTCTCCTTACTTCATAAAAGAGATAAATGGATTCTTTCGTACAATGATAGTAATGAACTAAGAGAAATGTATAAAGGATACAGATTACTTACTCCCCAATGGAAGTACGGTATGTCAAATAATAAGGAATCTCGGGAATTGCTGATATTAAGCAATGATCTGCCGGATTTAGTTGCTCCGTCAAATACACTTCAACCGAGTTTATTTTAATAATGGTAAGAACTATTCATAAGTTGGTCATCGGTGACTGTACCCAAATGAGAGAAGTTGAGGATTCAAGCGTGCACCTCATGGTGACTTCCCCTCCATATTTTAATGCTCCATTTGATTATAAAAATTTATATTCTAGTTATGATAATTACTTACAACAATTGACGAGTTTCGCAAGAGAGACTTATAGAGTGTTGCAGCCTGGTCGTATTGCTGTTTTAAACATTGATGACATGCTTGTTGATGGACAAAAGTTTCCAATCGTTGCCGACGCCACAAGTATTTTTTTAAAAGCAGGTTTTAACTATCGGGATAGAATTATTTGGAAAAAACCTGATGGGTATCTTCGAATTTCAAAGAGAAGTGGGGTTTTACTGCAAAATCCTTATCCAATGTACTATTATCCCGACAATTTATTAGAAAGTATAATTATTTTTCAGAAAGGTAAATTTAATTATAGGTCCATTGATGAACAAATAAGGGAAGCATCAAAAATAGATATAAAGGCCTTTCAAAGCCAAAAATGGTATATGACTTTATGGGAAATGACAAATGTCTTGCCAAATCGAAAAAACAATTTATTAAAAGGGATTGCTGCCTACCCTGAAGAATTACCTTACAGGATTATTACGTTATTTTCGTACGTTGGGGAGACGGTTTTAGATCCCTTTTTAGGCAGTGGAACTACAATGAAGGTGGCAAAAATATTAGGGAGGAATAGTATCGGGTATGAAATCCTAAAGGAATTAGAACCCGTCATTCTTGAAAATCTAGGATTTAACACTCATCTTGCTATAGGTGACTCATCAATTGAAGTTATTCATAGAAACAATAATAATGATCAAACCTAAGGTTATATGGATATTAGAGCTGAAATAAATAAGTTGTCATACAAGCCTTTTTTATGTCGAAATCTTGACGTTTTTAATGATTTGGCAACGGGCATATCATCCAACAGTAGTTTTATGCTGCAAATTGATCCTAATAACCAATATGCTGTAAGCTGGTGGGTTTCGGCAAAAAGGACACGTTCCTACCCATATGCAAGAGTTTACGATACGTTATCGTTTTCTGGAAAAAAAGTAACCATCATTCCCGTTTTTAAAGATGAAGGTGCTGGTGGAGATCGCGATTTTCTGCAATGGGACACATTAGCATTAATGAGCTTATTACAGGTTTATGTGATCATTGGATATTATATTTCTGCCGTAAAAAGCGTTCGATACAATAATAAAATAACAGAACAAAATTTTGATACTACATATATTCTTGAACAAATTGATCATCTATCAAGTTTTCAGTCTGACGCATTACATTGGAATCTTTTACAGGCGGACCTGGTTCCAAAAATTGCCCTCAGTGCAGTTAATGCCTATACGAGAATATCATCCATTATTGGAGTTCCAATGCATTCTCCGAAGACAATATCAAAAAAAATTGAACAAATCTCGATGAGTTCAGATGAATTTATAAGGATATCAAGAAACCAAGCTCGATCAGCTCAAACTCGCGAAATTGCTACTTTACAGCCAAAGGAAAGAATTAATTGTGAGGAAAAAGCGTCAATTACAATTAACAATTATTTAGGCGGTGAGTATTATTTTACTGCGGATGAAGCCAGGATAAGTAACGGTGATCTATTTCTTGTTGAATGCAAACATTCTGAATCTGCAGTTCTTCCTTCCATTAATGATATTAAAGATGGATTGATAAAAATGATTCTTTTTACTAATCTGGAAAATGTTTTTATTGGAGATAAAAAATACAATCCAAAACCAATTTTAAAGTTAACTTCAAATTCAAGAGTAGGGTCGGATTTCGTTAATAAAGTTGAATTTAAAAAACTCTTACTTGAAGCAAAAACAAATGGTTTTGATATTGACTTGGGATAGTTTGATTTTATAAAAGGATAATTAATGAAGATTCTCAAATTCCACTCTGTCCAATAGTTTCTGGCGAATATTTTTAAAACAAAGTCATAAGCCTGTCTGATTTTTTAACTCTCCCCCCTCCCGTGCTACAATATCCCGCATGAGCACCGCTCCCTCCCCCTTCCAGCCCACCGCCCTGTACGACTCGGGCGTGGGCGGGCTTTCCGTCTTGCGCGCGGCCCTTTCAGCCCTGCCCCACGAGCACCTGCTCTACTTTGGCGACCAGGCCAACGTGCCCTACGGCAGCCGCTCGCTGGAAGAACTGCGCGCCATTGCCGAAGCTTCCACCCGTTTTTTGCTCTCCCAGGGCGCAAAGCTGATTGTCATCGCCTGCAACACCGCCTCCGCCGCGGCGCTCAAGCACCTGCGCGCTGTCTTCCCCCAGGTGCCCTTTGTGGGGATGGAGCCGGCCGTCAAGCCCGCCGCGGAGCAGTCCCTCTCGCGCAAGGTCGGGGTGCTGGCCACGCCTTCCACCTTCCACGGCGAGCTGTACGCGTCGGTGGTGGAGCGCTTCGCGCGGGACGTGAAAATTTTCCAGTCCACTTGCCCGGGCTTGGTGGGGCAAATCGAGAAAGCGCGCCTGAACACGCCCAAAACCCGCCGCATTCTCGAAGAAGCCGTTTTGCCTATGCTGGCTGCCGGCGCGGATACGCTGGTGATGGGCTGCACGCACTACCCTTTCGTGATACCCCTGATTGAAGAAATTGCCGCCGGGCGCGCCCGCGTGATAGACCCCGCCCCGGCTGTGGCGCGCCAGACCGCGCGCGTGCTCGCGGAGCGCGGCCTGCTGAACCCGGGCCCCGGGCAAGGCAGCCTGCGCTTTATCACCAGTGGAAAGCCCGCGGTGTTTGAAGATACGCTGGCAAGTTTGCTTGGGATGCGCGCCAAAGCCGAAGGGGCGCGCTGGCAGGATGGCGAGCTGAGCCTGATCCCCCGAAATTAAAGCAAGAAGAGCCTGAGCAGCGCCAGCGAAAAGGCAGTCTGCCAGGTGAGCACGCGCGGCTGCCCCTCAAACACGGCGTCCTGCAGCTCTTCGCGCGAGAGCAGCCGTACGCGCGGGTCCGCCCCCTCCGCGGAAGGCACCGCCAGGCGCGCCAGGAAGTAATAGCCGCGCCCATAGCCGCTCTCGGCATCGGTGATGAAATCGCCCAAAAAGACCCAGTCCGGGGAGCAGTAGCCGGCCTGCTGCAGGAGCAGGCGTTTGGCGGCGTCTGCGGGTTCCTCCCCCGCGCGGAGGAGGCCTTCCACCGGGGCAGGCAAAGGCCCGCGCGCGGCGTAGGGGTGCTGCTCAAGCGTAACGAAGCGGCCGTTCGCGTCCACGGCGGTCACCACGGCGTATTCGGGCGCGTCCAGCCACAACCAGTCTTCATGTTGGCTGCCGTCGGGCAGTTCCACCTGCCGTTTTTCCACCGCTAATCTGGGTTTGCGGTCCAGCAGCACTTCGCGTTTATGCGTCTTCCAAAGTTTCATAGCTTCCCTTTCAATCGGCCGCATCCGCCGGCTCCACGCCCAAATCCGCGGGGGAGACCAGTTTGCCGCGGAAGGCTTCAAAGCTGAGCTCGGCTTCATCCCAACCCTGGCGGTTCTTGAGGGCGGCGAAGAGCTCCAGGTAGCTGATGAGAATCCGACGCTCCCAATTCAGCCCCAGTTGGCGCGCCGCCGCGCGAATTTCCGGCGCGGAGGGGCCTTCCAGCTCGGTCAGGTACCCGAAGGGCATTTCGTCGAGCGTGAGCAGGACGGAACCGAGCAAAAAAGTTTCACGATATTTTTCGTAGCTGGTATAGACCGAAAAACCCAGCGCCTCCAAAAAACGGCGGGCCGCCGCAAAGTCGCCAACCGTAAATTCAATCTCCTGCCGCTCCAAAACACCGCCGCGCACGCCGCCGGGGGCCTTAAACGTGAGATGCGCGGCCTGGTCTTGCCGCAAGCGCAAAACCTGAGCCTTGGCTCTCAGGCGCATTTCGGGCGTGTCGAAGCGCAGGTTCTGCTCCAAAACGCGCGGTTGAACCAGGCGCGCTCCGGCTTCAATCACGCGCTGGCGAAAACCTGCCGGGTCGGCAAGGTAAAACTTGACCTCAATTTCCTGGTCCATGCGCGGGCTGCCTCCGTTTTCTGATGTGATAAGTATATACCCCCGCGGCTGTCAAAGAAAGCGCCTGCAGCCCCAGTTTGAAGAGCGGGCTTCCCGCGCTTTGTTCTGGCGCCCAAAGGAAGAGGCGCTCCGCCCAGTAGCCGCCGATGGAAAAGGCCAGCACCACCCACAGGGCAATCAGGCTAAGGCGCCCCAACCGCCAGGTGCAGACCAGGGCAAAAAGGCTCAACAAGGCGCTCACCAATCCGACTGCCAACAGATAGCCAGGCAGCCAGGCGGGCAGGCCCAGCTCGAGCAGCAAATCTTTTTGGGCCAGCGCGCCGTGGGCGCGCAGGGCGCCGCTCAGCAGGTTAAAGAGCAGCATCACGCGCACCAATCCGGTCAGCTCGCGGGAGAGGGGAGAGGTTGGGCCGGGTTTCATTGGGGCGGTTCCTCAACATCCGCCAGGCAGCCCAGGCGCGCGAGCGCGGAGCGCACCTTCTCAATCCCGCCCGGGCGCACAATCACGGAGACCGGCCCCAGCGAATCGCCTAAAAAGCTCGCGGCGGGGCTTTCGCGCAGCGCTTGCAGCAGTTCGGGCGAGCTCAGGCGCAGCACCCACAGGCGCTCAATGGAAGCCTCGCGGCCCTGGCTTTCCCAGCGCGTCAGGGTTTCCATCAGGCTGGGCGGTGGGGCGGGTTTGGTATATTTACGCAGCAGGGCGCTCAGGTGGCGGATATTCAAGCCCTGGGCGGCAGCCGCGGAAAGCGATGCGGGCGTGAGCAGAAACTGCCAGCGTTCGGGTCCGCTTTCCAGCCATTCCGAGAAGCGTGCCAGCTGATAGCGGGCGGCGCGCGGCGTTTGGCGGTTCAGGCTGAGAATACCAGCCGAACTGACCACCACCGGGGCGTTCTCTGGGGGCAGCTCCAGGGGTTCGCGCGGGTTCAACAAGGCGCCGCACCACTCCGATTTGCGGAAGTAAGCCGCCTCGCCGTCGGCTGCGAATCCCAGTTCCACAAAGCCCAACCAAAAAAGCAGCCCGGCAATCAGAAAGCGCGTCCAAAGCGCTTCCACTTCCAGCCAGTCGTCCTGCCGGCGCAAAAGCCTGCCGTCCTGGGCGCTGAGGATTATCCATTCGTTGGCGTCTCCGCCCGCGCGCAAGTATTCTGAGTTTTCGCGCCGCAGGTCCGCGCCAAAGGCGTCCAGGGAATACCAGGCGCCGTCTTGCAGCCCGGCCAGGCGGTGAAGCAAGGCACGGCGCGTCGGCAGCGGGTTGTGGAGCCAGGCGCCCTGGCATATCAAACCCGGCGTCAGGCGCAGCTCGTCAAAGCGCGTGGAGTTCATCCAGGCGGTTGCCAGCCACTGCAGGCTCAACCCGCGCGGCATTTCCAAAAAGCGGCGGGCTTCGGGCGATGGGGTCCGTCCGTCTTTAGTGATAATACCCAAATCGGTAAGCAGCCGGCGCAGAAGCTCCCAGTCCATTCCCTGACGGTTTAGCGGGCCCAGGCTCTCCAGCGTGCCAAAGCGGCGCAGGGCTGCCAGCAGGGTGCAGCTCTCATCCAGGATGCGGTCCTGTCCAAAGAGCGCGCGTTCAACCGCATACTCGGGCGCGGGTTCCAGGGTTGGCACGGGTGGGGCGGCATCCAGGAATTTTGGCAGGCGCTCCAGAAACTCATCGGGAATATACGCCAATTCCACCAGCTCATCCCCTTTCCGGAAGAAATCACGGCCAATGAGGGCGCGGTACCACAAGCGTTCGGTGGTGGATTGAGGGAAGAAGTGCGGTTTCTTGCGCGCCCGCAGGGCGGGCCCCATCTGGCGCAGCTCGCCAAACTGGCGGGTAAAGGCCGCCCAAGGCAGGCTCCCGCCGCGGCTTTGCAAGACGAAAAGCGCCGCGCGGCTTTCATCCGGAAGCGCGGCGGTAATTTCTTCAAAATCGGTGTGTTGGGCAAGCGCGGCCGCCAAACCCCGCGCGTAGGTGGGGGTGTCCTTCGCGCTGAGGTTAAGACCCCACAGTTCGGCGGCGGCGCGTAAAAATCCAAGGTCCTGACCGCTCAGGCAGTGATAAATTCCAGGCATCGTGCAGTGGAGTATACATCAAAAGCCGCGGATTCCCCGGAGCTTGTGCCGTTGGGAATCACTCAATCCGGATATTGCGGACCCCATCAATTTTTGAGATGGTTTCCATCAGGTCCTCAATTTTCTCATTGGTATCCAGACGGATAAGGAACTCAACCCGCACATGGCCGCTTTTAAGGCTTCGTTGGGTTTTGTATGACAGAATCTCATCCGTGTTCCGGCTGATTTCCTTGCGGACGTTGCGGAAAATATGCGGGTTATCCGCGGCATCAACCTTCACGATTCGCAGGATGTTCCGGCGGATGAACTTTCTCTCGAAAATACTCACGAGGGTCAGCACAACCAGCACCAACACGGTGGTGAAAACGCCCACCCAGTAGTAGCCGTAGCCCACCGCCAGACCAATAATCGCGGTGGTCCAGACTGTAGTGGCAGTGGTGAGCCCCTTAACGTTGAAGCCGGAACGTAGAATCGCTCCGGCGCCCAAAAAGCCAACGCCAGAAATCACCTGTGCCGCCATGCGCGTGGGATCCGTTCCATTTTTAATACCAATATTGATGGATAATATCATCGCGAGGCAGGAGCCCAAAATCAGGATCATGTGCGTGCGCAAACCCGCGGGCTGACTGTCGCGTTCGCGTTCGAAGCCAATCGCGCCGCCCAACAGCATGGAAACCGCCAGACGCAAGAGCATTTCTCCGACAGATATCATCCAGACCCTCTTATATAGGTATCAATCCCGGAATGAGGAACGTTTTTCATATTCAACAGCCGGGTTTGCAAAATTGTAACATGGATGCCTCAACCTGAAAAAGTAAAAACTCCCTTCGAAAACTGCCCGTATTCAATAAAAATATCGCCGCCCCACAAACCGCAGGGCGGCGATAAATTGTGATTCAGATTGGATCAGGCGTTCTGACCTCATTTCCGAAGGACGGGCAGGTATTGCGTATGCGATTCTCCATTCAATACAAATCTTGAGAAATGGCAAACCGGAAAGCCAAGGGCGTTAGTGGCCGGGTCGCGGGTGTATTCCAGGGGCGCTCCGCCGCAATCTTCCACAACATCCACCCAAGTCTTACCATTCCAGGTAAAAATATACAGTTTATCTTCAATCAAACCGCGCACATCCTGGTCGGTATAGTGCAATTTGAGATCTGCTGTTTCACCCAACACGTAGGGCTCTGTGCACTTGTTTCCAGGGCAAAACATCAGGTCAAAATGAATTCCACCGCGGAAAAGCCCACCCGGCGCGCGTTCGTCTACATCTGTATCCGGGGTAAAAACCAGCGCGCCCGTTTCATTGAAAGCCCCTGCCGGCAGCGAGACCTGAAGAACAGCTCCGTTTGCAAAGTCAAAATCCAGGCCCGTTGGCACGCCCGGCACGATGGCGCGCGCGGTTGGAACAGCGCCTTTGGAGAGCTCATATAGCGGCGGTGCGATAAGCGCGGGGTTGTGGTAATACCCCCGCACTTCGGCGCGAAGGTAATCCGAAAAAACGGTTTGGATACCCCACATCGCGGCCGCGTTTTCGTGTGAGAGCCCCTGTAAGTTCTGATAACAGGCGAGCATCGCGCCAGGTTCAGATTCAACGACGCAAGATTGCACTGCATTATAAAAAAGAGCTGCCAGTGCTGCAGGGAAATGTTGGATTATGTTGAAATTGCCTTGCGGGCTCAGATAGGGTGTCACCCAATTGTGTGGATGGTGATAATCCTCCATCCAGCCAGCGTACCATAAAAGCACAAACCCGTGATTGCGGAAGTCAAGCATTTCCTGGTATGTGAACTCCGCAATTTGAATGTCTATCTTCGTCGGAGCAATAAATTCCAGGTTGGTTTTGAGCTGGTGGGCAAGGTTCATAAAGGCGGGGTTTCCCCACACCGGCAGGATCATTTTGAATCCGTTAGTCCAGAGCGCGCCGCCAAAAGCCAGCTTAAGCTCAGCCTCGGCCAAGGCCAGGTCAAACAGATAGGGTTCCAGGTCGGGGTCAAAACCGATTTCTCCCATCGGAATCGGACCCTGAGCCTGGATTGCCTGACCGCCGTAGACATTTTCAACAACCGACTGCCAATCCACAGCATGGCTGAAGGCTTTGCGCACGTGGATATCCGAGAAGAAATCAGGCGGTATGCCGTTGCCGTCCAGCGCTCCGCTGAGAATAAAGGGGTTGTCAGCCTCGGTAATCTGGTAATTGAACAGAAGCGCAAATTGGCGCATGTTGGCAAGGTTGGCATATTCTTTCAGGATGCCGTGTTCTGCATCCACCAAATCAGGGAATTGATCCTCATAACCGTCGAATACGCCCCACAGGTGTGGGCCGAACTGATCTGGAAAACCAGCCGAAAACCCCACGCTGTCCACGGTACCGTCAAGCAACATCCTCCCGCGGGTTTCCGCGTCTTCCTCAATGATGAAATATACGTCCTGCAGATTTGCCGCTCCGCTGGAAGCGCCCGGCCAAAGCGGCTCAACCCGCCAATATTGAGGGTCGCTTTCCAAATGCAGCATGTCGGAATCCCACGAGACCAGGCGAAACGGGCCGGTTCCGTTCATCTGCTCATATAGAACGCTTTTTTCAACCGGCGGGTTATACCAATTGCGCCAGGTGTCGCAAGAAGCGTCCCAATCCCCTTGGGCGATCATCCATTCCTGGTCTAACAAACTGCTGTACGGCCCGGCGAGAAGGTTCGCGAACGGCGCGTAAGGTGATATAAGATGGAACGTGATCTGGGAATTCTGGTCATCATAAGTTACCGCGTTTTTTACCATCTGACAGCGTGCCAAATCGTCGCCCGGCAGTTCATCTATGTGGTTTACGCCAAACAGCGCCTCGATAATCAGGGTTACCGGACCGTATTCATAATCCTGCAGCAGACCCCGCCAGAAGCTGTAGGCGGCGTCGTGCGCCTCAAGCAGCCCACCCGCGTGAAAGATGATTCCGCGCCGTAAAGTAAACGTGTAGGTCAGACCCCCGTCACTGATATGCCACGATTCAGCCAGCAGGGGAATCAGTTCCGTTGGGTCTTCGCGCTGGTAGGTGAGCAGAGTTTCATAAACCTGCCCGATAGACTCAAAGCTGTTGACATCATAGGCCATATGCGGGTCTAAGGTTTCAATGCCTGAGTCCAGGACTTTGGTGAAGCGCCAGCCGCCCGCCGCTGGGATGCGGGCTGCCGCGGCTGATTTGGGCGCCGCGCCTCCCATAAATAATCCCAGGACACAAAGGATGATTAAGATTTTCATCAATAAACAGGGTCGTTGCATTTTGTCCTCCTTTCCATTTGGATGCACCAGTAAGTTATGAAATTGACGCGGCTACCGCCTGAGAGGCAAGGATCTGGTCTCATTTAAGACCGATGTATTTTCAGTATACAGCCTGAAATAAATAAATCAAGTGTCTATCAGAAGTGTTTGGCTGTGTTTTTGCGGTTAATAACAACGCCGCGGTTTTCGCGGCGTTGTTAAGATCGAGGATAAAAGCTGGAGGTTGGTTACGGCAGCTGCGGGTATTCCGCCAGAGGCGCGTGCATCAGACCAACCAGGCCCCGGCCGGTATGCGCACCCAAAGCAGGGCCAATCGCACAGTTTGGCAGCCATTCGCAGCGGAAGACCTTATTCACCGCCTCACGCAGCATTTCGCCGCCTTCCGGATTGGACGCGGTCACAATTTGAGCTCTAAACGCGGTGCCCTCGCTGTGTTTTTTCAGAATCAGTTCGGGGATTTCCTGAACGGCTTTCAGGAAGGAGCGCTTCTTGCTGATGTCATAATACTTACCGTCTTCCTGATTGACTTCAATGACCGGCTTGATGCCCAGCAGCGAGGCAAGCAAACCTTTCAGATGGCTGATTCTTCCGCCGGCAATCAGGTATTTCAGGTCCGGCAGGGTAAAGTACGCGTTGGTTGCCGCCTGGATTTGCTTGAGCAGCCCCAGGATTTGCTCTTTGCCCCAACCTGCTTTTATGGCGCGCGCGGCGGCTTCCACCTGCCAACCGGTGCCAGAAGACAGGGTGAGCGTGTCAACCACAGTCACGTCGGCATCCACTTGTTTGGCTGCCACACGCGCCGCGTTGCTGGTGCCGCTTAAGCCGGACGAAATGTGAATGGAAAGGATTTCGCGGTCGCTTTCCGCCAGCTTCGTGTAAGCGTCGACAAACTCTCCAACAGAAGGCGTGGATGTCAGCGGCATCTGACCGGTCGTATCCAGAAGTTCATAAAATTCTTCAGCGCTCAAGTCGACCCCGCTGAGGTAAGTACGTTCACCAAGCTGAACTTTCAGGGGAAGCATGGTGACCCCTAATTCCTGGCACTGTTCTTTGGTCAGGTCACTGCCGCTGTCGGTAACAATTTTCATTTTTCCTCGTTTCTTTTTTCAGGCAACACCCGAGTTGACAGCGAGCTTTTGGGCTGCGGGGTAATCCGGGAAATTCACCATCTTTGTTTTTGGATTTGTTCTTAGGATTCTAACCGATGCGATATCACAGCGCAATAGCAAGCTGAGACAAGCCGTGGGTTTGACCGCGCGAACCGATGGGCGCGGCATTTGTAAACCCGCGCCGCTTCGCGACTTTTTCCTCGACACGCCGCCTTTGATCCCGCCGCGGTCATGACAGCGGTTTTCAGTCAAGCCGAAATCAGGCGGATCCTGGAAGGCGGCAGGTTGGCTCCGGCAAGGACGGCGAAACAGCTGCCCTCCCCGGCGCGGGGTTCGGGAGCGGTAAAGCGGAGTTCCCGCGCTGCGGGTTAATCAATCAGAGCCCCAAATGCGGGGCTCTAAGCAGTGAATTAACGCGCCTACCTCAGCGCTTGCTGCCACTGGGCAAGAACCTTACGGTTGCGCTTCTCCAGGGTGGCGCTCAGGCGTTCAATCTTTTCAAGCACTTCGCCCAATTCCCAGCCGCGGCTGTCAATCGTGGCGCGGACAAGCGTTAGAAGCTCGGGGCTCAGCGAGGTCTGCGTGAGCATATCCACCAGATGCCAGGGAGAATGCGCGTTCTTCAGGCATTCTATTGTAATAAGCTCCAAACGTTTTAAGGCTTCCCGCATCATCGCCTGACCAGTCTCCTGACTGCTGGACTCAATATAGATGCGGTTGATTGGCTCGGTGCCCGAAGCGCGCGCCCGCAGATAATGATGGTCGTCTCCGTGCTCATCCTGCAGCTGCATTTCCACCAGTTCGTAACGGATTCCGCCCAGGTAGGTGATTTTCAGGCCAGCCAGGCGCAGGTTTTCAGGGCTTTCGTGCAGCGCCAGGTCCAGGTAATAATTGATGAACCCTTCCTTGGCTTCCAACGGCGCGTCCACATCCGCGCGCCCAGCGTGTGAGCTCGGGTCGGTGGAAGTTCCAAAGGTCTCCCATAAGCCGGGCATGCGCACAGTGTCCTCCCAAAGCTCTTTGAGGGTGGAAAGCGGATTTTCGGCGCGGGTGCCGTAATACGCGAGCATATCCATAATCAGCAGGTTAGCCCACGGTCCGTCTTTGTCGGTGACATGCCCGCGGGTGGTTAAACCCGAAGATTCCTCACCGCCAATCAGAATGCGGTCGCGCCAGTTTTCGGGCAGCAGCTTGAGCGTGTTATAACGGTCGTCCATGCGCCGGATTTCTTCAATGTACTTAATCCCAACCGGCACCAAAAAGGCGTGCTTCAAAGCCCGGCTGGCGATATCTCCCACGCGGCATTTATAGATGCGCTGACCCACATAGCCTGGCAGCGCGCCGGCGGCGGGTTCGTTCGCTTCATTCCCCGGGATCATGCCCGCCAGAGGCTCAATCAGAGGCGAGCCGGTCTGGGTGGCAATCACGCGCCCGGTGAGACCGCGATCCACGCCGAGATAGCGCACCAGCATGGTCAGAATCTGGTTTGGACGGAAGTAAACCCCGCCCTTATCCACAATTCCGAAGCGGTCGGCATCGGTATCCATTCCCATGCCCAGGTGCGCGCCGCTTTCTGCCACGGTCTGCTTCAGCAGGTAGTTGAAAGGTTCCTCGGGGTTGGCATAATCCTGCCCGCCCAGTTCCGGGTCCACTTCCGCGTGTAAAACAGTGTGGCGCACGCCGGCCTCACCCAACAACCTCGTCAGATAGCCGCGCCCGCAGCCGTGCATTTCATCCACAACCACGTGCTTATCGGCAAAAAAGCGCCGGATGCGGTCGAAATCAATCGGAATCCGTTGGTTGCCGCTTCCATTATTCTTAATCCAGCGCACATACTGGTCCAGAGGGTCAAAACCGGCCACCAGCCCGCGCGTTTCGGCGTCTTCCAGGTCCGCCGAACCACCGCCTTGATCTTCCAGCTGCAGTTCGTTGATGCGAAAGGCGATGAAGTCGGTCACGTTGGTAGGCGCCGGGTAGCCCAGACGGGGGTTAAACTTAATACCCTGCCACTCGGGAGGGTTGTGGCTGGCTGTCGCGATGATTAAGCCGGCAACGTCTTCCGGAGGCAAAAAGTCCGTTTCGTAAAACACCAGCGCGGGGGTGGGCACATCCCGGTTTCCAATATCCACCCGAAAGCCGTTCGCCAGGCAGGTTTCCGCCACCCAGCGCGTCACCAAATCGGAGTTGCGGCGCGTATCATGCCCGATGACCACCCGTCTTTCCGCCAGGTCTTCCGCGCCAACGAAAGCCGGCACGCCGCGGTTGTTCATAAAATCGCAGATGGCTTGCACCACCTGACGCGCGCGCTTCTCCGTGAAATCATTCTGCCAGCGCCCGCGCACCCCGGAGGTGCCAAAGCGCAGGTATTTGCGGTCATAGATTTCCCGCAGCAAACCAGCGCGCGCGTGTGTACCAACGAGCCGTGGGTCATTGGTGCGCACGCGCAGGGCGTACAAGCGTTCATAAACGTTGCCAATCTGAATGACGCGGTACGGCATAATGCGGCCGGGGTCCCGCGCGGGGTCCAGGCTGTCCACCAGCGGCAGGATTTCCACGCGGATGTCTTCGCGCAGGCTGTCAAAGACCGGAGCGTCCAGATAGGCTTTGGCAACCCGGATAGCAATCCGGCGCGTTTCCGCGCTTTTTGGCAAATATTCCTCATCCAACTGCCGTCGGTATGCCCGGGTCTTTTCGTCTTTGGGCTGAAAAAGCTCCAGGCGTCCCTGCGTGCCGGTGGCAGCCAGTGTCAGCAGCAGGCTGAACACACGCGATGACGTCGGCAGGTCTTCCGCGATAAGGTCGCTTCGGCGTCGGACAAAATCTTCCACTTCCAGCACAAAGCGGGTCATCTCCGCGAGCGCGGGCTGCCATTCTTCCGCTTTTTCCGCTGTCAGAACTGCGCGGTTGAGGCGGTTAAAGCGCGGCGCCAACTCGGCGCGGAAGGTGGAATCCAGGTTTCCGGTCATAAATTCTCCTCATTCGGTTTTATCATTCCGGACGCGGCATCAAACCGCCGTCCGAGACGTTCAGAATCTCTATTTTAGCCCCGCGCGGAGTTCCGGTCTCGCGTTGGATAAGCTCGCAGACCTGCCAGGCATATCGTGAGAGCTCGGCAGGCTTATGGCGCGTATCGGTTTCCAACATCAGCCGGCACTTCGGTTCCGTGCCAGAGTAGCGCAGGTTCAGGCGCGCCAAACCCGGCAGCTGCTGTCGGATTTCCTCCAAAAGCATGTTGAGCGCCGAAATTTCGGCGAGGTCGGGTTTCGCGGCAACGTTACACGAGGCAATCAACTGCGGGAACTTTTCGAATTGGTTTCTCAACGCGGAAAGCGGCTGCCAACCGCTCTCTGCCATGGCGCGCAGCACAAAAAGCGCGGTGCGGATACCATCGCCCGTGCGGTGGCTCTCATCCAACAGGATGATGTGCCCGGATTGTTCTCCGCCCAAGCCAATCTTGCCCCGGGTTCCATCCTGGCTGTTCAGGCGCGAAAGTTCCTCGGTGATGTATTTATCCCCTACCGGCGTTTCGACCAAGTGAATCCCTTTATGCCCGCAGTAATCTGCCAATCCGCCGTTTGCCATGGTGGTGGTCACCAGGGTTTCACCCAGCAGTTCGCCGCGCTCCAAAAAATACTCGGCCAGAATGGCTAGCATATGGTCGCCATCCACCATGCGCCCGCCTTCGTCCACGAGGATAACGCGGTCAGCATCGCCGTCAAACGCCATTCCCAGGTCGGCCTGATGTTCCCGAACAAGGTTTTCGAAAGCCGCCGGGTCGGAGCGCAGATGTTCTGAGCCCGCGCTGTGGTTGATATTTTCCCCGTTAGGCTCGGTATTCAGCGCGACAACCCGCGCGCCCAAGCGCCTGAAAACATCCGGGGCAACCTCAAATGCCGCGCCGTTGGCGCAATCCAACAGCAGGGTCTTACCGCTCAGGTCCAAGCCGGGCTGGCTTTCGAGCAGGTCTTGCAAATAATCTTCGCGCAGAAGCTCACCATTCTTCACCCCCAAAGCGCCGCCGATAGGGGCGGAATCCAAAAGCGCTTCAATCGCCAGTTCGACCTCTTCCGAAAGCTTCATACCCTGCGCGTTCAGGAATTTGATTCCGTTCTCTGGCGCGGGGTTGTGCGAAGCGGAGATAACCACGCCGGCATCCGCGCCAAGCTTGCGCGTCAGAAAGGCAATTCCCGGGGTGGGCAAAACGCCCAAATCTATTACCTGCGCCCCGCTTGCCAGCAGTCCTTCCGTGAGTGCGGCTTGTAAGCCGGGGCCCGAAAGGCGTGTGTCGCGCCCGATAACAAATAGTGGAGCGGACTGCTCCCCGCCTCCCAATACGCGCGCAGCTGCCGCGCCGAGGGAACGCACAAATTCTGCCGTCATCGGAGGGCTGCCCGCGGTCCCACGAATTCCATCGGTACCAAAATGTTTGGGTTTTTCCATAGGTTCAAATCCAATCCAGATTAAATCAGGCGAATACCAGGTCCGCTACCACGGGCAGGTGGTCGGAACTGCGGTGCGCCAGGTCGTTATCAATCACTTTACAGCGGTATTCACGCAGCATACCCGCCGGAGAAATGTAAAAATGGTCCACCTCCCCCGCGAAAGGATGCGTGGGAATCGGATTTTCGGGCACAAGCCGCGTGAAACCTTTTTCCGTTTCCAGAATTTCACGCAGCGCGAATTCTTCGGGTGTGGCGTTAAAATCACCAGTCAGGAAGAGAGGCAGCCGCGCTTTGAGGATATTTATGTCCACCAGGTCCATCACGCGCCGGATTTGCTCCGCGCGCAGCTCACGGGCCGCGAGGATAACCCCCTCCTGAGGCTTTTCACCGCGTTCGCCAACCAGCGTGGTAAGGTGGAGGTTCACCAGGTAGGGGAAGGGCGGCTGCTTGATACGCGCGATAATCGCGCAGCGCGGGTCAGTATCCCGCGTGCCTTCGTAAGCGAGCGGTTGAAAAATGGGGACGTTGCGCGGGAAGCCCTCGTGCTCTGCCGAGCTCAGCCGCGCGAAAGGCGCCTTGGAAAACACGGCGTTGCCCTTGGACCAATCCCACCAGTCTTTGAACAGGCCCTCAACCATCAGGTCTTTGCGAACCTGCATATGGCGCTTCATGGAGAGCGTTTCGCCGTAATATGCGTGCGAGAACTGCGCGGTCTCCCGGATCAGATCTACCATGCTGTGTTTAAGCCCGTCCCCATCAATATACTGGGCGATTTCCTGGACGCACAGCAGGTCCGGATTGATTTGGCGGATTAAGCTAAGCAGCGCCTCACTCCGGCTGGCGTTGGTTTCCAGCGTGCCGCTAAAATTTTTTAGTCCCCCGCCCAGGTTCAGGGTCATGATACGCAAGTTTGAGTTCAACTGGCTGCTTCCTAACGCGCTTTCCGCAAAGATTATACCAATTATAATCGGGGCTTTCCGGGCGCGTCAAAACCCGGGCGAGCCTGACCAGTCCGCGGCGCGAGGGGAGGCAAGGCGCGCTTTTTCTTACGGCGCGCGCCTGCCTGAGGGCAGGGCAGACCGTCTGTGGTTTGCTTCGCGGCTCTGCGGTATATGTTGGGTTGGTCTGTTTCCAAAATGCGCAGCCGCTTTGAATAAGCTTTAAGTGGCAGTTCAGTCAAAGCTCCACTAAAATGAAAGCCAGCAAAGCGAAGAGAGGCAGCGATGAAACCGACCCCATCCGAACCAATGCAGCCGCCCGAGCGCGTGACACCCGAAGCGCTCTACCTCAGCCGCCGTGAATTCCTGAAAGCCGCGGGGATCCTCAGCGCGAGCGCCATTCTTTCCGCCTGCCTGGGGGCTCCGAATGAAAACCCCGCCGCCAACCCTGCGCTCGCGGATACTGAGACGAAGCGTGAGCTGGCTGAAAACTACAACAATTATTACGAATTCAGCCTATCCAAGACTTCTGTGGCGGAACTCGCGCGGGATTTCAGTACAAGTCCATGGCAAATTGAAGTGAACGGTTTGGTGAAAAGCCCGCGTAAGTACAACATGGAAGATATTCTCGCCCGCTTTGCGCAGGAAGAGCGCGTCTACCGCATGCGGTGCGTGGAAGGCTGGTCGATGGTGCTGCCCTGGCAGGGTTTCCCGCTCGCCAGATTATTGGATGAGGTGGAGCCGCTGCCCGAAGCCAAGTACGTGGGGTTTATGTCCGTGCTGCGCCCGGAAGAAATGCCCGGTCAGATCAGTTTGGATTTCCCGTGGCCCTACCTGGAGGGTCTGCGGCTGGATGAAGCCCGCCACGACCTGACCATTCTGGCGACTGGTTTGTACGGCGCAGCGCTCACCCCCCAGAACGGCGGTCCTATCCGGTTGGTGGTGCCCTGGAAGTACGGCTTTAAGAGCCTGAAAGCCGTCGTGCGGATTACCTTGCAAGCTGACCAACCGGTCACCTTCTGGAACGCGATTGCCCCGCATGAGTACGGCTTTTACGCGAACGTAAACCCTGCCGTGGATCATCCACGCTGGGCACAGAGCGAAGAACGCCGCATCGGGGAGAACGGTTCCCGCCCCACCCTACTTTTTAATGGATACGATGAGGTTGCCCCACTGTACGAGGGCATGGATCTGCGTCTGAATTTTTAAGCGCCGGTTTTGCCTATTTTTTTGGCGGGTTCACCGGGCAGGTCGTACCAGCTTTATCCAACTCCACCGGGATAGCATCGTTTTCAAAGTCCTTGATGAACTCCACGATTTTTTCAACCGGAATATCCCAGACGAAGGTGTTGCCAAGCCGGGCAATGTCGGCGCGCCCCTGCACCATCCACTCATCCGGAAAGCGTACGAACTGCAGGTTTTCGCGGGAGAGCTTGGGCAGAAGACAAATCAGCTGTCGGATCTGCGCCAGGGTCAGATCGGTTTGAATATCATCCAACACCGAGAGCACCATCTTAGGCACGCTGGTAATAATCTCCGGGCTGTTCAGCTTTTCCTGAATGCCGCAAATCAACATGGTTTGATGGTCTGTGCGCGTCACTTCGCCGTACCGATCGCGAATGCGCACAAAACTGAGCGCGTCAAAGCCGGTCAGATGGTTCCAACCTTTCGGGAAATACCCCTGCCCTTCTTTGTATGGGTCCACGTCATCCTTACCCAGCGGTCTGCCGTCAATGGGTTCATTCAAGTAGACATCCACGCCGCCCATCGCGTCGATGATTTCTTTAAAAGCCACCATGTTAACGGCGGCATAATTATCCACATATAAATCATAGTTGTGCGCCAGCACGCGCGCCAGCAGTCCCATTCCCCCACCGGTGCCTGTGTAATAGCTCATCCCCGGGCTGCCATAAAAATACGCCTGGTTCAGTTTAGCGTTAGGGACTTCAGCAGCCTTGGCATCTATGATGTCCACCAAATCCACTTTCAAGTCTCGCGGAATAGTCAGAACGGTGACTTTGGGTTTGACAAAATCCACGCGGATGACGCGCATCACGTCTGAGAGACCGTAGGTGTAATTCGGGTCATCGGTATCAATTCCCGCCGCGATAATGTACAGCACCTCCGGCCCGCCGCACAGCGGCTTGGGGGAAGTGGCTGTAAAGGCTGTCGTCGGCAGATGGGTCGCGGTTGCCTCCGCCTGCGTGGCGCTGGGCATATCTGTCGGGGCGCTGCTTTGGGCGGAAGGGGTAACAGCAGTACGTGAGGGGAGTGAAATAGCTTCGCTGATCGGTTTTTCCCATCGGCTGGCTAAGAACACACCGCCACCAATCAAAGCCACGGCGGCAAGCACAAGAATCACAATTAAAATCTTTTTCTTCATATCCGTTTCCATGGATTGCCTTAGCGAGAACAATCGTTTTTTATTATAGCGTAAATTCGCAGGAGCTTTTTTTGAGCATAGGCTTCAGGGGCGGGAAAGGCGAGCGAAAGACTCGATTGAGACCAGGCGCCGGAGGTTCGACAACGGAAACGCGGTTTTTTCAGGGCGCTCAGCGCAGCCCCCCGGCAATAAGGGGTTCCCCTTGAGGCAGCCCTCCCAGCCCAACCCTCTGCCCCGGCAACCCCAAAGAGCGTGTAACAGCCTATTGTATAATTACTAACAGAGGGATGATGTTAGATTTGCTGAACTGCCTGGGATACGAACTTAACAACGAGCAAGACCGGTCGCGCTTCTTTAAAATGGCTGTTCGCAATCTGACCAGGCTGCGAATTGAGAATTGGGACTATGTTTCGTTTCGCAGCCGGCAGGGGCCTGAGGTTTATTTTGGCAATCAAGCCGATGAAAAGGACAATAGTCTCAGCGTTCACTTTCATTCCTTCACCAGTGAGAACCTGCTCCTGACAGGTCGGGCGCCCGACCCGGAATCCTCGCCGGCCGGGTTATTCCTGGCGCAGACCACGAACAATACCACCTTCTACTATGAACCAAAAAGCCCTAAAGGCGAACTAGAGCCAACCTTGCAGGACAGCATGCCCTTTGTGTTTAAACCTCCAAACTTCCATTGGTACGACCACCTCAGGCTGCCAGCGCGCGCCAGGGTACAGCTGGCGGCTTTTCCAAATAAAATAGAACTCTTTCGACCGGGCAAGGCATTCCCAGTGCAGAGCAAAGAGGGTGAGGCTAAGCTGCGCTATTTTGCCAGCCCGATTGGGGTTCACCTGGTTGAAAACGGTATCTTCCACCCCATCCTCGAATTCGGGGGCGTCATCACAGCGCTCAGAAGTTACTTCAACGAATTCAGCCAGAAACTGGTGTATGTCGCGACCGTACAAACCGTGGGATTAACTCTGGATTTGCTCATCCCCGCCGAGACAACCCCGCTGCAGCCATTGCCGGGAATGAGCGTGCAAGCTACCTGCTGGCTTACCGGCAGAATCAAAGAGGTTTTTCCGGCCGAGCCCCGGGAAGACGCGCCTTCCTGGGTGTTTTTGCAGCAGACCCACGCCGCCGGCACGTACTATCACAACCTGGGGGAGAAAATACCGGGCTTCGGCTTTTGGGATAAGTTCATCCTGCAGAGAGAACCCGAAAACGAACACGACCCGCGCGCGGTGGCAATTCTGACGTCCGACGGCGATATGCTGGGCTACATCCCCCGCATCAGCAATCAAAGAATTGCCGCTCTAATGGACGCAGGCGAAAAAGCGCACGCCCGCCTGATTTTTAAGTCCCTTCAGGGTTCATCCCAGGAATATATCTTCCGGGTATACACCCGCGGCTCAATCCGCCTCTGAAGCCAATCCCCACCTCAGACGGGCAAACGCAAACTGAAAACCGCGCCGCCTTCCGGGTGATTTTCCGCGCTCAAGGTTCCGCCGTGCGCCTCTGCCAGGTTCCGGGCAATCGCCAGCCCCAAGCCTGTTCCGCGGCTCTCCCGCTCTCGGCTGGGGTCCGAGCGATAAAAACGATCAAAAATGTGGGGTAGGTCGTCTGAGGCGATTCCATCTCCGTGGTCGCGCACATTCACCCGCACGAACTCGTCTTCCCGGCGAAGGGTAATTTCAATTTTAGTGTCCTGCCGGGTATAGCGCTGCGCGTTCAGCAGCAGGTTGTGGAAAATTTGTTGAATCCGGTCCGGGTCAATATTCACAAGCGGCAGCGGGCTCTCGCTGCGCATTTCCACCTGCAAATTTTTAACAGAAAACGCAGCTTCAAACCCATGCAGCGTTGTCTGACAAAGCGCGAACAAGTCGGTGGGGCGCTTGTTCAGGCTCAGTTTGCCGGCGTCCGCAAGCGCGAGCACGCGCAGGTCATCCACCAGGCGGATAAGCAAGGCGTTTTGCTCACGAAGTGGCTCCAGGGCGTTCCGGTCAAGCGGAACGATGCCGTCTTCAAGAGCTTCCAATTGCGCTTGCTGAACAGCCAAAGGATTGCGTAATTCGTGAGCGATATCGGCAGTCAGCGCCTGGCGTTTTTCTTCGGCGGATTGCAGCGAAGCCGCCATCGTGTTCAGCGTTTTACCCAAGCGCCCTGCTTCGGGGAAACTCCTGATATTTACGCGTTGGCTTAAATCCCCTGCAGCGATACTTTCCGCGGTATCTGTTAATTTTCGGATTGGTTCGACGAAGAGGTTGGACAATATAAGCGCCAGCAGCAGCGCCGCCAGGACAGAAACCAACGCCGCTGTCAGGATTGCGTGCCGGACTTTTTGGATTAACTGGGTTTCAAAGTTCGTTGGCAAGCTCGCGAGCGCGTTCGGCATGAGCAGGTAACCGTTCAATGTGCCGCCCTGCTCCAGCAAAACCGCGCCACCGCGTTCAGCCTTCGTGAGGAATGTGCCTATCCGGGCTTTATCCACCGCGTAAAGTACCTGCCCGTTCTGGTCCGCGAGAATCCCGAATTTTTGGACATTCATCATACCACCTGCTGCGCCCGGGCCCTGGGGCTGACCCTTCCCCTGCCCCTGGTGTTGACCGCCCATCTGATTGGAGCTGTCCCCCATCCAATTGTTTTCCATGCCAGATTCCATAAACATTGTATCAACGCCAGCCCAGGAGCCGTGTTCATGGTAATAGCGGTTAAGCTCCTCCGCGAATATCATGGTGTTTGCGTTCATGCTCCAGCGCAGATACCCGCGCACCTGTGCATTTGTGGATAAATCGGAAACCAGCAGCACCGTACCCAGCGCCGCAACTATCACTATCAGAAAGGCAATTATCAAGCGAGCGCGCATCCTAATCTTCCATCCTGTTGGCACGGTACCCAACCCCAAAGACAGTTTCGATATATTTCCCCGCGGGGTCCGCTTCTTTTAATTTTCGCCGCAGATTCTTTACATGCACATCCACGCTGCGTTCATAGCCCTCGTAACTCGTCCCCTGAGCGGCTTCCAAAAGTTGAAGTCGCGTGAAAACCCTGCCCGGTTGGGAGACGAGCAGCTGCAGTATCCCAAATTCAGTCGGGGTCAGCTCCAGTTGCTTTCCGCCGAGCGCGGTCTGGTGAGCGTCAATATCCAAACGCAGTTTTCCCAGCGTCAGGACCGGCGCCTGCTGCGGCACGCGCGCGCCCCGCCGCAGAACGGCCTTCACGCGCGCCACAACCTCGCGCGGAGAATAAGGTTTGGACACGTAATCATCCGCGCCCAATTCCAGCCCGATTAAGCGGTCAATCTCATCCACGCGGGCGGTCGCCATGATAATCGGAACATCGCGGGACTTGCGCATCTCTCGAGCCAGTTCCAGCCCATCTTTGCCTGGCAGGTTCAGATCCAGCAGCACAAGGTCTGGTTTCTCCTGCTCATAAAGGCGCAGCCCCTCATCCCCGCTGAACGCTCCAAGCGCGCGATAACCCGCGCGCGTCAGGTATGCCTGCAGCAGCTTATTAAGTTCCTTTTCGTCTTCCACAACGAGAATAAGTGGCATCGTGTTCCACCTTGAATCGGCACCCTCTTACGAGGTGCAGGCGCAGATAAATCTTCGACAGTTATAGTGTACCTAATCTTCCGGGATTAAAAACCGTCTGGCTTGTACTGCGCAGTCAAAAAAGCCGATCTTCATCATTTCTTCATACCCTTTTCACTGCGGGAACACATCCAACAGGTATCGTATGAGCATCAACAGCAGCAGTCAATTTGCTGAAAAATCAAGGAGTTAACCATGAAAAAGAAAATGATTACCCTCATAATCGCAACGCTGGTTCTGGGCGGTGCAGTCTTCGGCGCGGTCAGCGCCGTATACGCGCAAAAAACCGATACTAACGTGCGCGAGGATGCATTGGTGGAACCCGCGGTTTATCGCGGAGCCTGGGCGGGAAACGGCGGATGCCGTGGAGCTTGCAACGGCACCTGCGATATGAGCCAGGACCAAACTCACCTGCGGCAGCGTCTGCAAGATGGTAGCGGCGAAAACTGCCCGAACCCGGAAGGGTATACTTTGCAGCGGAACCACTGGGGCTGGGATGAGGGCGCCAAAGGCAAACCATTCCAGCACGGCAAGCAGGGCAATTTTTCCTGCCCTGAAAGCGGCACCTGCACCAAAGACCAGACCCAATCCCGCCTGCAGCTGCGCGACGGAAGCTGCGGCGCGGAGCCCGGCACTGGCGCCGGAGCGCGCAACCGCGCGGGCAAAGGAAACTAAGCCCCCGCTTTTAGCGGCGAGGCTCACCAGCACGCTCAGTGATGCGCGTGCTGGTTTTTTGTTTTCTTACGTCTTATAATGGGCAAAAAATTGGAGGAATAATGAAAATCGCATTAATTACCGATGACGGCAAGAGCATCAGTCAACACTTCGGGCGCGCGTCTCATTACCTGGTCGTGACCCTCGAAGACGGCAAGGAAGTGAGCCGGGAGCTGCGCCCCAAGCTGGGCCATAACCATTTCCATCAGGCTGGCGAACACGCGGAACACGCCCACGGACAGGAACACGGGCAGGATGAAGCCTCGCATAAAAAGCACGCCAGCATGGCAGAAACCATTCAAGACTGCAGCACGCTGATTTGCGCTGGCATGGGTTTTGGAGCGTACGAAAGCATGCGCCGCCTGAACATCCAACCCATTGTGACCGACCTGCGCGAGATTGACCAGGCAATCCGAGCATACGCCGCCGGAGAGCTCAGCGACCATCCCGAGAAGCTGCACTGATCGCCCCGCAGGGGCGCTGGATGGGTGCTTGTGCTTTCTATCGCGCGGGTTTCCCCACTAACAAGGCAAGCGAACCCCGTGAATGCTTGACACTCACCGGTCAAACTCGTATAATACCGTTTGCCTTCCCTGGTAGCTCAATCGGCAGAGCGGGCGGCTGTTAACCGCTAGGTTAGAGGTTCGAGTCCTCTCCGGGGAGCTAGAAACCCGAAAGTCTCTGGAGTTACCAGAGACTTTTTTCAAGCCGGGATATGCTATAATTTAGTTGCACATGGCCCTGTAGCTCAATTGGCAGAGCAAGCGCCTCTTAAGCGTTAGGTTCTGGGTTCGAGTCCCAGCAGGGTCATTTTTTTATATAACATTCCCCCGCATCTATTTCATAGAACTACACCCCATCAGATAAATGTTTTTTGACCAAGGGATTAGAACTCCACCAATTTCCAACATTCATACTCTTTACTTATCTACTATAATAAACCATATAACATTTGTTCCTTGGTTTTTAGCCTGGAATTTTTCGTATTTTTTTAGTTGGGGATTAGGAAGAATAATGGCTCAGATTCGCCACACATTAGAAGAAATGAGGGAAATCGCTTTATCACATGGTGGAGAATGCCAGTCTCAAGAATACGTAAACACAAAAACAAGAATGAAGTGGAGATGCTCGAACGGGCATAATTTTGAGTCTACACCAGGAAAAGTGTTGCTTGGGAGATGGTGTCCTGAGTGTGGGAGGGAAAGAGCGGCCGAATCTAGACGTATTCCTTTTTCTGAGATAGAACTCACAGCTAAGGTTTTCAATGGGAAATGCCTCTCAAACGAATATATTCCGAATACAAAACTAACCTGGCAGTGCGAATTTGGGCACGTTTTTTCTTCTGATCTACATTCTGTAAGGGCTGGACATTGGTGTCCTATTTGCGGTCATCAAAGGAGCGGCAGAAAAAAATTACTCCTGGATGAGTTTATTTTAATTGCACAAGCGCAGGGTGGTAAGTGCCTTTCATCGACATACAAAAATTGTGACGAGAAGTTATTGTGGGAATGCGCTAAAGGGCACACATGGAAAGCATCTGGTTCCTCAGTAAAAAAGGGGCATTGGTGTCCGATTTGCGCGGGTATGAAAAGAATTACCTTAGAAGACGCTCAATTGTTGGCTGAAAAAAGAGGGGGGAAATGTCTATCAATGAAGGTAGATGGATCGGATAGAAAACTGGTATGGCAGTGTGCTGAAGGTCATTCTTGGAGTGCTACATACAGCAACATACGCTTTGGCAGATGGTGCCCTGAATGTTCTGCGGGTCTGGGAGAACGTATTTGTCGGCTGTTTTTTGAGAATATGTTCAAAAAGGAATTTAAGAAGTCAAGACCTACCTGGCTTATTAATGATGACGGTTATCAGATGGAACTGGATGGGTATAACGAGGAGCTGGAGATTGCATTTGAGCACCAAGGAAGACAGCACAACAAGATGATTCCTTATTACTACTCTTCGGTTGACCAATACACAAAAAGAATTGCTGATGACCAAAAGAAGTATGAACTGTGTAAAGTACATGGCATCACGTTGATCACCGTACCCCAAATACCTGACGACTTACACTTAGCAGATATTCGGGAATTTATCTTACAAAAGTGTAATGAAAAAAGGATCGAAATACCTCCATTCAGTGATGACGAGTCTATCGATTTACAAAAAGCATTCTCACCAGACAAGCGCGCAATACTGTCAGAAATACAGGACGCCGCTGAAAATTTTGGGGGGCAGTGTTTATCAAGTTCTTATCTCAGCTCTAAAGAAAAACTGACCTTCAAATGTAGAGAAGGCCATGTCTGGAACACACTTCCCAGTTTGGTCTTGAAGGGACATTGGTGTCCAACATGCGGAGCAGGAAAAAGAGGCTACAAGCGGCGACTAACGATTGAACTAATGGACAGGATAGCAATGGAGCGTGGAGGCCGGTGTATTTCAACGGAATACATTAATGCTAACTCTCACCTAACTTGGGAATGCAAAAAAGGACACCGATGGAGAGCTATTCCGAATAGTATAAAACGAGGTTCTTGGTGTCCAATTTGCGCCAATGAACGAAAGCGAAAAAGTTAGTCACGTTACCAACAGATTATGACAACGAAGTAATCCGAGAAAACAACATTTACGCTTCGTAAAATAAAGGGCTTTAAGACTTTACTTAGTAACGGTAAATAAGGAGCGCCTTTGACTCCACAGATTGCAAATTAATTTTTTAATCTTATCGAAAAATAAAACAAGTCACTCGTTGATTTGGGAGGATAAATCTAGTATAACCAGATCAAAGGCTAGCCCAGCAGCTGCTTCTGCACAAACTTCCAGGCTTTATAAAAACGCTTCTCGGGGTAATACCCCATAAACGGGATGATCTTTTCCTTTCGCTGAGTGCGATAGGCGCGCAGCACGGCCTTCAAAAAACGCCACAGACTGCCGGTGGAGGTGCTGCCTTTGTGGATGATGAACACGGTGAATTGGTCGTTTACCACCATCGGGCGGTGTTCCTTAATCAGCTTCAACCAAAGGCTGTATTCCACCACATAACCCTTGGTCTCATTAAAGCCGCCGTATTTCAGGACTGCCTCGCGGCGCATCAGGGTATTCTCATGCGAAATCAGATTCATTGTCGAAAGCGCCCGCTCCGCGTCTTTTTGTAAGAGCAGCGTCTGCGGAACGGTATAGCGCTTGCCGCGGAATTCCACCAGAAAATTGCCTGTCATCCAAATCAGCCCGGGGTTGTTATGAAAGGGCTGCGCGGCGCGTTGCAGGGCATGCGCGTCCAGATAATAATCATCCGAGTGGAGGTAATGAATTAATTCGCCGCTGGCTACCGCTGTGGCTGTGTTCAGAGCGTTAGCCACGCCTTTGGCTTCGGATTGGACAAAGTGAATGGGGTAGCGCGCCGCGTTGCGCGTGATGTAGTCCTGAATGATTGCGAGCGTTCCGTCGGTGGAGTAGGAATCGTTGATGATATGCTCTATGTTCCCGTATTCCTGTTCTTCGACGGAATCCAGAGCCTTGCGCAAGTGCTTTTCACTGTTATAGGTGCAGGTGATAATGCTGATTTTTGGAAAAGGGGATGGTTCCATAAGCTTCCACGGATAAGATTCTGGGCGAATTGTACTCTCATCCGGGGTTTTCTGCGCCTGCTAGAATTTGTCTGTGATAAAGGCTGAAAAACCAAGCTTATCAGCAGCTGCCGCCAGGGGCCGGGTGGAGGTAAGCAGCCGCGGAGAACGAAGCGCCGCTTTGCCAAACCGCCAGTTCTGTAACCCCCCTGCGGCTCGCCACTGCGATTTCCTCAGGCTGAATAGAAGGCAAGGCACTCGCAGAGCTTCGGGCTGCCCAACAGGGGTGGCGGGGAAGAAAACCGGCAGCCAGCATTCCCAGCCCTTACAGGGCATGGTTTACGGACTTATCAGCATCAGGGCACCTTTTTTCCCTCCTTGGTCTGAAGCCCAGGGAAACGCGTCCTGTCAGCTTTCAGGCTGCCCCCTTGGTTTGGATTTCCGCTATAATGGTTGTGCCACAGCCAAATTTCAGGCTGTCTGATTGCCATGAACGCTCCACGCCTGCTGCAATATTTGCTGATACTCAGCCTCCTCCTTTCCGCTTGCGCGTCGGCACAGCCCGGTCCGCCAGAAAGCGCCGCTCCGACCGCCCCTTCGCTGCCGCTCAACACCCCACCCGCGCCAGAAGGCATGCTTTTCATCCCGGAGGGCGAATTCCAAATGGGATGCGACCCAACCCGCAACGCCGGCGTTGGGTGCCCGCCAGATGAATTACCCGCGCACAAGCTGACCTTGAAAGCTTTTTTTATCGACCGCTTCGAGGTCACCAACGCCCGCTACGCTGAATGCGTTTTGGCGGGCGCCTGCCGACCTCCATCCGTCGTTTCCTCCGAGACGCGCGCGCAATATTACGATGATCCGGCTTTCGCGGATTTCCCGGTGGTGAATGTGAGCTGGAAAGACGCGGACGCATACTGCCAATGGGCGGGGAAACGCCTGCCCACCGAAGCTGAATGGGAAAAAGCCGCCCGGGGCGCCGAAAACACGGCCTTCCCGTGGGGAAATGATGAGCCAAGCTGCATCCTCGTGAACGCATACGACCCGCTCTCCGGGAAGTTGTGCGTTGGGGATACCAGCGCGGTCGGCTCTTATCCGGACGGCGCTTCTGCCTACGGCGCGCAAGACATGGCAGGCAACGTGTGGGAATGGGTCAGCGATTGGTATTCCGAGACGTACTACGCCGAAACCCCAGCGCGAGACCCGCAGGGACCGCCAGGGGCTTTGGAAAAGGTGCTGCGCGGGGGCGGTTGGGCAAGCAGGGCTCTCGATTTGCGTACGGCCGGGCGCAGTTTTGATCTCACGTTTCACAATGGCACGGATATCGGCTTCCGCTGCGCGGCAGATTACCAGCCCTGATAATCAACAGTAGTTCCTGGTTTGCCCGCGACAAGGCGCCGCTGGAGCGGGTTTATCAAACCTCCAGGCGCACCAGAGCGTGACTGTCGTGCCTGTTCAAAGGGTACAAGTATCCACAAAGGGTAAATTGCTCGAAAAGAAGATAATTAGGGATAAGACCAAGCCGGCGAAGAGTGCCCTGCCTATTCCCCAATAAGCCGATACACCACCCAATCGCTGATCATTTCCTCCGGCTCGTAATACGACATTAACAGCCGCACCTTTTCCTCAATCTGCGGGTTCTGCCCGGGAAAGTCCAGAAAAGCCCAACCATCCATCCTCGTGTCAATCATCAGCGCGGGTTTATCAGCCAAAAGCCCGTCCAAAAATTCCAGCGCCCGCGCCTGCCCCTCCTCATTCGCGTCCATCAGCGGGCGCATCACCAGGTAGCGCGTAGGGGATTCGCGTTGGGCGAAGTAATTCACGCGCGTATCCCGCCAGACCAGGACCGTATCCTCCGGCCTGGTATTCTCGCGCGCATAGCGGATGGCGCCCTGTCGGGCGTTTAGGCGCTGCTGGTACACACCCGCCCGCTCCACGGTCTCCAGCCCAAAGCCAAGCGCGAGCAGGGCGAGAGCCAGCGCCCCGACCGCCCGGCGCGAGGTCTTTTTCCCGCCGGCTGATGCCAGCCATTGGTCAAATACCGCGAAAGCCGCCGCGCTAAAAAGCGCCAACGCGGGCAGGATGGTCTCAAAGTAGTATTTGCTGACGTCGCCGGTCATCAGGATTAATCCCAGCTCCAGCGTTCCGTCCAACAGCAGCAGCGCGAAAAGGCCGCGCTTGCGCGGATCCTGCTTTTTGCGCGGAAAGAACGCGCTCGCCAGCACACCCAATATGGCAATCGAAAAAATCGGCAGCCGCGCGATATAGCTCAGGTCAACCGCGTTGCGCAGGCGGTCGCCCGGGCTTCGGGCAGCCGTTGCCGAAAAGTGGAAGTTATACATAAAGGCGGCCTGCCAGGCTTCCGCGAGCGCCCCTTTGGCAAAGAAATACAAACCCACCGCCAGCACCACCGCCAAAACGCCGCCGGTCATCACGCCAAGTTTGCGCCAGGCTTTGGGTTCGCGCCGCAGCGCCCATATCAGCAGCAGAACGCCGATTGCCAGCCAGACGCCCACCGCTGTTTGTTTAATCAGGAAAGCCAGCCCGCCCAGCAGCCCAATGAGAAAATAGCCGCGTTCCGGCTTCTCGTGAGCTTCCGCCCGCGTAAAGAGGAGCAGCGCTCCAAACTGCAGCGGCAGGGTCCAATCGGTGGTTTGGTTGCCCCCCAAAAAGATGAAAAACAGCGCCATCAGCCACAAAACCGTTGAAAGCCCGGCCGCCAGCGAACCAAATTGCGCCTTGATGAGCTTATATCCCAGATATGCCGCGAGCGTCAGCGCCAGAAGTTCCAGCGCCCAAATCCCCCACTGGGAACCGGGAGTGAGCGCCGCGCCTAAAGCGTTGATATAAAAAATCAGCGGAGGTTTATGGTCCCAAAGCTGCAGATAAGGCAGGTCGCCCTGCAGGATGCGCCAGCCCGCGTAGAGGTAGACCCCGGAATTGTCGTTCACCTCAAGCGCGAAGCGCGGCGCAACCGGCAGCATCACCGCCAGCGCCCCGCCCAACGGGATAAGCAGTTCCAGCAAACGCGCAGCGCCTGGTTTTGAGCTTTGTTTGCCCTGCTTTTGTTTCGCGTTCATTCCCAAAATGCCCTCCGCGACTTTCCCAAATCATAAGGAACTCAGATTACAATGATTTTACATCGTTCATCGGGGCGCAACAACACCTGCCCTTCATTGCAGCCGCGCACCGACAGTACAAGCAGAGACGCTGGCGCGCGATTCACGTCTCGCAAAAAGGAGAACCCAATGCAGCTCACCCACACCGCCCTCTACGTCCGGGACCTGGAAGCGATGAAAGATTTTTACACGCGCTACTTCGGCGCGCATGCCAACCAAAAGTACCACAACCCGCGAACCGGCTTGCAGACCTATTTTCTCAGCTTTCGGGCGGGCGCCCGCCTGGAGCTGATGACCCGCCCGGACTTGCGCGAGCGGGACGATGCAGCCCAAACCTACGGCTATACCCACATTGCTTTCCGGCTTGGCTCGCGTGAGGCGGTGGACGCGCTGACCGGCGTGCTCGCGAAGGCCGGCTTTCCAGCGCTCAGCGGTCCGCGCGTCACCGGGGATGGATACTACGAAGTCAGCCTGAAAGACCCGGAGGGCAACCTGCTGGAATTGGTGGCTTGAGCGGTTGAGGCGAAAATGCGCTCCGCGGAGACGATGTATCAATTAATTCTGGATTGCGCCCGGAAAGACGCGCGGGTGCGGCTCGTTTTGCTTTCCGGCTCCCGCGCCAACCCAGATGCCCCGCGTGACGACCTGCAGGATTTTGACGTCGCCTGGTTCGTGACTAATCTGGACAGCTTCCGCGGAAGCGAAGCCTGGTTGGAAAGCTTCGGCAGCCGGCTGATGATGCAAAAGCCGGCGGAAATGGGAGAAAACCCGCCTAAAAAACCGGATTTGGTGTATCTGATGCTCTTTGAGGACGGAAATCGGATTGACCTGAGCCTGCGCCCGCTGGAAAGTTTGGAAGCCTATGCCTCCGGGGAGGGGCTGTGGAGCGTGCTGTTGGATAAAGACCAACGCGCGTCCGGCTTGCCTAATCCATCCGCCGCGCGATTTGCCATCGAGCCGCCCAGCGCGAAGGCCTTCGCGGACTGCTGCAACGAATTCTGGTGGGTCAGCCCGTACGTTGCCAAGGGCTTGTGCCGTCGGGAGCAGCTTTATGCCGTCTGGCATATGGAAGCTGTCATCCGCCAGGAGCTCTTGCGCATACTCGGCTGGCTGGTTGGGGTGCGCGATGGCTTTCCGGTTTGCCTGGGCAAGCATAACAAGTACCTTCAGGCGCGTCTTGAGCCTTCTGAATGGAAGCTGCTGATGCGCACCTGCCGCATGTCTGCGCCGCGCTCCTGCTGGCAGGCGCTTTTTGCCGCGCAAAAGCTCTTTCGCCGTGCCAGCCTTGAGGTAAGCACGCATTTCGGCTATCCGTACCCATCATACGAAAGGGCGATGAGCCAATATATTCAGAAACTGTTCAGAAACTGTCTGGAGACAAAACCCAGGCCAGACGAACCTGCTGATGTATAATCAAATTATCACTGCGTTTCAGGAGGTCTCACCCGATGTCTGAACCAAGAATCGTTCGCGCGCCAAGAGGCACGCAGCTCAGCTGCAAGAACTGGCTCATCGAAGCGGCATACCGGATGCTGCAGAACAACCTGGACCCCGAGGTGGCAGAAAAACCCGCGGATCTGGTGGTCTATGGAGGTCGCGGTCAGGCTGCCCGGTCCTGGGAGGCTTTTGACGCGATTTTGCGCTCCCTGCGCGCGCTGGAACCCGACGAAACCCTGCTGGTGCAGTCTGGCAAGCCGGTAGTGGTGTTTAAGTCTCACCCGGACGCGCCGCGCGTGCTGATTGCCAACTCCAACCTGGTGCCGCACTGGGCAACCCAGGAACATTTTGACGCGCTGGCTGCCAAGGGGCTGATCATGTACGGTCAGATGACCGCCGGCTCCTGGATTTACATCGGCACGCAGGGCATCCTGCAGGGCACCTACGAAACGTTGGGTTCGCTCGCCAAACAAAAAGGCTGGCCTTCGCTGAAAGGCAAGTTCGTGCTCACCGCGGGGTTGGGCGGCATGGGCGGCGCGCAGCCTCTGGCCGTCACCATGAACGAAGGCGTCGGTCTGGTGGTGGAAGTGGACCGCGAACGCGCCCAACGCCGGTTGGAAATTGGCTACGTGGACGCCCTCACCGACGACCTGGAAGACGCGATGACCATGGTGGAAGAAGCGGTGAAGTCAGGCACTCCCAAGTCCATCGGGTTGATTGGCAACGCGGCTCAAATTTTCCCGGAATTGGAAATGCGCGGCGTCAACCCGGATGTGGTGACCGACCAGACCCCAGCGCACGACATCATGAGCTACGTGCCCGCCGGCATGAGTCTGGAAGAAGCCGCCGCCCTGCGCGAAGCCGACCCCAAGCGCTACGCTGAGCGCTCCCAGGAATCCATGGCGCGCCATGTGGAAGCGATGCTGGCTTTCCAGAAGCAGGGCGCGGAAGTGTTTGACTACGGCAACAACCTGCGCCAGCGCGCTTACGACTGGGGCGTAAAGCAGGCTTTTGACTTCCCGGGCTTCGTGCCCGCCTATATCCGCCCGCTCTTTTGCGAGGGCAAAGGACCCTTCCGCTGGGTGGCGCTCTCCGGAAACCCGGAAGATATCTACCGCACCGACGAAGCTATCGCGGAGTTATTCCCTGAAGATGATCACCTGCAGCGCTGGATTCGCATGGCGCGCGAGAAAGTGCCCTTCCAGGGGCTGCCCTCCCGAATTTGTTGGTTGGGCTACGGTGAACGCGCCCGCGCCGGCCTGCGCTTTAATGAACTCGTGGCACAGGGCGTCATCAGCGCCCCAATCGTCATCGGGCGCGACCATCTGGATGCCGGTTCGGTAGCTTCCCCAAACCGCGAGACCGAAGCCATGCTGGACGGCACCGACGCGGTGAGCGACTGGCCCATCCTGAACGCCTTGATTAACGCCGTAAACGGCGCTACCTGGGTTTCTTTCCATCACGGCGGCGGCGTGGGCATCGGCTTCAGCCAACACGCCGGGCAGGTCATCGTCGCAGACGGCACACCCGAAGCGGCTGCCCGCCTGCAGCGCGTGCTCACCGCCGACCCTGGCATGGGCGTGGCGCGGCACGCGGACGCGGGCTACCCCCAGGCGATTCAGTTCGCCCGGGAGCACGGCATCAAAATCCCGATGCTCCCGAAAGAATAAGGGACAGACAAGCATGCAAAAAAGAGGGCTGCGCGTTTTCTTCTTTTTCCTGGCAATTCTGCTGGGCGTCGGGATAGGGCTCGCTTTCGGCTGGTTGGTTATGCCGGCAGCCGCTCCCAGGAACGCCAGCCTGAACCAGCTGCGCGCGGATTATAAGACCGACCTGACCTTGATGATTGCTGAAAGCTACGCGCAAAACCGCGACCTGCCCGCCGCGTTGGACAGCCTGGCGCGCATCGAGCCCGCGGACCCCTACTCCTTAATGGTGAATGCTTTGAACTACGCCCGGGGTATTGGCTATCAGGAAAGCGACGTACAGCTCATCAAGGCGCTGATTGACGCGATTGACCCCGCGGCATATCAGGAATGGCTGGGAGGGCGCAGCGCCAATGGAAAATAACAACCAATCCCACCTGTATCTCATCACCGGCCTTATCCTCGGCGCGGCGCTGGGTTTGCTGATATCGCTTGTGTTCGCCCCCACCGTGCATCAGGTCGCGCTGCCGCAAGAGCTCAGCCCTCAGGCAAAGGCTGAGTATCGCCTGGATATCGCCCTGGCTTTTTTGGCTTCTCCGAACCTGGAACGCGCGCAAAGCCGCCTGGCACTCCTGAACGACCCCGACCCCGTTGGAGCGCTCGTCGCCCAGGCGCAGGAACTGCTGGCCAGCGGCGGCTCGGAAAACGCCGCCCGCGCGTTGGTCAGCCTGGCTGCCGCGCAAGAAAGCGCCTCATCCCCGCCAACAGCCCAGCCCTGAAACGCGCACCCAAGGTAACAAAAAAGCTGACCACCGTCAGCTTTTTTGGTTCATTTCTCAGATTTAGGGCAGCGTGTTCGCGCCCGCCCAATCGTCGCCAAGCTCCACTACGATATCAAACGCGGCATTAGGGTCGTACGCGTACACGATGTTGCTTGCGGATTTGATTTTCAGAAAGTCCACCAGATATTTCAGGGTATAGGGCTTGCTGCCGTAGAGTGTGACGCGGGTATAGACCTGATAGCCGGAATTGGTCTCCTCCATGATGTTGAGCCCCTGTCCTTTCAGATATTCCCCGGTTTTTTCAGCCAGACCGGCCGCGCTGGACGCGTTGCGAATGGAAACCCGGGCTTGTTCATCTTGCAGGATTGCCTGCATATCCTGGCTGGAACTGGTATGCGAGCTTTCCACCCCGTAAAAGATTTCGTCGCGCAATTCGCGAATCTTATCCGGAATCGGGCGCAAAATTTCCAGGCCGTCGGGTGAACGTCCGAAGTTCACGTAATCGCCGTTGATGACTGCCTGTTTAATCGAGTCGCGCGGGATATCGAGCACCTTAAGCCCCAGCTTGATCACCTCATCCGGCGACAGGTTGGTGCGGATACCCGAAGAGAGATCGGCATAGATTTGACCGGACTTGGCAATCAACGTCGGCATCATATTAAAGTCCAGGACGCGGTCGCGAACAGCCATAATCACTTGCTGTTGGCGTCGGGCGCGGTCAAAATCGCCGCCGGGCGTGCCGCGGGCGCGCACGTATGCCAAGGCCCACTGCCCGGGCAGTGTCACCACTCCCGGCTCCAACCACATGGACAGCTTGGTACCAACCACATCCAGCTCAACGCTTTCGGTGACATTGATTTTTACGCCCTGAAGATGGTCAATGAATTTTTCAAAGGCCACAAAGTCCAGTTGGGCGTAATACTGAATCGGGACGCCAAGCAGGTCTTCCACCGTCTTTGCCGCCAAGGCCGGGCCGCCGCCTGGCAGTTTATATGCCTCGCCAATGCTGTACGCGGTGTTAATCTTCCCGTAATCCGCGCCGTGAATCTTGACCCACAGGTCGCGTGGGATAGAAATCATGCCCGCCGTCAGATTTACCGGGTCCATGGTAAACAAAATCATCGAATCCGTGCGCGGAGCGGTGGCTTCCAGGTCGCGCGCGTCCAGGCCCATAATCAGGAGGTTCACGCGCGATTTCCCATCCCAGGCTTCCTGGGTCTCCAGAATGGGTTGGAGCGTGGCAGCCACGGGCGTTCCTTCCGCCCCGGGGGTTTGCGCGGCGTTTTGCGCGTTTTCGGAAAGGACAGGCACACCGGGCAGATTGAGGATGCTCATGCCTGCCACGAAATTATTCGTGAAGCTTCCCAGCACAACCGCGCCGATAATCCCCAGCCCGACGAGCGCGCCCAGGATGATGCGCGTCTTGCGGCTTTCGGGCAGCGCGTTCTTAATTCTCGCGAAAAATCTTTTCATTTTTGCCTTCAAACAAAGCGCCTGTCAGTGACCACAGGCGTTGGGTAATCTTCCGTTTATCCTTCTTGCGGAGGAGGAACAGGCAGGGCTTCTTTTTCGGTCTTTGCCCATTTGTCGCCCTCATCAATCAGCATAACCGGAATATCATCCCAGATGGGGTATTTTCGACCGCAGTCCTGGCAAATCAGCCAGCTCTCGCGGTAGAGTTCCAGCATGCCTTTCTGTTCCTTCACGCAAACAGGGCATCGCAGCAAATCCAAAAGTGTCTTTTCAATCACGGGTCCTCCGGTTTCTGTGTCCGTTCCCGGGTCTGTTCTATTTTTCGGGGCAAATCGGACGCAACCATTTTACCATAAGGTGCTATCCAACCGCGCGCCCGGGTTCAGGGCACGTCGGTGCCAGGGCCATACTCATAAATTGCCTGCCAGGGGATATAGTCTGTGCGGAAACTGTCGCTAAAATACAAAGCTCCCCCGCGGTAGACATTACGCGTCACGTATACAGAAGCGCCCTCCACTGCCCAGTCCACCTGCTTGATGGTGCCGGAAGGCAGCTCGGGGTTCTCGCGGTAAAGCGGTTCGGGTGGGGCTTGCACGTTGGTCACGCCGGTGGTATCCCATTGCACGCTGCGCCCGTCGGAGGTCGAGTAGAACTTCCACGTCAGGGAGTAACCGCGCAGATAGGTTTCCATCAGCAGCCAGTAAGGCGTGTCGTTGACGAACTTCAGGTCTACCAACGGCACGTAGACGGTCGCGTCCAGCCCCGCGAGGTTGGTATCCCGCCCGCCGTTGGCGCGCTGTTCGTAATAACCCACCCGATAGGCGTGCGCGTGCCTTTCCACAATGGGGAAGCCGCCAAAGAAAGCCGTGCGGAAGAGCGTGGTGCTCACCTGACACACGCCGCCGCCAACGCCTTTAACCGTTTCGCCGCCGACGATAATCAGCGCTTCGGCATAACCGTTTTCCAGGCTGATATCGGTGAGCTGGCTTGCCATTGAAAAAGTGGCGCCAGGCGGGATTAGCAGCCCATGAAAACTTTTGGCTGCCGCGCTGATATTCTGGATGCGCGCGTCGTCAGAGCCGTAGAAGTACGAAGTCTCGGCAATGACCAATTCGGTGATGCCCAGGTTTTCCGCGGTGGCGTCGTCCTTCACCGCGGGGTCAACGTGCTCCATTACCAATTGGGCGGAGTGCGCGCCGCTTTGCAGGGCGTCTAATACGGTTTGCACGCTGGCTTCCAGGTTCAGGCTCTGACCGATGGTCGCGGATTGAATGACTTCCAGCTGGCGCGTGTCGTCATTGAAGATGAAACGGGCGTTTACCGGTTCAGTCCGCACCGCGGGCGCCAGGCGCGCCAGGTAGTTGTTAATTGCCTGCTGGTTCAGCGTGATTTTGTATTCCGCTCCGCTTTCGAGGTTGCTGCGTTCAATCTGGATAAGTTTTGCCAGGTCCGCCGGCTCTATCACCCAGGGACCTAGGTTAGTGTAACCTTCCGGCATCTGCAGCGCGAACGGTTGAGAGAGAATCTCGCGGGCAAGCTCGCCGGCTGCCTGGGCGTCCATAATCTCCGGCTGCTGTTCGGTGACGACCAGGGGCACGGCGCCGTCGCTTTCGCGCAGCAGCATTTCATCCAACAGCCGGAGCGTGGCGCTGATATCCACGCTGCGCCCACTTTTCCCGGGCGTGACCTGGACGTCCGTGCCGTTAAGCGTGATTTGCGCTTCCACCACCGGTTTATCCACCTGGCTTGCCACCTGCTGCAGAACGGCGTAAGCCTGGCGTTGGTCGTAGGTGGCGGTGGGGCCAACGCGGACGCCTTGCCAGGCGGAACTGAATTGGGCTTTCAGGTTGCGCGTCAGGCTTGCGTCCCGCCCTACCGCGAAGGCTTTCTCCGCGCTGACGTATGGGTCAATCGCGTAACCCAACTGCGCGGGCGTGTACAACCAGCGCAGATCCCCGTACGTGAAAAGGAGTTTGCCCCGGGTGGAATAGTCGCTTTGCGCCTTCAGCTTCTGCACAGCCTGCCCGACGGTCAGATTCGAGACGTCTACGCCGCCCACGCTGACGCCCGGGTAAATGCTGTCGGCGTGCTTGGATTCATAGGCAAACAAAAAAGCCGCGCCGGCAGCCGCTGCCAACAGCAAGCCTGCCAAAAGGATGAAGACGAGTTGGGTTACTGGTTTGTATTGTTTGTGTTTCCCGTTTATGTCCATACGCCTGTGATTATAACGATTTCCCGTTGTTCACGCTGTTTTAGGGCGCGCGGGTATAAGGTTGCTGAGTTTCGTTCTTCCTAAAGACGGAACGCGTGCAAATTTGTTCCCGCGGGGACCATTTTGGAGCGGGGAGAGTATAATCAACTCACTTAACGCCCGGTAATATGCAAAAACAAACAAAGGTTTTGGCGCTGCTGCTGATCGCGGGTTTGATCGGAGGGGTTCTTTCAGCCGTGCCTGGGGGCCGCCGCGCTTTAGCTGCCGACCTGAGCCGGGGGGATTCGGCCGGCTTTCCCCAAAGCGGGGGGACGGCCGCGCCCGGCGTGCCCGGGTTTATCACTTCCACCCCTGCCGCGGACGGCAGCATCCGGCATATCGTCAAATCGGGGGAATTCCTCGTGACCATCGCGCAGGCCTACGGCATCAGCCTGGACGAGCTGCTCAGCCTGAACAACCTCAGCGTCGAAAGCATCCTCCAGGTGGGTCAGGAACTGCTTATTCGCAAGGCAACCCACCCCCTGCCCGCCCTGACCAGCGGCACCGTCATCGCCCCGACCGCCACGCTGCGCCCCTCGCTCACCCCTCAGCCCAGCCATACGCCCGTTGTAACCGCGGTGCCAACCCCCACCCCCACGCGCGGACCCGGGGTGTTCACGCGCGTCTTTTCGGGCAGGGCTGCCTATGTGGGCATTGGTATTGTCGCGCTCCTGTTTTTTGGGGTGCTGCTGCTGATTATCAGCTCAAGACGAATCCATTAAGCCCGCGCCGCGAACCAGCCTGCCCGGGTCCCCGGGCGCCAGCCGAAGGTCTCATCCCGAAATGACCGGCTTTTCCGGCTCTTTGGTCGGGTCTGCTTGCGCGCCCGCCTCAGGCACCATAAATTCCCCCACCAGATTGCCCTCCGCGGAATTTGCCAGCTTTTGCTTGCCGCTGTGACCCAGCCGCTTGATTTGCAGTTCGCGCTTCATCGCCGAGACCCGGTCGGGCACCTGCTCCACATACACCAGGCGCACCGGGCTGTTCAGGCGGGTATAGCGCGCGCCTTTCCCGGAATTATGCTCGCGCACGCGCCGCAGCGGGTCCAGAGTCCAGCCGGCATAGTAGGCGCCGTTGGCGCACTCGACCAGATAGCAATAATACGCCACGTCCAACCCGCCTACCAACCCAGCAAGAAACGCGAAATCGCCTGCACCGGCGCGCGCACCACCGCCCCAAAGGCGTCCACCCCGACCATCGGCAGCACAAACACCAGCCCCAACAGGATGAACATCCCATACGGGCGCGCGGCAGCCAAAACCCTTTGCCCCTGCTCGGGAAGCAGATATTCCAACACCTTTTCGCCGTCCAGCGGCGCCACAGGCAGCAGATTGAAAACGCACAGCATCACGTTTAACACCACGAAACTGACCAGGAACTGGCTGAGGAAACCGAGCCCGCCGGGGGCCGCGCCCGCCGGCAGCAGACGATACGCCAGACCAGCCAGGAGCGCCAGCAGCAGGTTCGTGAACGGACCCGCCAGCGAGACCAACATCACCCCGGCGCGGCTGCGCTGGCGAATGACGTCCGGATTGATGGGCACCGGCTTTGCCCAGCCGAAGCCCGCCACCACCAGCATCAGCGAACCCAGCGGGTCCAGGTGCCGCAAGGGGTTCAGGCTCAGCCGGCCGGCCAGGCGCGGGGTGTCATCCCCAAAGGACACGGCGGCGAGGGCGTGCGCGTACTCGTGCAGGCTGAGCGCGATGACCAGGGTGAGCAGGCGGGATATCAGTTCGACGGGCGAGAGGTTCAGCATAGCGGTTCTTTCGAGATTATATCATGCGGATATAATAGGGCTATGCTGCCGGAAATATCGCTTGGAGACCGCGTGCGCCTGCGCAAAGCCCACCCTTGCGGGGGTTTTGAGTGGGAAGTGGTGCGATTGGGCGCGGATATCGGGCTGGTGTGCCTCACCTGCGGCCGCCGCGTATTGCTGACGCGAAGGGAGCTGGCCAGGAGGATGAAGGCGGTCGTGCCGAAGGAGGGGAAAGAGGGGGAGTGAGGGGGGGGAGAATAATTTTGCTTGCCAAGGATGTGGACGATAGAGGCAGTTCAAGAACCACATCGAAGATTAATCAATAATGAATTAGAGTATACTTATTATTGACATAGCATCTTTATTCATTTTTTTATTAAAAAAGTAAAAGTGCGTTGAGGAGGTAAAGGTATGTGCAAGGTCTATAGTGAATACAAGAGTATTGAAAACACTTACTGGAATCATCAAAGCCTATTCCAAAGCTTGACGATGGCTCTACATGACCTTGAGCAGATGGCTAAAGGTTATAAACTATTTTATGTATTTGATGCTTACGATTTTATTCAATGGTTCTTTACCAGAGTGCCTGGAGCAAAACTTGACAATCCCTATCAAAAAACAATTAAGAAAAATTGGAATACCTTTTTTAGGTTGTCTGATGGACAATCCACTTGCGCTGTACTATCACCTTTCACGGTAATTGAATTCCTTGCAAAAGTTGGACAAGTAATTGATGACGATCTACTAAGGGAAACAATTCAACGAAATGAGTATGTAACGGATCTGCTTAAACGGTTAACTCCGAAGAAGCAACCCTTTGAAGAGATCCCTCAACAATACCAGGACCAGATTCGTGATTTAGTTGTTCGGGTGATAGACTTTAAGAATACCTTCGAGTTGTTCTCACCAGATGATTCTAATCATCCTAATTCATTCCATGACATTCGAATTCTAATGGAGGAAAAAAAAGTTCGTTATTTTGATCCTCCTGTACCAGTTTCCGCTCAAGTCAGTGAGTTATTAGAATACGATGAAGTGAGAACAAAAAATGCGATCCATTATCTTAGTGTCCGTCGATCGCATTATTCTAAAGAGAGATCAATTAACGATGCTTTGGACGCATATCATTATATATTGATACAAAATAGCCGGAAACCATGGAATGTAAGTGGAGTTATACCAAACCTAACGTCATCTGGGATTTTTACACGAAATTCATGGTACTTAATGGAATACACAAAACTTCCTGATCCAAACGAGCTTCCAATTCCACCTGATTGGAACGTAAGATCAGGAGATGCCCCTGCACATCTTTTATCAGCATTAAAACATAATGGGGAAAAACAAAAAACATTCGACTTCTTAGAAGATGCGCGCTCTCTTGCGCGAATAATTATCCAAGATATTTCAAAAATTCCAGAATTTCAGAATAGCCGGCAAGATAAAAATGAGCGGGATCATTTAAGGACTGAGAATCCAAATATTGAAATTTCCTCGGATACAATCAAATTAATCAAGCGACTTAATGAAATATACTTGGAACCAATGTCAGAGGCGGCACGGTCCGCAATCCCTGAAAGTGAATTGAAGGAACTTGACACTTATAGCGATCAAGTATCTAGCTCTTCCTTAGGAGATTTGCCTCCGATTGAGGAACCTGATATTGAGATATTGATAGATTATTCTGAGAACCCTGAGCGATATAAAAAAATGCAGAACGCCGCGACTAACGAGGTCAAAAACAACATTCAAAGAATCAAGTTGCCTGAAGTTGATCTTCGTTCCTTTATTTATCCGATTGGTGAAGGAGCGGAGGAGCTTATTAGCTCTATTGACAGTTTCCTTAAATAATATACATTAACTGAAATAACATTACACATACATAGAAACTAATGCTGAGTTGGAGGGAACTTTGAGCAGAGAAAGCAATCTTAAACTGGGAACTAGCGAGACTATTTTGCTTCAAGAATATATTGAGGGAGTCCGAACTTTAAACACAGAGGTTAAGGTAGTTAATAGAACAGCGGCTTCTTCGTTGCCCAACCCGGCAAATGAAAGCACTATCGGGCGATATAGAACACCTGACTATGATCGCCTAATAACGGCAGACAATGGGATAATTAACAAGCTTAAGAATAAAAGTATTCCTGTTCCAATGTTTTTAGAAGCAGGACCACGTAAGAGTTTAGCTTTTAATCCAAAAACGGTTAAAGTTGCTATTTTGACAGCTGGTGGGATTGCACCTGGTCTTAATCGTGTAATTCATGCAATTGTTCAAAGGCACTGTGAAGTTTATGAACTAAATGAAAATAAGTCTGGTGGGGTATGGGGAATCCGCAATGGGTATAAAGGCTTACTTAGTGGGACTAAGGCAGATATGATCAAACTTACGAGAGAAACAACCAATGGTTGGTTATCTCTAGGGGGAACACAATTAGGAACTATTAGAGAATATTTGACAGACAAGAAAGGTGAAAAGAAGGACGCAGAGGCGTCTCAAGTGGAATTAGCTAACGCCGCGGCTATGCGTATAAAAAACGCCAAATTTGATATTCTTTATGTATTAGGGGGTGATGGTTCAATGCGTATTGCTCATTTACTGTCTGAGCGTCTTCCTGAAATGGCAATAGCTTGTGTACCAAAAACGATGGACAATGACATCTTATGGACGTGGGAATCATTCGGGTATGCCACAGCGGTTGAGGAAGCAACAAAAACGATCAACACACTGCACCAAGAGGCTGTTTCTACACGTAGAATTTGTTTAATTGAGTTGTTTGGAGCAGAATCTGGATTTATTGCCGCAAACGCCGCTCTTGCCAGCGGTCAGGTTGACTTGGTTCTCATTCCCGAGGTTTTCCGTTTCCTTATTGAGGATAATGGAACCCCTCCTTGTAAAGATGGTAAAGATGCCTGCTCCCAGTATTTGCTGGAATGCATTAACCATATACAGAAAAAAATCGGAGAATACACAGATGACCCCCATGCCGTTGTCGTCGTTGCTGAAGGAATAACGGGGATTCTTAAACAGAATAACATCACAGTCCCTAACTTTCAGGTAAACGAAGGACAAGAGGTCCCATCGATTTGTGATCAACTTAAAAAAAGCTTGTCCAAACTCTGCACAAACAAAGCGGGTGAACCTGTTGAGGTTTTCATCAACCAACCTCGACACAATATTCGCGCAGTGCCCGCCAATTCGCGAGATCAAATGTATTGTGAACGATTAGGCGCAATGGTGGTTGATAGTGCCCTAGCTGGTTATACTGATTTTATGGTTTCTCAGTGGCTGTCTGAGTTTGTTTTAGTGCCATTGGAAATGGCGACCGTTGGTCAAAAATCTATTCACCTTAACGGCGTGTTTTGGAAACAAGTAACAAATATTACTGGCCAACCTGCCCACGAGAACATAATACGATAATTTCTTTGAAAAATTTTTATTCCGTTCTTGCATGGTCTCCCGACCATGCAAAGCCTGCTTTGGCATACTAGCAGACTGCCCCAGCCGCTGGCGCTCTTTCCTCCGCATTCTGCAGCCGCTCTGCTTATCTATCCTGACAGTCACGCTTCAACCACCATCCAAACCAGGAATTCTGCCCCCGTCTGCGCCCCTTTTCATTTACTTGGAAGACCATTCATACTATAATTAAATTATTCAAGGTCCGTTCTTTTTACATCAATAGCTCCTCTTTTTGACAAACCTATCAGAAAAGGTGATCAAGATGAAACACGGGCAAAAATCTGGCGCAATGCTTTTTTCATTGCTATTGGCGCTTTCCCTGCTCCTTAGCGCATGTTCCGCACCGCAAATCACCGCGCCGGACGTCCCGACGGAAGCGGTCGCAACGAGCCTCCCTGAAGATACTCCGTATTCCATTGAATACACTTACACCAGAGAGCTCATCACAAGCTATTACCACCTCTACGGCAGCCTGCTGGACGATTTTGTCGAGGTTTACATCACAAACAACAGCAGCGTAACATCGTCATTCCTGGTGGAAACAGAAATCGACGGGTACACCACTGTCTCGTCGGACACAGTCGAGGTTGCACCTGGGGAACGCGTGGAAGTCCGCCAAAACCCGCGCCTGATTCCCGAATCGCTGGAGAAACTGAACTCTCAACGCTACGCGAATTTTTTCATCCGGGTGACGCTCTTGACGGAAGGGGAAGGCGACCTGCTTTTATCGGAAAGCAAGGAGATTCTGCTCTATTCCCGCCGCGATTACACCTGGGTGAACGGGTTTGACGACCAGGAAAACCACGACTTGCTGGCGGTATACGTCACTGCTAACGATCCCGCCGTGGAAGAGCTGCTGCGCCGGGCTGCCAATTACACATCTTCCGGGCAAATCTGGTCAGGCTACGGCGGCCACATAGAGGACGACAACGGCGGAGTGTTGGAGCGACTGCAGGCAGTTTGGCAGGCTGAGAAAGAGTACAACCTGACCTATGTGAGCACCTGGGTGTCTTTTACGCCGGAACATTCACAACGCATCCGTTTGCCATACGAAGTGTTGGAGCAGGAAGGCGGCAATTGCATTGAGTTAGTGTTCCTATTCGCCGCGGCGGTTGAAGCGATGGATATGGAAGCCGCCATTGTGCTTATCCCTGGGCATGCCTATTTGGCTGTACGCACAGACCAGGAGAACGCATCATATTATTTCATTGAGACTACCTTGATCGGGCAGACGGATTTTGATGCGGCGCTGGAATATGGCAACAACAGCTGGAGGAGGGACGGCCCTAAGCTGGATGCCGGGGAAGAGTATTACGGTTGGGTAACCATCCCCGAAGCGCGGGAGAAGGGGATTTTACCGGTGCCCTGGCGGTAAAGCAGGCATTCTTAGGGTGCGTCTGTAAGCGGGTTACGGACGGTATAGGATGCAGTAATGCCTGTTCTTGCATGGTCTCCTGACCATACAAGGCGGTTGACCGGCAGGTCTCCGTAACGCGGCTCTTCATCCGTTCATTCTCAACGTATAAGCCCCAGCCCCCCGCCCCAACAGCCTGCCGCATCCCGCCCCATCCTGCGGTATAATCGGCATGGATTAATCTATAAGAAACCTATGCCAATTCTGCACCCCAACACCCTCGAATTCTTCTCGCACAGCCCCGAGCAAACCCGCCGCGTGGGCATCCGCCTGGGCAGCCTCCTCCGCCCCGGCCAGCTTATCTGCCTGGAAGGCGACCTCGGCTCTGGCAAGACCACGCTCGTCCAGGGCATCGCCCAGGGCTGGGGTTCCGCCGACCCCGTCTCCAGCCCCACCTACGTCATCATCAACGAATACCGCCGCCCCGAAGGCGCCCTGCTCTTCCACACCGATGCCTACCGCCTCTCCGGCACCGCCCTGGATATCGCCGTTTTGGACCTGCCCGGTATGCTGGAGCGCGGCGCGGTCGTCCTGGAATGGGCCGACCTGATCCGCGCGCACCTGCCCGCCGAACGCCTGTGGGTCCAGATGCAGTACATGGCACTGGAGCAGCGCCATCTGGTGTTTAGCCCGGTCGGCAAAGTCTACGAAGGCTTATCCAAAGAGCTGGAAAAAATGATATTTGGAGCGTCTTGATGCTTTTAGCCATAGACACATCCACCGATTGGATTGGGCTGGCGCTTTTTGACGGCACGCGCGTCCTCTCTGAACAGATCTGGCGCAGCCGGCACTACCATACCACCGAGCTGGTGCCCGCCATTTCCGAGCTCTTCGCCCGCACGCGCGCGCGCAAATCAGACCTGACCGGGCTCGGCGTCGCGCTCGGGCCGGGCTCTTTCACCGGTCTGCGCATCGGGATGGGCGTGTGCAAGGGGATGGCGCTGGCGCTGCGGCTTCCGGTGGCGGGGGTGCCCTCGCTGGATATCCTGGCAGCCGGGCAGCCCATTTTGCGCCGCCCGATGATTGCCCTGCTGCAGGTGGGGCGCGGGCGTTTTGCCTGGGCGCGCTACACAGCCGCGAACAACCATTGGTCGCGCGAGGGTGAAGTCCAGGTCTCCGACGCGCGCGAAATCGCCGCGACAATCAGCTCCCCGGTGTATATCTGCGGGGAGATGGGCGAGGAAGAGCGCCGCATTCTCGGGCGCAAGTGGAAGACCGCGCGCCTGGCCAGCCCCGCCCAATCTTTGCGCCGCCCGGCGGTGTTGGCCGAGCTTGCCTGGCAGCGCCTTTTGGAGGGCAAGGCGGATGACGCCGCCGCGCTCTCGCCCATCTACGTGCATACCCTCAGTAACGTCCCCGAATGAACCCCTCTGTCTCCATCCGTTTGCGCCGGATGACCCAGGCCGACCTGCCCCAGGTGGAGGCGCTGGACCGTCTTTCTTTCCACAGCCCCTGGCCGCCGGGGTCTTTCGCGTATGAGCTGCGCCCGGACACTTATTCTGTTTGCCTGGTGGCCGAAGCAGCCCGGGAAGGCACGCCGGGCGGCATTGTGGGGAATGTGGTCGTCTGGCTGATTGTGGATGAGGCGCATGTGGCAACCCTGGCTGTCGCTCCAGATTACCGCGGGCAGGGACTGGCGCGGGCGCTCCTGGCTGCCGTTCTGCTGGAAGCCTGGCGGCGCGGGGCGCGCAAATCGTTGTTGGAGGTGCGCCGCAGCAACACAGCCGCGCTGCACTTGTATTACGGCCTGGGCTTCGCGGCGGTCGGGCTGCGCCCCGGCTATTATGAAGATACCCACGAAGACGCGCTGCTCCTCACGCTTGAGAATATCCAGCCCCAGGCTTTGGAAAAGCTGTTAAAATCCGCGGAAATCGATTTTGAGCCTGGTTTAGGGTAAAATCAGATTTCGGAGACCCATTTATGTCTGCAGAAGAACGCTTACAAGCCATTCGCGCGCAGGTGCAGCAATGCAGCGCCTGCCCCCTGTCCGCCGGGCGCACGCTGGCCGTGCCTGGTGAGGGCCCTGCCAGCAGCCGGGTGATGTTCATCGGTGAAGGACCCGGCTACCATGAAGACCAGCAGGGGAAGCCTTTCGTTGGTCAGGCGGGCAAGTTTCTGGATGAGCTGCTGGCATGCGCGGGCCTCTCGCGCGCGGAGGTGTTTATCACGAACGTGGTCAAATGCCGCCCGCCCAGCAATCGCGACCCGGAGCCCGAGGAGCTGAAAGCTTGCGACGCGTATCTGAACGCGCAAATAGAAGCGCTCAACCCGCCCGTGATTGTGACCCTGGGGCGTTTTTCCATGGCAAAATTCGTCAGCGGCGGTAAAATCAGCCAGATACATGGGCGCCCACACCCGATGGACGGGCGCGTGGTGGTCACGATGTACCATCCGGCGGCCGCGCTGCACCAGCCGGACCTGAAGAAAACGCTGATGGAAGACTTCGCGCGGATTAAGCAGCTTCTGCGGCAAACCGAAACACCCCCTGCCGCTCCTCCCGACCCCAAAAAAGAAACCGGTCCGGAGCAATTAAGTCTCTTTTAGAAAACTATCTGCCCAGAAACCAGGTGAAACATGGTCAAGGATGAATTAATCGAGTTAATCAACAAACGCCGAGCCAACATTGGAATCATCGGTTTGGGTTATGTGGGCTTGCCGCTGGCAATTACCTTCGCGAACGCGGGCTTTAACGTGACCGGTATCGACCCGAACCAGGAAAAGGTGGACAGCATCAACCGCGGGGAAAGTTACATCCTGGACGTTCCGAACGCCCACGTGCGCAAACACGTTGAAGCCGGCCGGCTGCGCGCTACCACCGATTACAGCCTGCTCGCCGAGATAGACGCGGTGTCTATCTGCGTGCCCACCCCGCTGCGAAAAACTGGCGACCCCGACCTGTCGTTCATCGCCAACGCCAGCGAATCTCTCGCGCCCTATCTGCACCGCGGCATGGTCATCGTGTTGGAATCGAGCACCTACCCGGGCACCACGCGCGAACTGGTGCTGCCCAAGCTGAGCGAATGCTGCGGTTTGAAGGTGGGCGAGGATTTCTTCCTGGCATTCTCCCCCGAGCGTGTGGACCCCGGACGCACGGATTGGACCACCTACAACACCCCCAAAGTCGTCGGCGGCATCACCCAGGCCTGCACGGAAGTCAGCACAACCTGGTACGCCCAGGCGCTGGAAACCGTTGTGCCTGTTTCCACCACGGAAGTGGCCGAGATGACCAAACTGTTGGAAAACACCTTCCGCATGATTAATATATCCATGGTCAACGAGTTGGCGCAGATGTGCGACCGCCTGGGCATCGACGTCTGGGAAGTGATAGACGCGGCCGCCACCAAGCCCTTTGGCTTTATGAAGTTCACGCCCGGCCCGGGCATGGGCGGGCACTGCATCCCGATAGACCCGCTGTACCTCTCCTGGAAGATGAAATCCATCAACTACACCGCCCGGTTTATCGACCTGGCGTCTGAAATTGATTCCAACATGCCGCGTTATGTGGTTTCCAAGATACAAGACGCGCTTAACCGCTACAAAAAGCCCCTGAACGGCAGCAAAGTGCTGATTTTGGGCGTGGCGTACAAGCCGAACATAAACGACCTGCGCGAATCGCCGGCTTTCGACGTGATTCATCTGCTGCAAGAGAAGGGCGCGCTTGTCTCGTATTACGATCCCTTCGTCCCGGAGGTGGATTTCGAGTTTGTGCGCATGAATTCCGAAAAGGACCTGGCTGCCGCGGTGGAGAAAGCCGACTGCGTCGCCATCATCACTAATCACAGCAAGGTGGATTACCACTTGGTCTTTGAAAAAGCGCAGTTGATTTTTGACGCGCGCAACGCGCTCAAAGACATCGCGAAGAAGAGCCCCAAGGTGGTCAAACTCTGATGGCCAGCTACCTGCTCACGGGCGTTGCCGGCTTCATCGGCTCCCGCCTGGCGGATTATTTACTGCGCGAAGGTCACGAAGTCTACGGCCTGGATAACCTGAGCCCGGCCTATGACGTGCGCATGAAGCACTACCGCCTGAAAGCCCTGCGGGAACATGCCGGTTTTCATTTTGTGCAAGACGACATCACCGATAAAGCCATTCTGGAGCGCCTGGAGGCGTTCGTCCCGCGTGTGGATGCGCTGATCAACCTGGCTGCCGTGGCGGGCGTGCGCGCCAGCATGAAAGACCCCTGGAGCTACTTATACACCAACACGCTTGGCGCGCTGAACATGCTGGAATACTGCGCGCGCAAGGGCGTGAAAAAGTTTGTCCTGGCTTCCACCAGCAGCCTGTATGGAGACGAAGGCACGCCCCCGCACGCCGAAAGCGCGCCCACAGATCACCCGCTCGCCCCCTATGCCGCCAGCAAAAAGGGCGCGGAGGCATTCGCCTACGCGTACCACCACCTGTATGGGATAGACGTCTCGGTGCTGCGGTATTTCACGGTATATGGTCCCGCCGGGCGGCCGGATATGGTCATGTTCCGCTTTTGTCAATGGATTGCGGAAGGGCGCCCGGTGTACGTGACGGGCGACGGAGAGCAGTCGCGCGGTTTTACTTACGTGGACGACATCGCGCGCGGGACGGTCTTGGCGCTCAAACCGGTCGGGTATGACGTGTTCAATCTGGGCGGGCATGAGGTCATCACCATCAACCGCCTGATTGGCATGCTGGAAGAACGGCTGGGCAAAAAGGCTGACGTGCGCTACATCCCGACCCATCCCGCGGATGTGTTCAGCAACGTGGCGGACATCTCGAAGGCGCGGGCGCTGCTCGGCTGGGAGCCGCAGGTGGGCTTGGAAGAAGGCGTGAACCGGCTGGTGGAATGGTATCTGCGCGAGCGCGAGTGGGCCAAAGACGTGGAAACGCCCTAGTTTTTGAGAGAGTTTTCAGGCGGCAGGCATTGCCTCTGCTGAAAATTTGATGATTTCTCTATGATAATCCAGGCAAGCCTGTCTTCCAGTTCAACACGACCCATAGAGGGCTTGCCCTGAAACAAATCGAGGATTTGCCGGGGGGAAAGAAAGTGGCTGCGCATTAAAGCCAGTTTTTCAAACAAAGCCATGAGTTTGACCGCCAAAAAGTGGATGTTTGGCTCTTCGATAATCAGGCGTCCACCCGGTTTTAGAATCCTCCAAAGCTCATCGACAGTTTTTTGTTGGTCGGCGACGTGATGCAAGGCATCCACCATAATAATGCAGTCAAAGGCGTCGTTTTGGAAAGGCAAGCGCTCGGTTAATGACACAACCGGCTGCAATCCGTCTTTCTTTTGCGCTTCCCGGAGCATTTTAAGGGATTCGTCAGCTACCAATATTTGTGCGCTCGCGCCCCGGAAGTACTGCGCAACGCGCCCTGTGCCGCCGCCCGCGTCCAGGATGATTCCGTCCGATGGGAGGTTAGCCAGCGCTCTTATCTTCCCGGGGTTTTTAGGTCGGATAAAGAACTCGTAGAAGGGGGCCAATAGGCTGAAATGATCAAAACACGGCATCAGAGAGATAAACCTCCAGGTGGATAGGATGACATACGATTGGGAGGGAAGGCGGACCCGACCGGCCAGTCCCTAAACAATATTCAGTCATGTTTCTTATGCTTTTACCTCTCTGTGGACCGGACAGCCAGATTTTCCATTCGACCGCCTGCCAGTATTTTGAGACCTCGCGGCCGGGATGTTTGTCTGGTCTGCAAGCCTACTAAAAAAGGAGTGTCAGGCGCGTCGCGCATCGTGATTCCTGCGAATAAAGGGCTTAATGAACAATCCGTTTTTCTGATACTCTCTATCCTGCCATCGCTTTTTGAACATACATCCATGTAGTGTTCCAGGAAGCTGTCACATCGTGTCCGCGGCACCTTTTTGAGTTCTGCCGCAATGTTACCAGACGCTGGCCAAATGGTGGTGTGGTTTTTTCGCCTTAGCGCGCGCGGTTACGAGCGTGTGAAATAGAGCTTTGGTGAGATACGCAATCACCTGCCTGGAACCCTGATCTTCCAGAGAGAACTCGCTTTCCTTCATCACCCGATAGGTGAGCGGATCTATTGGTTTGGATCAAGCTCGGCGCGGCAGGCGCCGCTGCGCTCACCCGCGCACTCTCAGGTGAAAACCTCATCCATCTGCGAGCGAGCAGGATTGCCCATGCGAAACGGAACGGGTTTCTTCTGTTCCATCGGTAAGAATACCCGCTCTTTGTGGGTTTTTCGCTCGCGGTCAAAGGCTTGCAGAAAATATTTTATAGCCTAAACATTGTTTTACTTCGTAAAGCGGAGTGTATCTGATTAGCGCGGCGGTTTTTCACCCCCCGCGCGCATGCGCTATAATACGCATATTCCGAGGTATGTTCAAAATGAAACCCCGCCGAGCGATACCCGCCTTATCCCTGTTCCTGGCAGCATTAATCCTGTCTGCCCTGTTTCCGCGCGCCGCCCGCGCCCAATCTGAAAGCGGGTACGATATCATCACCCAGGTGAACGCGCTGCGAGCCGCGCAAGGTTTGGAAGCTTACACCGTGGACTCGGGGTTGATGGCCTACGCCCAACAGCACAGCCAATACCAGGCGGATACGCAAAACAGCACGCACCAGCATTCCGACGGCAGTTATGCCTGGGGAATCGGCCTGAACGAGAATATCGCGGTGGGCAGCGCGGGTTTTATGAGCCCGTATATTGCCGTTTACCAAATCTGGCAGGATTGGGTCCATTTGGAGCCGATGATTGGCTACACGAGCGGGCAAGCCGGGGCGGGGGTGGCTTTGGGGGCAGATGGCAACGTCTACTACACCCTGAACGTTCGCGCCGGCGCGCCTGTCGCGCAGAGTACGAGCGTCCCCCTACAAACGCCCCTCCGTTCGCAAGTTACCGCGCCTTTCGTGCCGCTTATCACCAACACCCCCAACCCCGAGGGCGTCATCATCCATATCGTTGGACCGGGCGAAAGCCTGTGGGGGATTGCGGTTTCTTATGGGGTGACAATGGACGCTATCCGCGGATTGAATGGGATGGCTGCCTCAGACACCACAATCTACGAAGGTCAGCGTCTGGTGATCCGCAAGGGCGTTCAAGCTCTCTCGCCGACGCCCACAGGAGCCCAACCGACCAGCTCACCGCCGCCGCCCAGCCCCACGCCCACGCCCACCCGCACGCCCACCCGCGCGCCAGCGCCTTCCCCGACCCCCACCGCTGTTCCAAGCGCGCCCCTGACTGCCTTCTGGCAGGATAACCCGGGCGGAGCTTTGCTGACAGCCGCGGTTGGAATGTTTTTGGGCGCCGGGCTCACCCTGTTAATACTCCGCCTGACGGGCAAGCGCTCCCGGAATGCGCCCGCGCCCGAAATTCCGCCTGAAGAAGAACACACACCAGGAGAAACAAAATGACAACCTCAGCCCAAGCGCCACAAGCGCACCGCTCAGCCCTGCTTGTTATTGATGTGCAGCAGGCAATGTTCAAAAAAAGCGCGCCTGTATATCAGTCTGAAAGAATGCTGGCAAACATCTTATCCCTGGCCGCTAAAGCCCGCGAAGCTGGCTCGCCGGTGGTTTGGGTTCAGCATGGCGACGCGCGCGATCTGGTTCCCGACACGCCCGGCTGGCAGCTGCACCCCGCGCTGGCGCCGCAAGAGGCTGACCTGAAGCTCCGAAAACAGAAAAGCAACGCGTTTGAGGGCACGGGCTTGAGGGGAATGCTGGAACAGCGGGGCGTGAACAGCGTCGTCGTTTGCGGCATGGTCACGCACGGCTGCGTCAAGAACACTTGCCTCGGCGCCCTGGAAGAAGGCTGGCAAGTGACACTCGCGGCAGACGCGCACAGCAGTTACAGCAAAGATGCCGCCGCGATGATTGAAAAATGGAACGCCGCCCTGGCGGAGGCCGGGGTGAGCGTGGTGGAAAGCGCGCTGATCAGCTTCTGAGGCAGGCCGCCGGCTTCGGCGCCAGCCTGCCAGCTGGGTTTTCTAACAGCCGTGGAATCAGCGTTCAACACGGCTGGCTCAGGCACGTTTTGGTTTTCATCGCCCTGGATACGGTGCAGGAATGAAAAAATTTATCTTTCGGGTTTTGCTTGGTTATGGGGCGCTCGCCCTCCTGGTGGTGCTGACCTTCTTCATGATTGGCTTCCGCGCCGCGGGCTTAGCGGGAGCCTGGAGCGCGGCTGGGACAGGTCTGCTGTTCAGCGCGATGGGCCTGCCAATGGCCGGGCTGCTGATTGCCCTCAAGTTCTGGGGCGGCTACGCCAATCGTTGGGGGGAATATAACTATAAAAAGGAGTTGGAAGGCGAACCAAAAGACCGCGAGCACGACCCGGACAAGTGGTAGCCTTACTCAAACGGAAAAGTGTGTCCCTTTCGCCATTAGTGAAACGCGTTTCGTCAAACCCGTCTATAATAGCGGCATGCAGCCCCCAAAAAAACCTTCCCCGCTCAAGCTTATCCTGATCGTTCTGCTGGTTTATGGGGTCAGCGCGATTCTAATCCTGCTGCTCAGCTCCTTGATTGGCTTTTGGCTGAACGGCAGTGAGGGGGCCTCATTTGGGGTGGGCGTTGGTTTGATGATTAACTTGCTCATTTTCCCAACGATGGGATTTATCTTAATCGCCAGGTTGCGAAGTCTTTCAGATTCAAGCCAAACCTCCCCGTCAGAGGAAGCCGGCGAACAAAATGAGGAAGCCCGCCCTGAATGAGGGCGCCAGGAGAGTTATGGAAACGAAACCCGCCAAACCAACCCGCACACGCAGAACCTGGCTGATTTACGCTCTCCTGTCTCTGTATGTCTTTATGCTCAACGTCCCGGGTCCGGTCACTAATTACCTGAAGGACGAGTTCACGATGAGTTACACGCTCAGCAGCCTGCATTTTTCAGCTTTCGCGGCTGGGGTGCTGGTTACGGGTCTGTTTGGGGCGTATTTCATTCCCCGCTTTCCGCGCCAAAAAGTATTGGCGTTTGGGGCGCTCGGTTTGGGCGTCGGGGGGCTGATTTTGGCTTTCGGGCGCTCTCCGGCAGTCACGATTGCGGGTATCTTTCTGATGGGCTGCATCGGCACGTTGATACTGTCCATTTATCCGGCTATTCTGGACGAAGAAATGGGCGCGCGCAGCCCGGTAGGCATTTCGGAAGCCAACACCATCGCGTCGCTCTTTGCAGGCCTCGCCCCGCTGCTGGTTGGTTTTTTGGTGCAAAAAGCCGTCGGCTGGCGCCCGGCGGTAGTGCTCATCGCGGCAGTATCCCTGTCTTTGGGGGGTTGGCTGCTCTTGCGCTTTGGCGGCAGCCCGCAAAGCGCGTCCGCGCGGAAAATCCCCGCCAAACAAACTGGAAAGCTGCCCGGGATGTATTGGATTTGGTGGCTGGCACTGATGTTGGGGATTGCCGTGGAGTATTGCATCATTTATTGGGGCGCGGATTATGTTGAAAAAGTGCTCGGTTTCAGCAAAAACACGGCCACGCAATCGGTCAGCCTTTTCATGGCGGGGATGATAATCGGTCGATTTTTTGGCTCGCGCCTGCTGGAGCGGGTCCCGCCGATGAAATTAATCAGCGGCTCAATCTCACTCTCTGTGTTTGGTTTCGCGTTGTTCTGGAGCGGCATCAGCCCGCTTTTGGGGCTGGTCGGGCTGCTGTTATTGGGGCTCGGCGGCGCGAACCTGTATCCGGTTTTGGTCTCCATGGCAATTGCCTCTGCGGGAGAGCTGAAGGCTGAAGCCGGCGCCCGGGCCACCCTGGCGACCGGCACCGCCATTTTGTTCCTGCCGTTGGTGCTGGGCATCGTCTCAGATAAGATGGGCATTCGCCTGGCTTACAGCACCGTGGGGCTGCTGTTTGTGCTGCTGACGCTCACGGTTTGGTGGGCGAGCCGGAAGCCAGCTGAACCGGCCCTCAAACCGGAAGCCGCGCAAGAGCGTTTCAGCCCACCGGAATAACAACCGACATGAATCAAGAACAGTTTTGGAGGTCAAGATGAAAGCTTTGTTTATCGGCGGCACCGGCAATATCAGCAGCGCCTGCTCTCAACTCGCGCTTGAACGCGGCGTGGAGCTTTATCTGCTCAACCGCGGACAATCACTGCGTCCCCTGCCGGAAGGCGCGCGCGTCATCAACGCCGACATCCGCGACCCGAACGCCGTGCGCGAGGCGCTGGGTTCCATGCGCTTTGACGTGGTGGCGGATTTTATCGCCTTCACCCCGCAGCATATCGAAACCGACCTGCAGCTTTTCCGCGGGCGGACGGGGCAGTACTTCTTCATCAGCTCCGCTTCGGCCTACCAGACCCCGCCGGCCACTTTGCCCGTAACGGAAGCCGCTATCCTGGATAACCCGGTCTGGCAGTACTCCCGGGATAAAGCCGCTTGCGAGGAGCGTTTGCTGCGCGCCTACCGCGAGGAGAAATTCCCTTTCACGGTTGTGCGCCCCTCACATACCTACAGCGCGGTTTATGTGCCCGTGCACGGCAACTGGACGACCATAGACCGTATGCTGCGCGGCCTGCCCGTGATTGTGCACGGCGACGGCACCTCGCTCTGGACGCTCACCCACAGCTCGGACTTCGCCAAGGGTTTTGTGGGGTTGATGGGTAATTCTCATGCGATTGGCGAGGTGTACCACATCACCTCGGATGAATGGCTGACCTGGAATCAGATTCATGAAATCCTGGCGTCCGCGGCGGGGGTTCAACCTGAGCTTGTGCATGTGCCTTCGGATCTGATTGCCGTCTACGACCCAATCTGGGGCGAAAGCCTGCTGGGAGATAAAGCCCACAGCTTCATTCTGGATAACAGCAAGATTAAGCGCGTCGTGCCGGATTTTGTATGCACCACCCCGTTTTCCCGCGGGGCGGAGGAAATTATCGCCTGGCACCGCGCCGACCCCGCGCGCCAACAAGTTGACGAAAACTTCAACGCGATTTGCGAGCGCATTTTGCGGGCTTACGCCAAAGCCTGGCCGGAGAAATAAGCCCATCCTGGTTAAAAGAAAAACAGGAGCGGATTACTCCGCTCCTGTTGTATGGACAGGTGACCTACCGCCGCAGGAACGGCAGGAATATGTCTGTAATCAAGTTGTCATCCGGCAGGAGTTCAAACGCGCCAATATCGCAGCGCTTGATTCCATCACCGTTCCCATCAGCTTCCCGGAAGAAGACTTCTCCCGGGTTGCCGTAGAACCCGCGCTGATCAAACTGGCCGCAGCCCCCGGGGTCTCCCGCGTCGATCGCGGGGCTGCCGGGCTTAAGGTACATTGTCCGGGAAGCGCCGCCATTATAACGCAGTCGGTCCAGCAGGGGGTTCAGATTCTTCTTGTCCCCGACGGCATTGAAAGCGCATTGGTTAGTGTTCTCCAGGTTGTAGCCCTGAGAGACAATCTGCCCGGCCGCGCAATTTTGGGGTAGATTATGGGCAACAATCGTCCCATGCAGAGTGAAATTCGCCGCGCCAGCTGCCAGAATGCCGCCAGTACCGCTGGCAGCCCGATTATTGGCAATAGTGGAGGATTCGATGAACGGCGTGCTGTTCAGATTGTATATACCCGCGCCTTCCGCTGAAGAATTAAGCGCGATGGTGCTCGTGTTGATTTCTGCGATTCCGTTCAGGTAGATGCCCCCGCCTTTGGATGAGGCGCCCGCAGCAACATTTTCCGCAGCCAGGCTCTTGCGAAAATCGAATATTGTACCGGCAAACGGGGAGTCGAAAAACACGCCTCCTCCGTTGGCGCCCGCGGTATTGCGGGAAATATCAGTCCACAGGATGCTCAAGGCACCCTGGCTGGCAACCGCGCCGCCGTTAAGCGCCGCTGTGTTGCTTTGGAAAAGGCTGCTGTTGAGCTCAGCTTGTGAGCCAGTAATAACGCACAGCGCGCCGCCATCAGCAGGTGAAGTGTTATTGATGAAGCTGGAGTGGTTGCTGATAAACAGCGAGTTCCCTGATACGCGTACTGCGCCGCCGCATCCAGAGCCCGGGTTTCCACCGGTGAGTGTTATGTCCTTGAGGGTAAAAACCACGCCACCGCTAACGTCAAAATGCCTGGAATTAGGCGGCGCGTTGAGGATAACGCGTTTACCGCCGTCAATCACCAGCGCGCTTGTTACGCTTTTAGTGGCAGCCATCGTGATGGAAACAGGCGCCGCGCCGCAATCAAAGTTTAAGGTCTTTAGACCCGGGGTGTTCAGGGCTGTGTTCAGGCTGCTCGTGGTACAGCTTGCGGGGGTTCCATTGCCCAGCGTTACCAGACCAGATGAAAAAGTGCTGAAGCTTTGTTCCGCGCCTAAATAGGTCTGCCCTCCAGAGCTTAAAAATCGCGCCCGCCAATAATAAGTGGTGTTTGGCAAGAGATTGAAGGGAGGATCCACCCAGTCATCCCAGATATACCAGGCAGTACCGGGGTTAGAGATCGGAATAGCATCGGTCTTCAGGTTGTAATAACCTGGTGAAGTCCCTAAATCGAAGTAGGCTGTTCCGGTTTGATTGAAGGTGTAGATGTACGCCTGGGATTTGTACTGGTAGGAGAGATCCGGGTTCTGCGTGATTTCGGTGGAAGGGGAGGGGTAAATCACCGTCGGGGTGCTGCTGAACACAAATACGCCGATTTCCGGTCTCAGCCAGGGATTGTCATATCCATCCATAGCCAGGACGTTCGCGCGGAAAGGGCTGCCCGTCAGGGCTGTGGTGGATTTGACCGGTATCTGAAATTCCCAGAAGGCTCCCTGAGGCATCGGCCAGGTGTAATTGTTGGCAGCATCGGGGGAGTAGATCGCGAATGCTCCGGGATTGAATGGTGAAGCAGGGAGCGTTTGGGGGCAGCTGGAGGGAGGGCTTATCGGATTGCCCCCGGCGAAGCAGTGGACCGGCGTGGAGGGCGTGATCGCCAGGCTGGTATTCGCGGGGAGCTGCACGTCAATAAAAGCCCGCTGCCCCGCGCAGGAATTGCCCAGGCCAGCTACCACCACGTGGACGTAATAAACCTGGTTGATGCCTGGCGCGGCAGCCTCCGGGTCAGCAATGAATCCGACATAGGTGCCCATTCCATATTCGATATAAGGAAATCCGCCAATAATGCTGGCGCAGTTGAGGATGCTTGAATACTGTATCAAGCCGTCGTACCAGGCCAGCGACTGAATGGAAGCCTGGGTGTTTCCGGAGGATAATTCATTACTGCTCTGGGAGAGCGTGAAAGGGTCAGTTCCACTATCCGCTGACGCGGGGGATACCCACAGCGCGGAACTAACGATCAGGGCAAGGACCAGCAGAAAGGGTAATTTGTTACGCATGTGCCACCTTTTTCCTTGATAAGCGAACAAACGGCCGTATTACTACTATGTTTATATAAATTATATAAGTTGCTTGCACCAGAGTACACACAAAGCTTATACACGACCCCGAATCGCACCCGACCTGGCGATTTCCGCGAACAAATATCATGCAAATAATTTTTATCCGGCTGCTATCCCATGAGTAATTGGTTATTTGCTTATTTCAGGAGATTATTCTGGGCAGCACAAAAATGTTTGTTACAATAACCGCAGGGATAGTCTTTGTATCATCCCAAATGAGGGTAAAAATCACACCGGGAGGGAATGATTGAAATGCGGCGTACTCCGATCCTTATTACTTTGTTGATTCTTGGTTTCTTGCTTTCGGGCTGCTGCTCGTTTACCCTCCCGGCAAACCCCGGCCCGCAGTCCCCGGAAACTGAAGCGAGAGACCCGACGCTGCCTCCCGATGGAACATCACCTACGGAAGAAATGCGAGTACCTCCAGGCGAGCCGGAACCAACCGAGGCTGCTCCTTCCAACTGGCCAATCGCGTACACGAAAGACAACCAGATCTGGATTTATCATCCCGCCACGGACGAAAAGTTCGCGCTCACCGGCGCAGGTTCCCCCAGCGGGCTGGAAGGTTCTTTTTCCTACCCAAAAGTATCCCCTTCTGGCGGGTACGTCGCTTTCAATAAGCAATATGGGGAATATATCGTCCTGGACCTGCAAGACTACAGCTTTGAGCGCATTCCTAACGCCGATACGAAAATGTGGGGGACGGAAAACATCCTGGGCTGGGACGCGCAGGAAAATCTGTACATAACCCAACAGGTCGGCGCCTGCGTCTTTTGGCAGGAACCCTCCTCCTACATTACCGCGGTCAACATCCTTGTGTATGACCCGCGCGCGGGCGCCGTCGTGGACAGCTTTCCGCTCCCGCAGAATCTTGACTTCGCTGGGCTGAGCACTGGTGTTGAAGTCTCTCCCAGCGGGCGCTTCCTCACATGCGATCCGTTCTATTGCGGTCCGGAAGATCTCAATATCCCCGATTTTGTATACGACCGCCAGACGGGGGCTGTGTATTGGTCTGAAGGCGGGCACACGCGCATCTCGCCTGACGAACGTTGGCTGGCGGAGCTGGATGATACAAAACTCTATGAGGGCGGAGCGGGCGAAATCCGCATTAAAGCCCTTGGCGAGGAAAGCGCGCGTCTGATCTACACCGGCGCTAACAACGGAACGCTTCTACGGGAGATGCATTGGTCGCCTAATTCCGAATACCTTGCCGCGCTGGAGTTCCCTTTTGCTGAAAACTGGGTTGGTTTCTGGACCCCAAATTACAAAGGCGGCAGTCAGTTGATCTTGGTGCCTGCCAACGGCATCCGCGAGAGCGCCCCAGGGCAAGCCCAGGCGCGTGTGCTGCTCGAAAATGTGATGGACATCTTCAGCTGGACCCCGGACAGCCAACGCCTCGTGGTCACAACCGGTACCGTCAGCGCGGAAGGGCACTTTCAGAACATTAAGCTGCTGCTGATTAACCTGCAAACCCTTGAGCAGACCTTAATAGACATCGGGCAAATTTTTAACTACAAGTATTAATACCTGCGCGTGCCAGCGCGGAACATCGCGTTAGGTCCGAACTTAGCATTGCCCCTCCTGACGGGTGTTAACGTTTCGTCATAATCTCTGGACAGAAGGAAAAGCAGGGGGATAATTTGGTAAAATGACTGTATCAGGAGACTCAAAAATAAGAATTTGACCGTGCCCGCGTGCCGGTCCTACCCGCAAGATTTCTACCTGTCGATATCCACACAACAGGGGGCGGCAGGGGTTCTTTTCGGAGCCAACAAACAACTGGAGGTATGCCTTGGCTGGCATTAATCGTTTTACTCAAAAAGCCAAGCGGGTCCTCGCCCATGCTCAGACAGAAGCTGAGCGAATGCATAAGCAAACAATTGGGTCAGAGCACCTTTTGCTTGGACTGATGATTGAAGAAGGCACGATCGCGAATCGTGTTTTACGCGACGTAGGGATGGAATTGGATGCCGTTCGCGCGGCAGTCGAAGAGAAAACCGGTCTGGGCAGCCATACCGGCGATATGGTGCTGGGCGGCGATACCCAGCGCGTGCTGGAATTGGCGCTGGAAGAAGCCAAAGACAGCGGGCAGTCCACGGTCGGCACAGAGCATTTGCTTCTCGCCCTCACGCGCTACCCGGTTTGCGATGGCATGAAAGTGTTGGAAAGCCTGGGCGCCACGCCCGAACAAATTCGCCGGCAAACCCGCCGGGTAATTTCGGAAACCCGCCAGGACAGCGAGGAAGACACCCGTCAGGCGCCCCCGCCCAGCTTCGAGCAGGGCCCAACCGGCACCCCCAGCCGACCCGCTTCCCGCCGCAAGGAAAAAGAAAGCGGCAAAACACCGCTGGTGGACCAACTCGCCACAGACCTGACCGCCCTGGCGGAAGATGGCAAACTGGACCCGGTCATCGGGCGCAAGAAAGAAATTGAGCGCGTCATCCAGATTCTGGCGCGCCGCACCAAAAATAACCCGGCGCTGATTGGCGAGCCCGGCGTGGGCAAGACCGCCATCGTCGAGGGGCTGGCCCAGCGCATTGTCGAAGGCGACGTGCCCGGCCTGCTGCTGAACAAACGCGTGCTGCAGTTGGACGTTGGTTCTCTGGTGGCAGGTACGATGTACCGCGGACAGTTCGAAGAACGCCTGAAGCGCGTCATTGACGAACTGAAAAGCTCCGGGGCGATTGTGTTTATCGACGAATTGCATATGTTAGTTGGGGCTGGTTCCGCCGGCTCGTCAGTGGATGCTGCCAACATCCTCAAACCCGCCCTTTCCCGCGGGGAACTTCAGGTAATTGGCGCCACCACGCTGAACGAATACCGCAAGAACATCGAAAGCGATGCCGCCCTCGAACGCCGCTTCCAACCCATTGTGGTGGACCAGCCTTCGCTGGACGAAACCATTGAGATTCTAAAGGGCCTGCGACCGAATTACGAAGAGCACCACCGCCTGCACATCTCGGACGAAGCCCTGGAAGCTGCCGCGAAGCTCTCCTCCCGTTACGTGACCGACCGGTTTTTGCCGGACAAAGCCATCGACCTGGTGGACGAAGCCGCCTCGCGCGTGCGAATGTACAAAAGTGAATCCGCGGTGAGCAGTAAAGACCTGATGAATGAACTGCGCGAAATCCGCAAAAACCTGAAAACTGCCCGCGCGGCAGAGGATAACGACGCGGTCCAGTCTCTCTTGGCCAGGCAAGCCGGTCTTGAAGAAGCGCTGCAGGCAATGCAAGCCAGTTGGGACCGCGAAAGCGCGCCTACCGTGAGCGCTGAAGATATCGGCGAGGTTATCTCCATGTGGACTGGCATCCCGCTGACCCAAATCGCGGAGGAGGAATCCGCCCGTCTGCTCAACCTGGAAGAGGAACTCTCCAGGCGCATCATCGGGCAGCAGGAAGCCATAGAAACCGTCGCCAAAGCGGTGCGCCGCGCGCGAGCGGGCCTCAAGAATCCCCGCAGACCGGTCGGTTCGTTTATGTTCCTCGGTCCAACCGGCGTGGGGAAAACCGAACTGACCAAGGCGCTGGCGGAAAAGCTGTTTGGCAGCGAAGAAGCGCTGATACAGATTGACATGTCCGAATTTATGGAGCGGCACACCATCAGCCGGCTGGTCGGCGCGCCCCCTGGTTATGTCGGTTACGAAGAAGCCGGACAGCTTACCGAAGCGCTGCGCCGTAAGCCCTACAGCATCGTAGTGTTCGATGAGGTGGAAAAAGCCCACCCCGAAGCGCTGCAGCTGCTCCTGCAAATCATGGAAGAAGGGCACCTTTCCGACGCGAAAGGGCGCAAGGTGGACTTCCGCAACGCTATCATCATCATGACCTCCAACATCGGCGCGGATTTAATTAAACGCCAGTCTTCGCTCGGCTTCTCTTTGGAAGTGGACAGCGCCCTGGAGGAACACTCCAGCTACGCCGATATGAAGAAGAAGTTGATGGAAGCGCTTAAGCGCAACTTCAGACCGGAATTCGTGAACCGCCTGGACTCCGTGGTGGTTTTTCGCGCGCTCAACCGCGTGGATATTCGCGAAATTGTCGGCTTGGAGCTGCGGAAAGTCTCGGAGCGCCTCGAAGAATACGAACTGACCCTGCAAGCCAGCGAAGCCGCTTTGAATTTTCTCTCGGATGAGGGCTATGACCCCGAAATGGGCGCCCGCCCGGTGCGGCGCGTAATAGAACAGATGGTGGAAGAACCGCTCTCCGATGCCTTGCTCGCCCAAACCTTCGTCAAAGGCGACAGCATCCTGGTGGACCTGGAGGAAAGCCTGGACTCGGACGGGGATAAGGTCCGGAAGATTGTACTCAAACACCGCGACCCGCACACCCAGCCGGATAAACCTGAGCTGGTCGGAGCATAACGGCAATGGCAAAGGCGTACTCGCGTTTTGTCTGCCAGGTTTGCGGCAAAGTCAGTTCCCAGGCATTCGGGCGCTGCCCTGCCTGCGACAGCTGGGACAGCATGGTCGAGGAGTTGGTAGAACCAGAACACAGTCATTCAGCCCGCGCGGTGCGCGGGCTGAATGCGTCTTCCCAGCCGCGCCGCCTGGCGGATATTGAGGGCGAGCGTGAAGAACGCGTGCCGGTGCGTATGCAAGAGTTTTCGCGGGTCTTGGGCGGGGGGATTGTTCCGGGGTCCGTCGTCCTGATTGGCGGCGACCCGGGCATCGGCAAGTCTACGCTCACCCTGCAAATGGCAATGGAACTTGCGGAACAAAACATCGTGCTGTACGTCTCGGGGGAAGAATCCGAACGTCAGATAAAGATGCGCGCGAACCGCCTGAAAGCGAATAATGCCGCGGGCGAAGCCGCGCTGCCGCGCAGCTTGTTTTTGGTGACGGAAACGAACCTCGCGGCGATTTTTTCGCACATCCAGACCGTCCGTCCTTCGCTGGTTGTGATTGACTCAATCCAGACGATGACCCTGCCGGAGATGGAATCCTCCGCGGGTTCCATATCCCAGGTGCGCGAATGCGCCGCGCGCTTGCGTGAGCTGGCAAAATCCAGCGGTATCTCGGTTTTTCTTATCGGGCACGTCACCAAAGAAGGCACCATCGCTGGTCCGCGCGTCCTGGAGCATATTGTGGACACGGTGCTCTATCTGGAAGGCGAACAGTTCCAGTCTTACCGCCTGCTGCGCTCGGTCAAAAACCGCTTTGGGGCAACCTCGGAAGTTGGCGTTTTTGAGATGCAGGAAAAAGGCATGGTGGAAGTCAGCAACCCTTCCGAAATTTTCCTGGCCGAGCGCCTGATTAACGCGCCCGGCTCGGCAGTTGCGGTCACGATGGAAGGCACCCGCCCGCTGCTGGTGGAAATTCAGGGGCTCACCACGCATACCAGCTTTGGCAACCCGCGCCGGAACGCGAACGGGGTCGATATGAACCGCCTGCTGCTCATCACCGCCGTGCTCACCCGCCGCCTGGGCTTACATCTGGGCGAACAGGACGTGTTCGCGAACGTGGTCAGCGGGCTGCGCGTCTCCGAGCCGGCTGCCGACCTGGCGACCGCTGCCGCGATTGCCTCGTCTATCAAAGACATCCCCCTGCGCGCCGATACCGTTTTGATTGGCGAAGTGGGGCTTTCGGGCGAGCTGCGCATGGTCAGCCAAATGCCCGCCCGCCTGCGCGAAGCCGCCCGCCTGGGTTTCAAGCGCGCCGTTATTCCCCGCCGTCTGCGCTCCAACGAACCCTGGCCGGCCGGGATTGAAGTGCTGGAGCACCGCTCCCTGAAAGACGCGCTGGCTTCAGCTTTATTGGAAAACACAGACCAAAACTGAAAGGCGAACCCCAATGACTGCTTCTTTTTTGGATAGACTGCCGCTGGTTGGCGCCGTAAGGCGAAATCACGCCCTGGAACACGCCACCATGCAGGTTCTGGCGGAAAAATACAAAGGCGTGCCGATGGCAGGGCTCTCAAACCCGCAGGGCTTTTTGCTGATTGCCGACCTGCCGACGGAAATTGTGACCGATGCCGCCCTGGAAGCTGAAAGGCGCCTGAAAGCCGGCGAAAGTCAGCTGGCGATTCATCCGCACTGCGGCACCAACCTGGCGGCGCCAGCGCTGGCGGCGGGCACGGCTGCCTGGCTGGCTGTCTGGGCGGGCAGCGGCTCTAAAAAACCGCGTCTTCCCCAGCTTATTCTGGGGCTGCTGACCGCGGTGCCAGTCTTTATCCTGGCACGCCCGCTGGGTCCTCTGCTGCAAAAGACGCTCACCACCAGCGCCGAACAGGGCGAACAGCGCGTTGCGCAGGTATCCACCACCCGCCTGCGCGAGAACTACCTCCATAAAATTAACACAGACAGGCAGCGAGCGGCGGATGACTGAGTTGGCACGGCTTACCCTTCTGCGCGGCGACGACCTCACGCGCGTTCAGGTTCTGTTGGCGGAAATCAAGGCCAGCCTGGGCGATCCGCAGATGGCGGATATGAATACCACCCTGCTGGAGAGCGAAACGTTAAACCTGGAAAGCCTGCGCGCAGACTGTCTGACCATGCCGTTCCTGGCGGAGCGCCGTCTTGTGCTTGTTTCTAAGGCGCGCCAGATACTGACAAAGCTCAACCCCAGCGAACGCGAAAAATTGCTGGACATCCTGGCGAATTTGCCAGATACCGCCGCGTTGGTGTTGGTGATTGAAGACTCGCAAAGCACAAAACGGGGGGAAAAGTATTGGGAGAATGCCCGCGCCTATGCCTGGCTGCTTGACTGGCTCGATGGGCAAAAAGACCTCGGGCGCGTTTTCGATTGTGCCTTACCCGACGAAGCGGAAATGCCCGGCTGGATTGCCAGAAAAGCGCGCGAAACCGGCGGGGAATTCCGCGCTGATGCCGCGCATCTGCTGGCTAGTTACGTCGGGAATAACACCCTGCGCGCCGCCCAGGAGATTAACAAACTCCTGATTTATGTGAACGGCGCCCGCGCGGTCAGCACTGAGGATGTGGTTTTGCTGACCTCGCAAGAGCAGGAAGGCAACATCTTCAGCCTGGTGGACGCTTTGGGGGAACGCAGCGGCTCAAAAGCAATGACCCAGTTCCGCATCCTGAGCGAAACCAACGCGATGGTAGAGCTCTCGGGCATGATTTATCGCCAGTTCCGTCTGCTCATCCAGGCGCGGGAGATTCTGGACGAAGGCGGCAGCAGCCGGCAGGTAGAAAAAGAGCTGCGGGTTTTGCCGTTCGTGGCGGATAAACTGACCGGCCAGGCTCGGCGCTTCAGCATGAAGCAGCTGCTGGACGTGCTTGGCCGCCTGCTGCAGATAGACGAGGACATGAAAAGCGGCGGCATGCCCGGCGAGGTCGCTTTCGAGCTGCTCATCGCGGACCTGACCACCTGAACGTTCAACTTTGCCCGCCAGCATGCGGGCAGCATGAACACACTCAGGGGGACCGAAATTCGGGCAAATCAGCCGGATAATTCGCTCAATCCATTTGCCAATGAAGTGATATTGACTCCGCGGAGCCGCGCCTATCGTTCACGTTCCGCGTTCAAAATGGCTTGCAAAGGGGAAAAAATGGGTTGGTTGCTCGCCAGGATATCCACCGGGCTGCAAAGCAGGCTGCCCTCACCGTAAAGCGTTTCGGCGATGCCGCCGGCTTCACGCACTATCAACACCCCAGCCGCCACATCCCACGGGTTCAGTTGAATATCCCAGAAGCCTTCCAACCGACCGCACGCCACATACGCCAGGTCCATCGCGGCGGAGCCAAGCCGGCGCACGCCCTGCGCGATTCGCGAAAGGCGCAGGAAATTGCCGTAGTTTGAGCGGGGGGTATCGATTAGTGTGGCTCGGAATCCGGTAGCGAGCAGAGAATCCTCCAGTTTTTCGGCGGGGGAAACAAAAACCGGCTTGCCGTTCAGGTGCGCCCCCTTGCCAAGCTCGGCTGTAAAACATTCCTCCTCGCGCGGGGAATAAATGACGCCCAGCCGCAGCTGCCCGGCGCGCGCGTAAGCAATAGTTGTGCAGTAATAACGCAGACCGTGCGCGTAATTCAGCGTGCCGTCCAGCGGGTCGATGAACCATTGATGTTCCGGGTCGCCGGGGTGGCTGCCGCTCTCTTCGGAGATTATCGCGTGGGTTGGAAAGCGCTGGAGCACCCGCTCAATCAGGAAGGCTTCCACGTTTTTGTCAGCGCGGGTCACCAGGTCGGCGCGCCCCTTCAGTTGGACGTCCAGGTCGCCATCCTGCATGCGCGCCAGCATCGCTCCAGCTTCCAGGGCAATCTCGGTGATAAAATTCAGTTCGGGCTGCATGGGTTCCACCTTGGGCGTGTTATGGTGCAGGTATTTTAGCATCAATCAGGTTCGGTCGGGTTTTGCCCTTGGGCGCCTGATAGTGTTACCCCGGTATTTTCTTGATAAGTGTAAAATATACTGTAGATAAGTTGTGGATAATTTCAACAAATCTGTTGATAAAGTCTTGATTTCTGTGGAAAAGGAAAGGCTTATGGAAGACGCTCTGAGAAAACTCCCCAAATTCGCTGTGCTGCAGCTCTCCGGCTGCGCTGGCTGTGAGGTCTCGCTCTTGAACGCGTCGGAGTGGTACGACCGTTACGAACTGGTCTACATGCCGCTGGTAGTCTCCACCCACCGTATCCCCGAAGATACGGAAGTGCTCCTGATTTCCGGCGGGGTGCGCAACGATGATGATGTCTACAAACTTCAACGCGCGGTCAAACTGGTGGACCGCGTGATTGCCGTGGGCACCTGCGCCATTTCTGGCGGGGTTACCAACCTGGGCGACCGCGATGATGTGCGCGAGGTGTTCCTCTCGCAAGCCAAGCGCGCCCACCTGCCCCAGCTGCTGAGCAAAACGCACCCCGTGGATGCCTATGTGGATGTGGACCTCTATCTGCCGGGCTGCCCGCCAACGCCCGAGCTCTTTATGGGCGCGCTCCTGGACCCGCAAGGCTTCAAAGCCGCCTCTATTGTTTGCGCGGAGTGCGGGCGCCGAAAATTGAACGATATGAAACCAGACCGCCTTACCGGTTTCCAGAAAATAGACCAGGACCCCAACATCTGCCTGGTCAACCAGGGCTTTTTGTGCGTGGGCACCTCCACGCGCGGCGGCTGCCGCGCGCCCTGCACGCGCGCCGGTCACCCCTGCGTGGGCTGCCGCGGTCCTTCCAACGCGTTTATTGAAAAAGAATCCGCGGTCTGGTTGGAAAACATTCAGCGCGTGTTTGAGCGCATGACCAACATCCCGCCCGAGGAGCTGAACGATGCGCTGCGTTCGCCCCAGCTTTCCATGTTCCTGTTCCAATTCTCTGATTACGCGGGCGGCGGCCGCCGCGTCCGCAGCAAGGATAAGGTGCTCTGATGACCACGCTCATTTTCCCGCTCAGCCGCATAGAAGGTCACGCCCGCGTGGTGATGGAGGAGGAAGGCGGTAAACTTCTCAGCGCCCAGTTCCAGGCTGTGGAACTGCGCGGCTTCCGCAACTTCGTGGTCGGCACGCCCGCCGAACAAATGCCGGTGATTGTGCCCCGCATCTGCGGCGTGTGTTCGACCGCGCACCACGTTGCCTCTGTCAAAGCGCTCGAGAAAATCTTCGAAGTCACGCCCCCACCGCTGGCATGCGAAATCCGGGAGCTGCTCTTGCTCGGGCAGCTCATTCAAAACCAGGCCACTTCGCTCTTCATCTTTACAATGCCCGACCGGGTGGGCGCGGAAAGCCTCTTTGATATGGATGAGAGCGAGGAGCACCGCCGGGCGCAGTTTTCCATCGCCCAGGAGGCGTTGAAGGTGCGCAAGCTCGGCACGGATTTGATTACCCTGGCGGGTGGGCAGTTCATCCATCCCGTCAAGGCACATATTGGCGGCGTTTCCGGCGGAATAGCCCGGCAAGCCGCCGACGTGCTGTTGAAAGAGCTGCGGGATATGCTGCCCGTCGCCTGCCACCTTTTTGACGCCTACTGGGATATGTCCATGGCGATGAAAGACCGCATTGGCACCTGGGGGGATGACGAGCCCGCTTATTACATCTCATCCACCGCCTCCATTAAGCCCAGGCTGAACAGCGGGCATATGCGCGTGCTCAGCCCGAACGGGGAAGAAAAAGAGCACTTCAGCCCGGAGGAATTTGAGAAGCGGATTGAATTCACCCGCACCGAGTATTCTTACGCCGGGCAAACCAGCTATCAGGGGCAGGTCTTGCGCGCCAACAGCCTGGCACGCATCAATATCACCCGCGCCTTCCAGACCCCGCTGGCAGACAGCTACCTGGAGCGCTTCAGAGCCTACTTTGGCAGCCCTGCCCACGCCTTATTATGTTTTGACCTGTGCCGCGGGATTGAACTGGTGTACGCGATGGAAGCTGCCATTGAGCTGCTGGAGGATGACCTGGAAAGCGGTGAGACGGAAGTGGGCTATACCCCCAAAGACGGAATTGGGTATGGTTTGGTTGAGGCGCCGCGCGGCCCGCTGATTCACCGCTACACGGTGGAGAACGGCCTCATCTCAGACGCGGAGTTTATCATCCCGACCGTGCACAACATGAAGGCGATCGAGCGGGCGCTGATGGTGGCGGGCAACCGCTACATTCGCCCGGGGAGCATCAACCTGGAGCTGGAGAAGGCGGTCGGGCGTGTGGCGCGCGCGTTTGACCCGTGCATCGCCTGCGCGACGCAGTAGGGGGGAGGAATCAAAGCTTTGAGTTGAATTTGTTAGTATTTGCTGAGAATAGTATTCCTGGCTGGACGAGTTCTGGGTCTTAAATTTTTATTCGAAGGGGAGTTCGATTTGTTGGTCTCTAGATTCTTCACGTTCTTCCAGTTCGATACGTCTTAACCATTGTGCCTTAGCCTGATTTCCCCAGGATCGCAAATCAGGTTCATTACCAATGCTTGGATCATCAAAGAGAGGTAAATATTTCCTTAATAACAAAGATAAATTGCCAAACCAACTTCGTGGATGCATTCGTACCATGATATTTTCAAGAACAGTTGGAATATCTGTAGTTAGGGATAGGAAAACATTCCCAAACTTTGTCCATTTCATTATTCCGCTTTCTCTATCTTCTTCAACTAGCCGTACGTATCTGGATAAAAATGGAGCTCGTGTTCCCAAGTTTACTTTCATCCATGTGATAATCTCGTCTGAGTTAACGTTTTGAATGATCATTCCTACTGTATCAAGCTTGTTCCACAAATAGATATTACTCCGAGGATCAATATCACCAATTCTTTCGAAAATGGTATCAAGGAATTCAGATGGATATCGTTTTGCCAATTCTTGATTAATTGCAGGATGATAATCCCAACAAAATACTTCTCCCAGTTCACCAGAAAACAATTCTTTAAGGAGTTTCACAATACCATCATTTGATAGATATGATTCAGGTATCGAGGCAAGCATTGTGGATAAGCTGAGATCTACGATAGGGTCTCGCCAATTTATTAATCCTGGGCTATTGGCCTCGAGCAATAAATCCCGACCCTTTTCAAGCAGTAGGTGGGGTAACTGCTCACTTTTATTTTGAAACTCGCAAGATTTTATTTCAAGGATTTGGATTGCAGCATGATAACCAGTTCGGCGTTCCGAAAGGATATCTAATAACTCACAAAATTCTTGTTCTGTGATTTGATTACCTATTTGCAATTTACCAATATTAAAGACAATATCTGGAGAGAGGTCTCCTGATTTTAACAATTCTCTAAATTTTGAAGACTGAGATCCAATATTTGGACGTAGTATAAAAATGTTCAGGTAAATTTCAGACAGCTCTGGGTTTTCCAATACTTCTTTTTCAAGTGAATCAGCTAAATTAGGGTTGATTTCCCAAAGTGTTCTAAAAAAGGTAATAATGGCTGATTGTGAAGGCTGAATGGTACGCCTATAGTTATCGAGTAGCTTCTGCCAAAGCAATATAGCATCTTGTGAGTTTCGGGTAATGCTTTCAACAATTATATTAACTCCATAATTTGCTTGTACAAAAAAATCCGCGCCAATTTCATCTAATAACTCCATATCCTTTGAAATCTTTTCACCAAATTCTTTCATTTTTTCATCGTATGCAGATCGCTGAGATGCTCTTGATAAAGAAACGAAAATATCTGGTCTTCGTAAATAGATCCTAACTTCTTCGACTACTGAGTTGGGTCTAGTCAACGCCTCGAGATCTTCTATCTTTTCCCTAAGTTCCTTATCGTTTCTTATGTGGTCATTTTTTTGAATTTTTACTATTTCAGCCCAAATTGCTAACCAAGTCTGCTCACTTCTTACCATTTTTACAAAATCAAATAATTCATCGCTGATAAACCCTGATTTTAAAAGTGGCCAGAAGTTGTCTTCAATAATTGAGAGCAGTTCGGCCTTAAGAAACGGTCGGTTCTTGAAGGCGGTGGACAATATGGAAAATAATCTTTGATACCACTGTTTCACCTCCTGCGATGACTTAAATGAATATCCAAAAGTGAGTGGTCTAGCCCCAAATTCCACGGGCCAAAAAGGGATTAAGTTCTCTGTCTGAAAGGCAGCTTTCAGGTACAGAACACCCAAATTATTTAATTGAATGTCAGATGATTGAAGTAACTCAGAAATGTGTTTATGTTTTATGTCTGGTAATACCTCTGTTCCGGATACAACTGGCCAGAATAGACTATATAGTTGTTTGCTTGCATCGGGTTCAATTTTCTCTGGTAGCCCTTTAATAAGTTGAAGGCTTTCGATTAAACCCAATGATTTTTCAAAATTTTCAGGAAAGCAAGCTAACACAAGTAATGAGCGGATCATCCAATTAACATTCTCTTCTGACACATCCTTAATTGGGGTTCCCTTGATGAGATTAACAAGCTTCTCAAAGTATTTAAGGCTATTATCAAAATCGATTGACAGTAGATGATATATTTTTTTACGGTCGCCTTCTGTAAGCTGCAACCCTTTTCGTCCAAGTTCTCCTTGTGGGCTGAGTAATTTGTTTGAAATATTTTTAGCGAATTGATTGTTGTGTAAAAATGAAAGACGATGACAAAAAGAACTCTGTAATCGGTCTGCTTGTGAATCCACAAAGATTTCAAAGATTTTCTTTTCGGAATATGAAGTAAGGGCGTTCGATGTAATACGATTTGCCAGCGCCTGAGGTAACAACGCTGACCATGGCCCCCGATTTTGAAGCAAACTCCTTCTCCTGATTTCATCTAAATTCCTATGAAATTTATCATAGGTTTGACCAGCTAGGTTCGCGAGTAATTGAATTTCAGATCCAGCGAACCTAGAGTCGGAACTGTTAAAAGAATATACTAATGAACAAGCCCGCGCAGTTTCATAAAGGTCTCCACTCTTATCCTTCTTTTGCCAAAAAAGTCTCTCAAACACTTCCTCATCTAGAAGTGTTCCAAAATCCTTTGATTTTCTGAACGCCTGAACCAATGCCAACGCAATGCGTGAATTTCCATCCGATAAGCTAGCGATTTTATCTATGACAGTTGAATCAAAACTTGGATTTGTTCTGTTCAAGAGTTCCACCAGCATGTGCTTTGATGCGGGTTCAAGAACAAATACATCGGTTTCTGATGGCAAATCATCTTGGATATCATAGTCAATTGTGAGTAGACTAATCTGTGAATCTTTGACACACCTGGTCAATTTATTGTGGATTTCTCGTGAACAATTGTCAATGATTAACACAATCCTCTGGCGTTCATTTTTGAGAATTTGAGCCATTTCTTCAGGTAATGGGTCTGGGTGGTTATTCTCTGAATAAAGAGCCCAGTGTTGGGGTAACGAACGCTCTCCCACCTCTGATTCAAATAAGGCTTGCACTAATCGCGTTTTACCCACCCCAGACAATCCAACCAATCTAATAGAGGATCCTGGTAAAAAAAGTTTTTCCCTAATACGATTTATACCTGCTTCTACTGTATCTTTCTGATTGGTATAGTTTGGGTATTCAAATAAACGCAATTTTTCATCCAAAATATATCTTTCCGAAGTCCCCGGATTTGACCAAATTCTATATGGGTACCAATCATTCTGTGGTTTACCAAGGGCCGATTTTACCCAAGCAACAATGCCAGGATATATGTTTACCCATGATGTAATTTTCTGTAAATCAAAAAAATCAAGATCTAATTTATTGCTCTCCGGAATATTAGAGACTGAGGACCTCATCATTTTTTTTCGTTCCATCAGTAAGGGCTGGGTGCAAGATCTGCCGGATGAAACGATAATATAAGCACCGCTTTGTTCAGCCAACCAATTAATCGATTTGCCAATTCCAATATGCGTTGACATCTCCTTTTGAATTTTACTGGGCTTCATATCCGACTTTTTTACTTGAACGCCAGTAGTTTGTCTGGGAATATAAATGGACTGAGGTGGATCGTTTTTCATCGTTATAACAATGTCCAATCCCCAATCTGTTTCGTCACTTTTCCCTCCATAGTTAACACATTTTGTAGATTCGCCAGCTGTTAACACATCGGCTTCGCATAATCGACGGATCAATTCCACTAGTTGCTTATCATCCAACTCTTTAATATCTTCTGTCCTTAATTCAAATAATGAGTATGCCATTTTATTTAGTTTCTTGTTTACTTCGTTTCTAGGTCACAAGGTCGTGGATGATGTCTGGTGCGGGCATGGGCAATTCCTTATCATGCTAAGCTTGCGCGGGAAGACTGGCGTTTCCCCTGGTTGATAAGTAGATTATACCCTCCCTCGTTCAAGCAGCGCGGCGGCCCCTGTTGGCAGATGGGGAGCTGACCCCGCGCGATAAAGCTCCCCCTCCACAAAAAAGACCCCCCGGCTGTCCGGAGGGTCTCACGTTCAAAAAACACCAGCGCTACTTGGGCAGCAGCGCCGAGCCGGGATAGTATTCCGCCGGCACCGGTTCTTCCTCCATCATCGTCGACAAATTGGACATCGAAACATCATCCAGGAAGAGGTTGCTGTTCAGGCTGCCGTCGGTTGTGACTTCAAACATCACGGTTTTGCTCGCTCCAACCATTCCGGATAGGTTCACCACAGCCTTGACCCAGCCGTTCGTGTTCGCGGATGAACATAGGTCGGCGCTATAAACCTGGCTTCCATTGACTTTAACCCGGAAGAAGTCAAACCCACAGACGTCTTCCGAGGCAATATAGTACCAGAAGTGCAGGTAGGGCGCGGCGCCAGAGATGGTTATCGTTTGCGAGAGCCGTGCGGTTTCAGAACTAGCCCCGCCCAGCCACGCCAGCCAACTTCCGTCGTGCGCAGCAACCGGAGTGCCCGCGGCCGGGTAAATCAAAGCCCAGCCATGGGAGGAATATTCAGTCCACACAGTCCGTCCCAATTCAAAGCCCGGATTCTGGAAGGGATTGGCCGGCGGAGGGACGACCGCGTTCCACAAGATGGGCAGGTATCGGGTATATGTTACGGCCGGCACCATGCGAACCACGCTGACTGATTGCAAGGCCATGCCGCCATAGCTGCCGCCCCAGGTCATCGTATAGATGTGACCCGTATCGTTATCCCAGGTGTCGCGGATATAGATGGTGGAGCCGTTGTAGCCGTAACCCACAATGGAATGCCCTGCCAGATTCAGGAGCACCGGGTGCCCCGCGTCAATTTCAGCCTTAAAATTCGCCAGGGTAAAGCCGCCGGAGTTGTTGTCGGTCTTCTGGTTAAAGCAGTCCGTCACCGTATAACCGCGCGCTTCGTAGAAAAGCTTACGTCCATAGGTCCCATCTGTTGTATGGATATTATTGGTGACCATATCAGCACAGGTGAGTTTATCTGGCTTGGACGTCCAGGTATAGAAGGTTGTTGATCCGTCGGTATTGCCATATGCCGACTGACTGGTTTTCATGTAATCGCCAATCGCGGTGCCCCAGGTGTGCTGCGTCCAACCGCCAGTGATATACGGGTCATTGGCTGAACTGCCGTATTTCACCCAATAATCGTCTATGGAACCTCTGGTCGTCCTGCCGTCAACGTTTTTATGGGACGCGATCAGCGGGTTATTGGGGTAAGTCTCATATCCGTCCGACCAGGTTGGCCAGGCAGTGTCGGTCAGGGGCATCAAGCCGCCGCTGGTCGGCCCGGTATACATGTTCGGGTAACCATTGCGGTCGTAATACGCGGAAATCATCGCGCCAGAAACAGCGGAACACCCAAACACCCACTTGTATGAGGGGAAGTTCGCGATTGTGCCCTCAGGTTCAACCTCGGTCATCGAGGCTTGCCGTTCAGCTTCAAATTCGGGCAGCGGCTGCGAGGGTCCGTTAATGATACTGCCGGTGATTTGCTCGCCTTCGGGGGTGGTTAGGTGCTCCTCAGAATAATAAGGGGATATCACTTCAATTTGCGGGTCGCCTTCAGCGGGCGGTTCATCCTGTGCCAGGGCGGCAGCGGCGGTGCTGCCAAGCAGCGCTGTGCATAAGAACAACGCAATAAAGGCGGTTAACACGGTCCGAAATACGCTTAGCTTTTTCATGTCTCTCCTTTACCTAAAAAGCAATTGAACAAAACCACGAAACAAAGTCGATGCTCTATAAGGGCTGGACCTATTAATTTTAATTATAGCACCAGAAATGGATTAAAATATATAATATATTCAAGAGACCAATTTGACCTATAATAACATTTAAACCAACAACCCCTCTTTCTGAAAGGTGTCCCATGAATAAATTCTCCCGCGTGTTTGTGATATTGGTTCTGCTTGCAATCGCCCTGACTGCCTGTGCCGCTCCTGGGAGCGTGCCGGAAGGCAAGCTGGTCGTAATCGAGCCCGCACCCAAACCCATTACCGCCAAACTGAAGGTGGGCGACGTTCTGGAGCTGCGCCTTCCAACCATCCCCGCCGAAGGTTATACCTGGCAGCCGCAAGACCTGGACGCGAAAATTCTGCGCCAGGAAGGCGAAGCCGAATACATCGCGGATAAAGGCCCGAACGCCTCCGGGGGCATCACCACCGTGCGCTTCAAGGCTCTCGCGGCAGGCAGCACAACGCTCACCTTAATCTATGCCAACCCCAAGGCCGCCAGCGGGCTGGGCTTAAGCTCGCAAAGCTTTGGACTGAGCGTGGAAGTCGAGAGCGGGGATTAGGCTCTAAGAGCGTTCCAGAAAGCCATAAAAAACTTGCCGGGCAAACGTGTGTCCGGCAAGATTGGCTGCAAGTTTTTCCTGGTCTATAAAGGCCAAAGCCAGGGCACCATCAACATGGCAATCCCAAAAATCAGCAGCGAAAGCAGCGAACCGACTTTGACAAAATCCATAAAGCGGTAGTTGCCAGGGCCGTAAACCATCATACAAGCCGGCTCCAACGGGGTGATGTACGAGGTTGCCGCCCCAACCGCAATCATCATCGCGAAGGTGCGCGGGTTCAACCCCAGCTGCAGCGCGGTCTGAATCGCAATCGGCAAAACGACCACGGCTGCCGCCTGGTTAGACATCGGCTGGGTCAGAATCATCGCCAGCAAGAAGAATGCCGCCAACAAAAGGTAGGCGTGCCCGGTGCCGGTCCACGAAACCAACTGCCCGGCGAGGTAAGTTGCCAGCCCCGACGCGTCCATAGCCTTACCCAGAGCGAGCATACAACCGATCAGGATTAACGCGCTCCAGTTCATACTCTTGTATGCCTCGGCTGGCGTGATGCAGCGCGTGAGGAAAATCAGCAGCGCTCCAATCATGGATGAAATCGCCAACGGAATTATATTCGCAGCCGCCAACCCGATGCTTAAGACAAAGATGATGAGCGCGATGGGCGCTTTTTTGGTGTTCTTCGGCTCTTCGATGGTGTCGCTGATAATTCTGAAGTTGTCGGCGCTTTCAAGGCTGGCGATTGTTTCCGTGTCGCCGTGGATGAGCATCTGATCGCCAACTTGCAAGCGTTCGTTCAACAGGCGTTCGCGCAAGACCTTGCCGCGCCGCTGGATGCCGAGCACTTGAATGCCAAAGCGTTTATGATAGCTCAGTCCGCGCAGTGTTCTCCCGACCAGGCTGGAGGTAGGCAGCAGCACTACTTCCGCCATGCCGTACTTTTTCTTCACGGCTTCCGGCAGGTCTTCATCCGGAGCGCTGGTGAAGCGGACCGTCTTATGCTCGTTCAAAGCAAAAATCGCGTCGCGGTCACCATCCAAAACGAGCTGATCGCCAGCGTGCAGTGTGGTTTTGGCGGAAGGTTTGATTTCACCTTCACCAGGACGCTCAATATTGATAATGGAAATATCGTATTCTCCACGCAGGTCAATCTGTCGGATTTCTTTCTCAACCCAGGGTGATTTCTTTGGGATTTCCACTTCGGCATAGTAGCGGGTATTCCGCGGAAGAGTCCGGTTATTTTCTTCCAGGTCGCGCTCCGGTATCAGCTTTCTGCCGATAAAGAACATGTATAAAAGCCCGACTATCAAAATTGGGATACCAATGGGGGTCAATTCAAAGATGCCCATCGGTGCCAAGCCGTAAGAAGTGAGCAAGCCGCTGACAACCATGTTGGTTGAGGTGGCAATTGAGGTCATCGAGCTGGAAAGAATAGCCGCGAAAGCCATGGACATAAGCATTTTGGAGGGGTGCTGCTTTAACTTTTTGGAAACGCTCAGGGTCACCGGCAAGAAGAAAGCCGTCGAGGCAGTGTTGCTGGTAAAAGAGCCCATGCCGGCGGTTCCAAGCGAAACAATCCAGAACAAACGGTTTGGGTCATCCCGCACCTGATTCACAATCCGGCTGGTAGCCATCTGCACCAAACCGGTTTTGATGAGGGCGGTGGTGAGCAGGAGCAAACCCAGGGTTTTTATGGCAGTCTCCGAGCCAAAGCCCAGGATGCCTTCGTCCGGGGTGAGGATGCCGGTGACGACCAGCGAAACCATAATGCCAATGCCGATAACATCCGCGGGTACCACATCCAGCGCGAATAAAACAATCGCGATGAAGATAATCACAATCAGCAAAATCATCGGTAAAGTCATCAAATCACCTTGTGAAGATATGATCGGGCGGTTCCCGCGCAAAGCAAATCAGCCTGTGTGGGCACCGCCTAATTTTATCGTAAAATCGCCAATCTTAGTGCAGTAAAGGGGACGCGGCCGGAAACCGATTCTGAAAAGCATCCAGAAATTGCAGGAATTCAGCCGACAGGCGCGCGCGGACTTCGCGCGCAATCCCAGCCGGGATGCTGCCGTAAAAAGCCTGTGCCATCCCGCCGGCAATGCAGGCAATCGTATCGGTATCCCCGCCGATAGAAACCGCCAGGCGGATGGTGTGCTCATAATCTTCCCCAGCCAGGAAAACGCTGATGGCTTCGGGGAGCGAACCCTGGCAGGTCGCGTTGAATTGGTTGACTTCGCGAATATGTTCTAGGGAACGCGAAAGGTCATACCCATAGCGCTGATTAATTTCGCGTTTGATTTCCGCCTTACTCGCGCCTTTGCGGGACATAAAAATCACCTGCGCGGTCGCCTGCGCGCCTTTGATGCCTTCCGGGTGGTTATGGGTCACCTCAGCGCTGCGCCGCGCCTCTGCCAGCGTCTCTTCCAGGCTGTCAAAGGCGAAACCCACCGGGCTGACGCGCATGGCGGAGCCGTTGCCGTAACTGTTGTAAGGCTTGGGGTCATCCGTGTAAATCCAACGGTAGAAATTGCCGCCGTAACCGCGGCCGCGGTACCTGCGCGCGAAATCCTGATACGCTGCCGCGTACTCCCCCTTGCCCAGCAGTACGGCAGCAGTGGCAAAAGTCAGCACGCTGTCGTCCGTAAACGTGGAGGACTCGGTGAAGAGCGGAAAATCCACCGAGCGGTGATTATCAAACTCATAGACTGAACCAATAATATCGCCAGCAACTGCTCCAATCATCATCTTCCCTTTCCGTTATCGTTCTCCGCGGCATTCCGCCTGCAGCTGCGCGTAAAAATCCGCCAGGAATTTGTGGCGCTGGTCCGCAATGGCTTTGCCGGTGGCTGTAAAAAGATGGTCTTTTACTTTGCGCAGTTTATACAGATATTCGTGATAAGAACTGTGCGGTTCGTCCGGCTCGGTCTTGCCCTCGCGCAGAAAGCGTTCGGACGGCTCGTAATAAAAAGGTTGACCTGCCAGAGCGGCAAAGGCAATCGTGCGCGCCGCGCCAATCGCGCCCAAGACGTCCAGTTTGTCGGCATCGTACAGGCACATCGCCTCAAGCGTTTGAGGGCGTTCGCCCTGATGGCGGAAACGGTGCGCGCGAATGCAGTGCTGGACGGCTTCAACGCGTTCGGGCTGCCAGTTTTCGACACTGAGCACCTCTCCGGCAAAGCGGGCAGAGGTCAGGTGATGCCCGAGACGTTCCTGCCCATCTCCGCCAGGAGCGGAACCGACCGAATCGTGAAGCAAGGCGGCAGCCCGCACGATTTCCAGGTCCGCGCCTTCCGCCAGAGCGATTTTTTCCGCGAGCCGGTAAACACGCAAAACATGTTCAAAGTCATGCACAGGGTCCGCGGAGGCATACCACACGCGCGCTTGTTCAATGCTGATTGTCATAACGGGGATTATAACGCCTCAAACGAGGCTGATGTGGATATATCCAAAAAGCCAGCCCAATAAGACCAGCAAGCCCAAAACGATAAAAATCACTTTGATAACTTTCCAGGCGACCTTAAAGACACCGCGCAGGATGAAAACAATCGCCAGCACGCCCAACCCGATAATCAGCAGGTTGTTGAACTGCCTGAGGAACTCAAGGTCAAAAAATGACTGCATACTTCAGACTGCCGGATAAACAGCACCTTTCTTGATTACCTTGGATACAAGATTCGTGCCGTAACGGTAGCTGAGCATGCGGTAATCCGGGACGTTGAGAATGAGCAGGTCGGCTTGTTTACCCGGGGTAAGCGAGCCTATCTGGTCTGCCAGCCCCAGGGCGGCAGCCGCGTTAATCGTGGAGGCAACCAAAGCTTCCGCTGGGGTCAACTTCAGGTAGCGGCAAGCCAGCGCCTGAATAAACTGCATGGATTCGTTCCAGGTGGTGCCCGGGTTCAGGTCGCTTGCCAGCGCCAGAATGCCTCCCGCGGCGATTATTTCGCGGGCGGGGGTGTACTCGCTTTGCGCCAGCCCAAAGGGCGTGCCCGGCAGCGAGACCGCCGCGGTCTGTGAACCGCCCAGCCTGCGGATATCTTCCGCGGAAGTCTTCACCAGATGATCCGCCGAGACCGCGCCCAGTTCCACTGCCAGGCTGGCGCCGCCCAGGTTGGCAAACTCGTCCGCGTGCAGCTTGAGCGGGAAGCCCAGCCCAGCCGCCGCGCCCAGAATCTCGCGGGTCTGAGCCAGGTCAAACACGCCTTCTTCGCAGAAAACATCCACAAAGGGCAGCGCCCGCCCGGGAGCATGGGTTTGCCACCAATTTTTCAGCTCAGGCAAGGCTTGCAGGGTCAGAAAGCGGATATAGCCGGCGGTATCTCCCTTATAGTCAGGCGGGACGGCATGCGCGCCCATGTACGTGGGAATAATCTGCAGGGGTCCTTCTTCGTCGAGGCGAAGCAAAACTTCCATCTGCTTAAACTCAGTTTCCAGGTCCAACCCGTAGCCGGTTTTGGCTTCCAGCGTGGTTGTGCCGTAGCGGAACGCGGTCTGCGCGCGCTGGCGGGTTTCTTCCAGCAGGCGTTCCGGGCTGGCAGCCCGGGTGGCTTTCAGCGTGGCGGCAATGCCCCCGCCGGCGGCCATGATTTCCATGTAACTTTTCCCCTGCAGGCGCATTTCAAACTCGTCGGCGCGGTCCCCTGCCCAAACCAGGTGGGTATGCGGGTCCACAAAGCCGGGCAAGACGGCATTTCCCCCGGCATCGAGCAAGTCGGCTTCCGGGTGTTGGAGCAGCAGGTCGGCTGGCGCGCCAACCGATAGAATCCGCTCGCCGTCCAAGAGGACCGCGCCGTTGGGCACAGGGTTCAACGTCCCGAGCGCGCTGCCGCGTTGTGCGGAAGGGGTCAGTGGGTATACAAAGGAAGTGTTATGGATGAGCAACATGCAGTTATTGTACCGGAACTTTGCGCGTTCCGGCGCTTTATTTTGAACACACAGGCGCGGGACGTGCTGCCCGTGAACCCGGCGCTGGTTACTCCGGACCTGCTGGCGAAGCCCCTGAATGTTTGCCGTCCAATAATAGAGTTCCTCATAGGAATGCTTCCTTTTTTCGGCGCGTAATGTAAGGTATACGCGGTACGCCGCGATTCTTGTTCTGAAAACAGCTGACCCGGCAAGAATAAATTAAGTAATCCAGCCGTCCGCGTGCAAAGCCCCAAAAACGCGCGCCGCCAACCGCTTCGGAAACAGGCAATCATGATACACTTTTCTGGTCATGAACCCGAAATCTTTAATCCTTCTCGAATATCCGAAAATTCTGGGGAAGCTGAAAACTTACGCGGCTTTCAGCGCCTCCGAAGCCCTGGCAGACGCGCTGCGCCCCACCAGCAGCCTGGAAAAAGCCCTGGCAATGCAGCAGCTGACCCGCGAGGCGCGCTACCTGCTCTCGGTAAATAACGACCTGAACTTCTCGGGCGCCGTGGATATGCGCCCGCTGGTGGACCTGACCCTGCGCAGCGTGACGCTCGAAGCCGTGGACCTGCTGGCTATCCGCGCAACCCTGATTATCTCGCGCACCGCCCGGCACATCCTGGAAGACCACCGCGCCAATGCCCCGCGCATGGCGGAGCTGGCGGAGGGCCTGACAGACGGCCTGGGACTGGTGGACCTGATTTCCCGCACGATTTCAGACCGCGGTGAGGTGCTGGACAGCGCCTCCGAAGCTCTGGGACGCATCCGTTCGGAAATGAAAATCAGCCACGCGCGCCTGATGGATAGACTTTCCCGTTATGTCAACGACGCCGACAGCGCCCGCATGCTTCAGGAGCCCATTATCACCCAGCGCGGGGGAAGGTACGTGCTGCCGCTGCGCGCGGAGTTTAAAGGGCGCATCAAAGCCATCGTGCACGACCAATCCGCTTCCGGCGCGACGCTCTTCATTGAGCCTATCGCGGTGGTGGAATGGAACAACAAGGTGCGCGAGTTGGAGCTGCAAGAACGCGATGAGGTTCTGCGCGTCTTGCACGGGCTCAGCACGCGCATCGCCGAACAAGCCGAAAGCCTGATACTGGGCGTGGAGGCGATGGCTGCCATAGACCTGGCGCTGATGAAAGCGCGCTACGCCGAAGACTTGCGCGCCGTGGAACCGGAACTGGTGCCGTTCGCGGAGAAGCCGCCCGAATTCCACCCGGGCAGCGTCATCATGCTGCGCCGCGCGCGCCATCCGCTGTTAGACCCAGCCAAAGTCGTCCCGATTGACGTGACGCTTGATGAACAGACCTTCTCAGTGGTGCTCACCGGGCCCAACACCGGCGGCAAGACTGTCTCATTGAAAACTGTCGGCTTGCTGGTGCTGATGGCGCAGTCCGGCATGCAGATTCCGACGCTGTCTGGCTCGCGCCTGAGCCTGTTCCGCGACGTTTTCGCCGATATTGGCGATGAACAGTCCATCGAGCAGTCCTTATCCACGTTTTCGGGGCACATCAGCCAACTCGTGCGCATCCTCAAGCGCGCGGATTACCGCTCGCTGGTCTTACTGGACGAACTTGGCGCGGGTACCGATCCCCAGGAGGGTTCCGCGCTGGCACGGGCGGTATTAACTTACCTGCTGGAACGCCGGATTACCAATATCATCGCCACGCACTACCCGGAACTGAAAAGCTTCGCGCACGCCACCAAAGGAGTCATCAACGCCAGTCTAGAATTCGACCTGGACACGCTCAAGCCGACCTATCACCTGATTCTGGGGCTGCCCGGGCGCTCCAACGCGCTGGCAATCGCGGAAAGGCTGGGGCTCGCCAAAGCCATCGTGGATGACGCGCGCGCCGAGCTGAATCCGACCAATTTGCGGGCTGAAGACCTGCTGGATGAGATCCACCGCCAGCGCGATTTGACCCGCGCCAATTACGAAGCGTCGGAAAATATCCGGCGCGAATTGGAAGACCAGCGCGCGAAGCTGAACGCCCGCCTGAACCAGATTGAAGAAGAACAAGCCGGGATCCTGGAAAGAGCCCGGCAAAAAGCGGAAGAGGAAGTGGAAACCTTACGTTCCGAGTTGAACGAACTGCGCCGCGGAATGCTGAAAAAGAACGAACCGCTGGCAGAGTTGGAACCAATTCTTCAGAAGCTGGAGCAGGTGGAGGAACACCAGAAGCAAGCGGCTCGTAAAACCCGCCCACCCAAACCAAAAGCGGAAAGCGGACCGCTGAAGCCCGGGGAGCGCGTGATGGTGCGCAAGCTGAGAACGGAAGGCGTGGTAAGCTCCGTGGACGGTGAGGAGATTGAAGTTCAGGTGGGGATGCTGCGGATGCGCCTTAAGCCGCAGGAAGTGCAGCGTAAAACTGCTCCGGATTTCTCCGCGACCAAAGAAGAACCGCGGCCCACAGTGGGTAAAACCCAGCTGCCCAGCGTTGCCTCCCCTGGGATGGAACTGGATATGCGCGGTATGCGGGTGGAAGACGCGCTGGATAAACTTGAAGCGTACCTGGAACAGGGTTATCTTTCCGGCTTGCCCTTCGGGCGCATCATTCATGGAAAAGGTACCGGCACGCTGCGCCAGGTGGTACGGGATGTTTTACAGCATTCTTCTTACGTCAAACGCTGGGAACAGGGCGGAGAAAAAGAAGGCGGGGATGGGGTTACGGTCGCTTTCTTTGAAGGGCATTAAAAAAAGGATCGCCACTAATCTGCGTCCTGTCTTACTGGCGATCCTTTTGCGCCGGTTCCCTTGATCCGGCGCCCACAAGGCGTGTTAAATTGCGATTATTTTATACCAGACGCGTTATTAGCGCAAGGGTTTATTCTAGAGCCCTCCTCCCGAACGAGAGTAGCAAATCGAAAGGCTCACGCAGCCAGGGTTTTTCCTTTTTTGTCCTGCCCGCGGTAAGGCATCTGTTTTTGATGGTTAAGTCTATATTCCGGACTGTTTTTGCCGCGCTCCGCTAATCCCCTGCATCAAGCTGCTTTTTGCGCTTTCGCATCAGGATTGGAGCCACCAGTTTGCGCAGCCAATACTTGGCCACAATCGGCGCGTACTTACTCCCCCCATCGCGGTAGTGCACGCGCAGCATCTCCGGCCAGCAGCGGTCGTCCGCGGCAATGGATTTGGCATCCCCATGCAAGCGAAACGCTGCCCACAGTTCGGGCACATACACCAAAGGCGCTTTCGCGGCCAACCGCACCCACAGGTCATAATCCATCGCGAAGTAAAACGTTGGGTCCAGCGGACCTACCTGCCGCCACAAATCCGCGCGAAAGAAAGCCGCTTGCTGGGGGATATGCACATAACCCCGGCGCAGCTTTTTGTAATCTGTTTGCGCCGCCGGGAAATTTCCGATTTTTTTGCCCGCCGCGTTGATGAGCAGCGCGTCTCCATAGACCATGCCGGCCTCAGGATGCGCTTGCAGCTGGCGGACCGCCGCGCGCACCGCTCCGGGAAAGAGCAGGTCATCCGAGTTCAGCCACGCCAGAATTTCTCCGCTTGCCCGCGCGAAGCCCTGGTTGATGGCATCGGTCTGCCCCTGGTCGGGTTGAGACTGCCAATATGCCAGCCGCTCAGAGAATCCGCGAATAATAGCGGCGCTGCCGTCTTCCGATCCGCCGTCCATGACGATGTATTCAAGGTTCGGGTAGTCTTGCTCCAACACCGACCGCATGGTCTCGGGGAGATATGCCGCCTGGTTGAAAGACGGCGTGACGATGGTCACCCTGGGAAACTCAGCTTCGCTCATCAATCCGGCTCCTCCCGGTCCACATTTGCCTTGTAGCGGTCCCTTCTAAGCTGGCGGGCTTTTCCCGTCAACGCGTCCAGGCCCAGAACGCCAGCCAAGGCGGAGAGCATCCGACGCCAATCTTGCAGCGCGTCAGCCGGGCTGAGGGTCAAGCTGCGGGCGTAGCTTGCGAGAGCCGCCCGGGGTTCGCCGGCTTCCATCAGATAAAACGCGCCAAAACGTCGGGCTCCCGCCCGGATTTGTTTTTCCATTCGGCCTGCCAGGGGCTGAAAGCGCGGGTCCTCGAGCAGCCAATCCGCCAGGCGCAGCGCTTCGGGCGCGAATGCTGCCGCCTGGGCTGTGTTTTTCGCGTCCGGGTGCATACGCGCGGCTGCCCACAAGGCGCCGGGGGCGTAATAAGGGGGGCGCAAAGCCGCCAGCCTCAGCCAAAGGTGGTGGTCCAGGATGTAGTGATAGCTGGTATCCAAAAAGCCCGCCTCCAACAACGCGGAGCGGCGCATAAACACTCCCGGCTGACCAATAATCCGAAAACGCATCAGGTCTGCCAGCCCCCAGGCGCCGTAACGCATGCGGTTGAAAGCCTTGCCCGTCCCGTCAATGGATTCCACATCGCTGAAAACAAAAGAGGCACTCGGGTTGGCTTCCAGAGCGCGCGCGGCTTCCCTGAGCGCGCCGGGATAGTACAGGTCGTCCGAGTTCAGCCAGGCCACATATTCACCGGAGGCTCGCGCGAAGCCCTTATTGACCGCGTCGGCCTGTCCGCTGTCTTGCTCTGAGACCCAACCGGCGAGCCGCGGCGCGTATTTCCGGATGATATCCACGCTGCCGTCGGTGGAACCCCCATCCACAACCCAGTATTCAATATCCGGATAGTCCTGCCCGAGGACGCTCAGCATGGTCTGTTCCAGGTAGCGGGCCTGGTTGAATGAAGGCGTGATGATGGAAAAAAGCGCGGATGCGGGCATGTGTGTATTATACCCATTGGCGCGGAAGCAATGCCAGGCACCCTCCGCGTTCTGCGGCGCCCAAAGCGGCAGGGGCTTGCGCAGGCAGCCGGCCGATTAACCCGAAAATCACCCAAAAAAAACCGCGGGGTTTTATCGTTTGGACAGAGGTCACGCATTACCGCTTTTTTTGCTTGCCGGCGCGCCTATCGCCGACGGATGGGAACGCGCTCCGGGGAAATCCAGCCGTTTTTGCTCGCGGCAGGTCTTGGGGCGCTGTTTGGGGAACAAATCCAATCCTATGAACGTCATATCCAGAGTAAACAAATAGGAGTTTTGAGATATGAAAAATAAATTTTGGATTTCTTTATTGGTAGTCGCTCTGTTCCTCTCCGCCTGCGGCGGAAAAGGAAGCGCGAACCATCCGGCATTGAACGGCACGCATTGGGTGCTGGAGCAAATCAACGGCTCCCCCGTGATTGAAAACACCCTGCCAAGCTTGTCTTTCCAGGGTGATAAAGAGGTCGGCGGAAATGCCTCCTGCAACCGCTTCAACGGCAGCTACAAAATAAAAGACGGCGCCCTGACTTTCAGCCCTCTGGCAACAACCATGATGGCTTGCCTCGAACCTGCCGGTCTGATGGAGCAGGAAGCGGCGTACCTCAAAGCGCTTGAAGCGGCCGCCTCATACCGCGTCGAAGACGGAAAACTGTTGGTCGCGGATGCTTCCGGCAAAGTTGTTTTGGTGTTCGCCCCGCAGGATATGACCCTGGAAGGGAAGATTTGGAACCTGAACGCCTTCAACGACGGAACCAACCTGGTGAGCGTGCTTCTGGATACGGCAATTCATGTTGAGTTCAAAGATGGCAATGTCTCTGGTTCGAGCGGCTGCAACACCTATAGCGGCGCGTTCCAACAGGACGGGCAAAAGCTCTCCTTCGGCACACTGGCTTCCACGCTGATGGCCTGCGCGGATGAAGGCGTGATGAAACAGGAGACCGCTTACCTGAATGCCGTCGCCAAAGTGACACACTACAGCATTGAGGGGAATAAACTGACCCTCTATGATGCCAATAATCTGGTCATCGCGGAGTTCAGCAAGTAACCTGTGGTTCGTCATTCACCAGGAAAACTGCCTTTAGCAGCGGTTTTCCTGGTTTTTTTAATTCCTTATCTCCTCCGCGCGAGGGTGAAGGCGAGTCTGTCTTGGTCGGGTTCAGGAGGGTTAAAAATCCGGCAGGGCACGCGGACAAACAAAATCACGCGAACAAACTGTCGTACGCCACCTTCGGGAAAACCTCCAGCTTGCCGCCGATGGTCGCGTCCAATACCTGCCGCCCGTCCGCTTCATAGGCTTTGCGCGCCATGCGGTATGCCAACTCCGAAGTTTCCAGGTCCGGCAGCTGCCATCGGAAGCCTTTGCCAAAATATGCCGCTGAAAAATGGTTGGGGTCATCCCCCTCAGACTGCACCGTCGTGTTTGGCGTGCCTTTGGTAACAAAGCTGTGGTCCACCCCCACCAGGATGACCGTGCTGAAGCCCATGAAATATGCCAGCTGCAGGGCAACGTTTGTAACCGTAGCGCCTTCCCACACCCGCCCCCTCACATCGCGCGCGAATTTTGGCGTAGTGTAAGAAGTGTACAGGAAGTGCGTATTGGCGTCCATTCCCACCCATTCGCGCGAGCGCCAGGCAAAAAACTTGGGCATTTTCAAGGCCTGGAATTCCCGCGCGGACTGCTCAATGACCAGGTCGTTAATCGAGACAAGGCAGGAAGGCGAAAAATTCAGTTCTTCCGCTGCCAGAAAGATGCGGTTGAAGCCAAAACTGAAATCGTTCTTCAGCCGTGAAAGGTCGGTATGCTTCAGGCTGGGTCCGTTGCCAATCAAAAAGCAGCGTTCGCCCTTATGGGCGTCTTTCAGCAGGCTCAGCTTGCGGATGGATTCGCGCCGCCAGGGGTGCAAATATGCCGCGGGCAGCTCCGGCAGCCGACGGACGCCGTCATAAAGATTACGGGCGGTTTCCATCAGGCGCGGTGGAAGGTTCAGGCCTGTTTTGGCGGGCATACCGGTTCACTCCGTACTCAGCCGCGCGGTCGCGCCGCCGTCCACCACCACTGCCTGCCCGGTCATGAAGCTGGATTGGGTGTTATCCGCCAGAAAGTAGATCACCGTGGCAATTTCGACCGGCTTTGCCACGCGCCCATTAACCGTCTTGCGCGCCAGGGCAGCCAATTGTTCTTCTTCCGAACCAGCCGCCAGGTGCCCGCGGTTAAAACCCGCCCGCAGCATAGGCGTATCCACCGCGCCTGGCAGCACAGCGTTCACGCGGATGTTATCGGGCGCGAATTCAATCGCGACGGCGCGCGTGAGCGCCAGCATGCCGCCTTTGCTGGCAGCGTAAGCGGCAATGCCCGTTGAAGTGGCAACCGCGTGCACGGAAGAGACGTTCACGATTGCCCCGCCCGCGGCTTTCAGCAGGGCATGCCCAAATTTGGCGCTCAGAAACGCCGGGCGCAGGTTGCTTGCCATCACCAGATCCCATTCTTCTGCGGTTGTCTCCACCAGGGGTTTGGCCAGCTGATAGGCGGCATTATTCACCAGCGCGTCCAGCCTTGACGTGAAGCGGGAAGCTTCCCGAAAGACCATCTCGATATTTTCCGGCAGGGCGATATCTGTCTGTAGAAACAGCCCGTCCGTGGGGAAGTCCACGGGGCGTTCTTTGCGGTCCACGCCAATGACGCGCCAGCCCCGCTCAGAAAAAAGCTGTACAGCAGCCTGCCCGACGCCGCCGGCGGCACCAGTAATCAGAACAACGCGTTGTGACTGCTCGGTCATATTTACTGCTCCTTTCAGGCTTGCTGTTCCAGCGCCTTAATATTGGCAATATCCCCGACGGGGAGCTCCAGGCCCAGCGCGAGGTTGCGGATGCTGTTCCAATGCACGCGTTCCCAATAAAAGGGGCTGGAATTGGAATTATGCGGCGCGAGAAAAACGTTCTCCATGCCAATCAGCGGGCTTTCCGCGGGCAGGGGTTCCACCTCAAAAACGTCCAGCGCCGCGCCAGCCAGGCGGCCGGATTGCAGCGCGCTTACCAGGGCGGCTTCCTCCACCACGGGTCCGCGGGCGGTATTTATCAACAGCGCGCCGGGTTTGCACCAGCCAAAGCTTTCCGCGTTCATTAAATGATAGGACGAGGGATTGAGTGAGCAGTTCAGGCTGATAAAGTCCGAACGTTCCAGCAATTCTCGCAGCGGCACGGATTCCACACTGTTTTCCAGCAAAAAATCGGGGGCGATTTCCACGATGTCATTCCCCAGCAGTGTCATCCCAAAAGCCCTGGCGCGCCGAAGCACGGCTTTACCCACGTTGCCAACCCCAACCACGCCCAGGGTTTTTTCGCTGAGGGTGTAGCCAGGGATCTTCTTCCATTCGCCGGCTTTCATCGCGCTGTCCATGGTTCCAAAACGGCGCGCGAAGCTGAGCATATACCCGAGCACACTCTCCGCGACGGGAACAGTGAACGCGTTGGGGGTATTGCGCACGCCAACGCCAAATTCCGCCGCGGCTTCCTGGTCAATAGAATCAATACCGGTGCCCCATTTGGAAATAACTTTCAGGCGCGGATGGCAAGCCTGGATCACCCGCCGCGTGTAGCGATCGTCCCCGCAAATCGTACCGTCAAACTGACCGGCATACCTCAGCAGTTCCTCTTCCGAAAGGCGTTCATGCACGTCCGGAATAATTACGCGCATGCCAAGCCGCGTCAGAACCGGCGTGAAGCGCTGCATGAAGGGCAGCATATAGGGGGCGGAAATCAGGACGTCTTTCATTTTGCTTCCTTTCGCGCGCGGAGTAAAACATCAGCGACGGTGAAATCAATTTCTTCGTCAATATCCCAGGCTTCTTCTGCCGGGATGGCGAACATCAGCGGGCGCTCGCCCAGGCGGTTGCGTCTTTGCGCCAGTGTTTCACGCGTGAAGAGATAGATACAAGAGTTCTCCTCATACACAGGCGGCAGATCCTGGGTGCGCAGAAGCACAGCCGGGTTGTGATTGATAGCCCTGCCTAATTCGTCCCACAGACGGGTTTGCAGCCGGGTCACGCCAAATAGCGAGTCGTAAGCCGGGTACACATCCTTGAGCGCGCGGACAGCCGCCGAGATGGTCTGCGCGCGCAGCAGCGGGTTGGTGCTGTGCGTCTGCAAATAGAGATCGGCGGGAACCTGCGCGGTGTCGTGCATCAGAATTTCATTGGTCGGGATGGTATCCGCGCGCAGATGTTCGGGCCGGAGCAGCGCGGTCACGCCTGGAAGGTCTTTCGCCAGCCCTTCCAGAATAACCGGGCTGTCGGTGTCCACCACCACCTGCGAAATTTCCGGGCAGGAAAGCAGCGTGTCCAGGATGTGGTGATAGAGCGGTTTACCCGCGATAGGACGGTAGTTTTTACCGGGCACGCGCACGGAAGTGTGCCGCATGGGCACCAGCGCGACAATTTTTTCCAGGCTCATTTAGTCCTCCTTCAACAGGAAATCGCCGCCCGCAAGCAGCCCGTCAGAAATAACGCGCATGGTTGGGGAGTTTTCTGGCAAAAGCTCGCGCGGGTCAAATGTTTTCAGACGCACGTAGCCCGCCCAAGTCTGATCTTCCTCAAGAAACGCGTCGAAAGGCAGGGACGAGCGATAAAGCTGATAATACAGGAAGCGGCGGGCATTCTGGCGGCAGCGCTCCGGGGCGCTCACCGCCTGGGCGAGCAGCAGTTTCTCCAGTTCGCGCTGATATTCCTGCCGGCTGGCGGGGAAGTTCACAGTATCCGCCTGACTGTAGCGGGAGCGCCCGGCAGCCAACACCAGCGCCCCCAGAATAGACGCCTCCAACCCGATGGTGGAGTTGTAAACCATGACGAACTTCGCCATCCGGATTAAATCATAAGAGCTGATGTAAGTTTCCGGGCGGATGAAGCGGATGTTCGGAAGCTGCTCCACCTGTTTGCGCCGCGCCCACTCCGCCACAGATTCTTCGCTGGCTTTGCCTTTGCGGGCTTCGTCCGGGTGCGCGCGGATGACGAAGAGCGTATCCGGGTGCGCCCGCGCGGTTTCCAAAACCTCATCCAGCCAGGTGAACATATCCTCGTAGAGCAGATTGGCATGCGGTTGGCTGGTATCAAATATCACATTGGTGAAGACGGGCACGAGCTGCCGGAAGTTTTTGGCATGCGCGACGAATTCCGGGTCCAATCCGCTCATCTCAGGCCAAAAGCGCACACCCGCCATAATGAAGTTGCCCTGAAAGCGCTTCTGCAGATAAGCGTCCAGTCGCGCGTTTTGGGTTTCATTCAGCTCAAAGTCCTCCGGGAGCGTCAGCGGGTAGGCAGTGGCATCGCCGGGGGTAAAAAACGCGCTCATCGGGCGCAAACCAACCTCGTGGGAGTAGACCGGCAGCCCCCTTTGGCGGGCTACCCAACGGGCGGCAGCCTCCGGGTACTGCATCCCGTTGAACACCACTACCGCGGCAGGTTTTACTTCATCCAACAGGGTAATGAAGCGAAGGCTTATGGACCAGGCGGAGCGGATGTATTCCCGCAGGATGCGCAGGGTGACGGGGTCTTCCTGCAGGTGGTGCCGGCGCAGGATCCAGCGCGCGCTGGGCAAAACCAGCTCGCCCAGGGGCATACCCTGCCAGCTGAACGCGCTCAAACCTGCCAAATCCAGCCCGCTCAGTGCCTTGTCCAGCGCGGCATCCGACCCAAAGCCAAAGGGTTTATTCACGCCGTCGTGGTAGAGCGCGCGGGACTGGCGCATACAGCTTTTGCAGGGAGGAGCTTTGGGCGGTTCGGCGCGGTCGGTGCCCAAAACGCACTGGGTCATGCCGCGCTGACAGACAAAATTGACCACCGGCGTGCCCTGCAGGCGCAAAGACCAGGCAGATAGCAGGCTGAAAGCGGCGTTCAAGCTCATCCCCGAAAGGCGCGTGCTGGCATTAAAGAATACCAAAGGCGCGCCTTCTGGTTTTGGAGCCTGCTCTGCCACAAGCGCGGCTGCCCGGCGGGTGCGCTGGTCGCTTTTCTGGTGCGCGCAGATGAGCTTCAGCCTTCTGCGCGCGCGTAAAATAAGGTTTTTGGCTGCCATACCTACTGACTGAAGCGTCTGAGTTTGCTCAAAGACGATTTTTCGCTGTCATAGACCTGCTTAACGCCGTCGCCCAGCGCCTGTTCGGTGACGCGGATGTACTTTACCAGGCGTTCGATGCCTTGCGGTTCCACCGAAGCCGATTGGTCGCTGCCCCACATGGCGCGGTCCAGCGTGATATGACGTTCCACCAGGCAGGCGCCCAAAGCCACCGCCACGGCGGAGGGCACCAGCCCCACCTCGTGCCCGGAATAGCCCACGGGGCAGTTGAACATCCCGCGCAGGGTCTGCACCATGCGCAGGTTGAGTTCGTCCGGAGGGCAGGGGTAGCTGCTGGTGGTGTGGCACAGGATCAGGTTCTCCTCGCCAAGCAGCGCGACCGATTCCTTAATTTCTTCCAGAGTGGACATACCCGTGGAGAGAATCAGCGGGCGGCCGGTGGCGCGGTAGGCGCGCAAAAGGGCGTGGTCGGTGAGCAGCGCGGATGGGATTTTGTGCGCGGGCGGGTTGAATTGCTCCATAAACTCCACAGAGGGGATGTCCCAGGAAGAAGCCAACCAGGCGATGCCGAGCTCTTTGCAGTAGCGGTCAATTTCCTGGTAATCCTCCTGCCCGAATTCCACCTTGTAGCGGTAATCCAGATAGGTGATATAGCCCCAGGGGGTTTCACGCATCTGATTGCGCTGGTGCTCCGGAACGCACAGTTCGGGGGTGCGTTTCTGGAATTTCACCGCGTCCACGCCCGCCTGCTGGGCGGCAAGTATCATTTGCCTGGCAAAATCCAGGCTGCCGTTGTGGTTAATCCCAATTTCCGCGATAATATACGCGGGATGTCCGTCCCCAACCTTGCGATTTCCAATAGTCACTTCGCGATTCATTGTGTCTCCATGTTTTGATGGTGTGTATTCTTTAGCAGGCGTTCGCAAATTTCACGCACAGCGCCGCGCCCGCCGCGATGTTTAAGGATTAAGTCCGCCCGACGTAAAACCTGCGGGTGCGCGTCGGCAGGGGCGGCAAAATAACCGACCAGCGGCAGCACCGCCAGGTCGGGCAGGTCATTGCCCAGGTACAGGATTTCTTCGGGCTTCCAACCGCGCGATAGGATGAGCTCTTTCAGCGCTAGACCCTTTTCCCGGATGCCCTGAAAGACTTCCAGCTTAAGCTTCCGGCAGCGCGCGCTGACCACCGGGTTTTCTTCCCGGGAGAGCACCGCCGCCTGGATATCCGTGTTTTCGCGCAGCAGGCTCAAACCCAAGCCGTCCGATCGGCTGCAGCGCACGGATTCGCGTCCATCCTGGTCGGTTATCACCAGGTCGTCGCTCAAAACGCCGTCAAAATCCATCAGCAGCAGGCTGACGCGGGCAGGGAAAGCGCGTCGGTTGACCAGGGGGTCCACCGCCTGAATTTGCGGGTCTTGCAGCAGGCGTTCATACCGCTCCCAATCGGCGGGCGTGTCAATATCCACGGTGTAGCGCGGGTCAATCATCAGCGGCAGGATTACATCGCCGGTGAGCGAGCTTTTATTCAGGATTGTTCCGGCGCGGATGGCGTCAATATGCCCTGTTTGCCAATACGTTTTGGGCAGGTGTTGGCGCGGGGCGTTATAAGGCTCGGGGGCGCCTTCCACCCGCAGCAGCGGCAGCATGCGTCCGCTTTCGGGGTCCAGCTTCCACATTTTGAAAGGGTTCTGCCCGGAAGGCACCACCCCGCGCACGCAATCCGCGGAAGGGTGCGCCAACAGCAGTTTCACCGCGTCATCAACCAGGTGGATAGGGCGCACCGGCGAGGTCGGGCGCAGCTGCACGACCACTTCGGGGCGGTAATTTTCATGCGCTGCCAGCCAGTCCAGAGCATGCCGAAAGACCGGATAGTCGGTGGTGTCGTCTTGCGCCAGTTCCGCCGGGCGCAAAAAGGGCGTTTCGGCGCCCCACTCCCGCGCCACCGCCGCGATTTCTTCGTCATCCGTGGAAACAATCACGCGCGTAACCGTCTCGGCGCGCAAAGCGGCGGCAATGCTCCAGGCAATCAGGGGAGCCCCCCCGAAATCGCGGATGTTCTTACGCGGAATGCCCTTGGAACCGCCGCGGGCCGGGATGAGTGCCAGCACTTCAGGCTTTTTTACCATGCCGTCCAACCCCCATCAACCACCAGGTTGCTGCCGGTCATATACGAAGACGCGTCCGAAGCCAGAAAGAGCATCGCCGCGCTCATTTCATCCAGGTTCGCCATCCTGCCCAAAATGGTTTTTGCGGAATAAGACCGGGTGAAGTGTTCGTCGTGCCCATGATAGACGCCGCCGGGCGTGAGCGCGTTTACGCGGATGTTCTTGCCGGCATAGTACGCCGCCAGGTAGCGCGTGAAGCCCAGTACACCGGCTTTAGTGACGGAGTAATAGACCGGCTTATAAGAACGGCTGCCGTCCGGGCGCTCGTAGATGCGCTGGTCGGGTCCGTTCAGGCCGTAGGTTGAGCAGATGTTCACAATCACGCCGGCGCCCTGCCCAAGCATGGGTTCGACGGCTGCCTGGGAAGCCAGGAACATACCAGTCAGGTTCACATCCAGGGCTTTACGCCAGTTTTCGAGCGAATAGGTTTCAAAGGCGTTGGCGGCTTGCTGGCCCTGGTGCTGCGGGTCAAATTTGGGGTCCATCGCCGCGCTGTTAATCAGCACGTCCAGCCGGCCAAAGCACTCCAGGGTTTTTCGCACCATGGCGCGCGTGGAGTGCGGGTCTATCACATCCACTCGCACCGCTTCCGCGCGCAGGCCCAGGGAGCGGATATATTCCGCCTGCCCCAGCGCCAGGTCGTCCGCCAGGTCGGCCAGCATCACGTTCGCGCCAGCCTGCGCCAGCGCCAGCGAGAACTGCTTGCCTAACAAGCCGCCCGCGCCGGTCACCAACACCGTTCGCCCGGTCATGTCAAATTTGCTCAGGATGTTTTGTTCCATTTTTTATGCTAATCCCGTGAATTTCCGTTTAGATTTTACCACCAGGGCGCCTCCCGCTTTCACTCCAGGCTGACGCGCCGACCTTCCTGCGCGTGGGACTGCCGGACCGCTGCCACAATCTCTTGCACGCGGATGCCGTCTTCCAGCGAACAATATTCAAAAATCTCACCCCGGCACAGGCGAACGAAGTCCGCCATTTCCGCCAGGAACATTTCGTTGCGTTCAAAGCCCTCCGGCGGGATAATCAGCCGGCTGTTTTGGCCGTCCGCGGGCAATACCCGCGCGCTGCCGTCCGCGTTATCCCACAGGATTCTGCCGCGTTCACAAGCAAAGTCCAGGGTGTGGGAAGGCGGCTGTTGGTAGTAATCCAGATGGACGGACACGCGCGCGCCGTTGGCGAACTCCAGCAGCGCCTCGGTATTATCCTCCACGTCCAGCTCCAGGTCGCTGAGTTTGCTCATCTCGGCGCGCACCGAAACGACTTCCCCGAGCATCCAACGCAGGTAGTCAAAGGGGTGGGAGAGCGTATTGGTCACGCCGCCTCCCAGGTCTGCCCGCGCCGCATACGAAGCGCGGTAGTCCTCCCAGGGGTGCCAGCCGGGCAGGTATTCGCCCCAATGGGCGCGGCCGGAGAGCGTCCATCCCAGGCTGCCCTCTGCCAGGATTTGCCGGACTTCGCCTAAAACCGGGTGGTAACGAAAATGGAAACCGACCATCGCCCGGGCCTGATTGAGCGCCAGGGCTTCCTTCAGCGCGTCCAGTCCTTCCAGCGTGTGCGAGACGGGCTTTTCAATCAATAGATTCGCGCCAGCCCGCGCGGCAGGCAGCGCCGAACTCAGGTGCGCCGCGGTTGGGTTGGCAATGATGACGCCGTCTGGTTTTTCAGCCAACGCCTGGTGTAAATCCGTGAACACCGGCAGCCCGTCCAGGTCTTCATCCTGCAGGGTGGCGCGGTGCGTGCGGAAAAGCAGGATGTCTTGCTCTCCGAGAGCGCGCAGGTTGCGCAGGTGCCGCCTGCCGATAGAACCCAGACCCACGATGAGAAACCGCATCATTCCCTCCCGTTCTGGTGCAGCAGCCCATAAAGCCAATTAATCAAACCTTGAATGCCGTTGCGAATTTTGCGGTTTCCCGTGATGCGTCTTAGTAAGCCGCTGCGCGGCTTGGCGCTGGCGGCAGCTTCAGCGTGGATGCCATCCCGGGCCGCCAACGCGGCCACTTCTTCATCCAGCGCGTTGCCCAGCAGGCGCATGGTTTGCGCGTAGGTAGTCAGGCGTAGGTAGCCTTTGGCGTCCATGCGGTCGTCCATCTCCACCATCCTGCCCATCAGTTGGTCGCTCCAGCCCTCCACCAGCATCTCCCCCAACACTTCCAGCAGTACCTTTTTGGGCGCCAGCATCTCAAAGTGATGGGCGCTGACCCAGGCTTTCAGGCCGTGATATGAAACGACCACGTCCTCCACGCCGGCGACTTCGCTTTGGTAGCGTTCTTCCGTGCGTCCGGAGTTATCCATATACTCTATTTCCCACTTGCGCGGCATCAGCAGACCGCGTTCCACCGCGTCGGCAGAGCTTTTTGCCCAAGCCAGGGTGCTATCCGAACTCATCACCACGCGCTGTCGGATGTAAAAGCCGGTTACCGCGCCAACATTCGGGAAAGTGTCCAACACCTCAAGGTGCGCGGGCAGCCAGCCTTTCAGGTGGTAAACGTCGTCATCGCTGTAGGCAATCACGCTGCCGGATGCCAGCTGCGCGATGCGGTACAGCGCGTTCAGCTTGCCAATATTCTGCGCGGAGAGCACCAGGCGGTCAATCTTCCCTTGCGCGAACAAACCTTGCAGATAAGCAACCATTTCCGGGCAGCTGCCATTATCAAACACGAGCAGTTCGTAGGGTTTCTCCGTATTGGTGAGGATGCTCTCCAGGGTCAGGCGCGTGACGTCCATGCGGTGCTGGAAGTAGCCGGCCTGATGCGGCGCGTATACCAGCACCGCCACAGTCACGCGCGGGGGGCTGTAGCTGACGTTTTGGTTGCGGGACGGGTTAATGCCAATTCTGGGCATAGGCTATGCTTCCTTACGGGCTTTTTGAAACGCGCGGTTTTTCCAGAACTCACCCCAGGCACGCTTGGGGTGGAAAAGCGTGAAGAGGATTTGCGTGAGCGCGTAATTATGCCATTTGAGCAGCGGAAAGTGTTGAACTTCCCGCCAAAATTTGTTCCAGCCGCTGGGGAAAGCCGCGATTTTTCCATCCAGCAGCTGGTGTGAGGCGTCATCAAGCACAAAAATGGTGCGCCACCCGCCCGCCAAGTGCACATTCTCGCCGGTTTCAGGCAAGCGGTAATGCTGCTGCCCATTTGGCAGGTGGCTGTAGTCGTGGTTTTGATGGATAATCCGCAGGTCAGCGCTGGCATCCACGGCGGGCCAGCCCTGCGCGCGGGCCTGGTAAATCATCCAGTTGTCCCAGCCGGCGCGCCCGACGGTAAAATCCGGAATATCCTGAAAGCAAGCTCGCGGGAAAATGAAGTAATCGCTGCCGGTGCGGGCATGCAGCCGCCCCTCGGCCTGTAGTTTTTGTAAAAGCGCGGCCTGCCCCTCAGGGTCAAAACGCAAAAGGTCTTCCACGTCCAGGTCCCAACGCCGCCCAACCAAGAGGAAACGTTCCAAAACCGCTCCCACGCGGCGGGTGCAGTCCACAAAATCCGGGAAAAGCAGGATGTCTGCGTTCACATAGGCCAGATAAGGGCTTTCGTTCAGGCTTCGACCCAGCGCGAAGATGGAACTTATCAGCGGCGTGCCCAAGGCGTTGACGGCTACCCGCGGCAGATGCGTGAAGCCAAACTCCGCGGCCGCCTCGGCGATGCCGGGTTCGTCCCCGACCAGGGCAACCGCCGCATCCGAACCAAGCGCCTGCCAGGACGCCAGCGCGTTGCGCTGAATGAGCGCGATGTGCGGGTTGGTAAAGGGTTTGGGGGCGCTGAAGAGCGTGATTAATGGCATCTCTCAACCCTCCAACGGCAGCCAGGCTTTGCGCGGCAGAAGGCGCGAAAGCGCTCTCCGCCAGAGCATAGCCAGTTTCCGGCGGGCAGGCACGCAGAGTTCCTTCCGGGTCGCTCGCTCCTCGGAGGGGGTCTCCAGCGGCACTGCCAAAACATTCAAAAAGAGCGGGAAAAGCTTCGAGCGCGGGTAGCCGTGCCTGCGCAGGCAAACCACCCGGTAGCCAGCTTTGCGCAGCATCTCGCGCAGGCTGGCAGAAGTGAAGCAGCTGAGATGCGCCAGTTCGTAGCTGTTGTGCGCGTAAAAGTTCGGCACCTCCAGCAAAAGCCAGCCCCCGGGTGAAAGCAGCTTCTCACGGATCCGGCGCAGGCTGCCAAGCGGGTCGTCAAAGTGCTCCAGTACGTGCATCAGGCTGACCAGCTGAAAAGGCTGCGGCTGGCTTTCGAGCAGGCTCTCCACGGAGGGGAACATGCGTAAACCTTCCGCTTCCGCCAGGGCGCGGTAGGCGTTCCCAGGCTCCACCCCAACGGCTTCCGCCTGAAACGCTTCGCGCAGCGCCAAAAGCATGCGCCCGCTCGACGCGCCAATATCCAGCACGCGCCCGGGCGCGTTCACCCCGCAGGAACGCAGGAAGCGCACCTGTTCCTCCGCCCGCAAGCTTTGCTGGCGCAGGTCTTTGGGGGTTGGTTCTTCGGTCGCCTGATAGAGCTTCCGGTATGTCTCGGCGTAAAAGGCGGGGTCAGCGGCTTTGCTGGCGGCAGCGTTCTGAAAGACAAAACCGCAGGCTTTGCAGTGGTAATACGGCACCTGATAACCAAAGGAACTGACTTTCTCAAGCACGCGCGCCTGCCGCTCGCCGCACAAGGGGCAGCGCGGAGCAGCACGGGCGCCGGCTTCCTCGCTGGGGGGTACCGCGTCGGGCTGCGCGCCCGAGGGGGTGGGCGCAGCGTGGGCGGGTCCCTCTGGGGCGGGGTCTGGCTCCGGAACCTGGGCAGCCGCGGCGCGTTCATCTACATCCAAAAAGGATTTATGCTGCACGCCAGCCAGGCTGTACTGCCACTGCGGGTGCTGCGCGCTCATCCGCAGCAAGTCTTCAAGCCCAAAAGTGTCTTCATTCGCGAAGGCAGCATAAATCGCGCGGGCGATCTGCAAGTCTTCCTCCGTGTCGACGGTGAAGCGCAGGCGCCCCATATCCGGCGAGGTCTCTACGATACGGACCCTGAAGCGCCCGGGTGTGTCATAGAGGTAGGGCAGAACGTGCTCGCGCTCAAACTTTTCCGAGGCGTGCTGCCAGGCTTGTTCCAGCGCGGCAAAACTGCATACTTCGGTATCCATGCCAATCGGGCTGGTGCGTTTTTCGGGGGGCGGCAGGCGGTTGGCGGCAAAATCGCAGCCGCCTTCCAGGAAAGCCGCGATGACGCGGTCAATTTCCATGGGGTCAATCATCGGGCAGTCGGCAGTGACGCGCACAATCACATCCGCCTGGTACTGCCGCGCGCATTGATAGAAACGGTCCAGAACATCATACTGGCTGCCGCGAAAGAGAGGCGTGCCTTTTTGCGCGCAAAAATCAGCGATCGGGTCGTCCGCGCTGTCATCCGTGCTGGCCACAACCAGCCCGCTGATATACCGCGAGCGGCTGACGCGGTCGATGACGCGCTCCAGCATAGGTTTTCCCCCCAGGTCGCGCATCACTTTACCGGGCAAGCGGCTGGAGCTCATACGCGCCTGGATAATCGCGAGGATGTTTGGTTCTGTCATATGCGTTCCGCTTTCTACGGCTGGGGCGTCTCCTGAAGCGGGTCAATCAGCATGGAGTTGACGCTGTAATCAAAATAAACCTGTTGGGCAGCCAGGTTGGCGGGCGGTGTGATGAAAAGCGCGATCCACAACCGTCCCTGTTCCTTAAAGGCGTAAGCCTGCCAGCCGTTATTATCGTCCGCGTAACTGAAGCGGGTGATATTCCGTTTATTGATAGTATACGAGCTGGTCTGCAGAGATTCCGCGTTTTTGCCCAAAAAGAGGCGCAGCGCGGTGCTTATCAGGCTGACCGGTGTCTTTTCCAGGGATTCGTTCTTAATCACGAGCAGCTGCACAGGCGAGACAGCCGGCGCGCCAGCGTCGTAACCCCACCACGCAACGTTCCCTTCCAGGTTTTCCACCAACGAAGAAAGCGGGGAAGGTCCTTCGCCGATGAAGGAACGGATGACCGCCAGGATGCCGGGTATATCGTCTTGAATATTGCGGGCGGCATAAGTATAGGGGAGCAGTATCTGCATGCCCTCGCCCTGATACCAGACCATGCCGTAGTCCGGCGTGGGGGTTGGTTCAGGCGCCGGGCGCGGGTTGAGCGGCAGATTACACGCCAGGGCGGCTGCCAGCAAGCCGAGTGCGCTAACTATGAGGAGGAGTTTCTTTTTCATGGTTTTCTCGATTTTCCATACGCGACAGTATCATCATAACAGGCCAGCAGCTTCCGCACACCCTCGTTCCAATCAGCCTTCAACACGGCGTCCTGCCGTGCCTGCAGTTTATTCGCGCGCCAGTCCTGTTCCGCGGCGCCCAGAATGACTTGGGCAAGGGCTTCAGCGTCTCCATCCGGGAAGACCCAGCCGTTGCGCTCATCCTGTATCCATTCCTGGTTGGCGGGAATATCAGAAACGATGGAAGGCAGGCCGCACGCCATCGCTTCCAACAGGGAGACAGACGAGCCGTCCACGTGAGACGGGCTGACGTACAAGTCCGCGGCGCCGTACCAACCGGGCAGGGCGGAGAGATCCACCCGCCCGCCGAAATGCACTTTATCTTCCACATCCCGCAGAAGCGCGCGAATTTTCGCGGCTTCAGAGCCGTCGCCCAACAGGATGAGGCGCAGCTGCGGGTTTTCTTTTGACGCCCGGGCAAAGGCGCGCGCCAGAACGTCCACGCCGTAATTCGGCTCCCAGGAGCGCAGACATAAGAGCACAGTTTTATCCTCCCAGCCCTGCGCGGCGCGCCAACTCTTGCCGGGCACCACACTGTTCTGCGGAGAGAAATAGTCCAGGTCCACACCCCAGGGGAACACGCAGATGCGTTCCCGCGGGAAACCAAACGCCACCGCCCGGTCAGCTGTCGCCTGGCAATCCAAGGTGAGAAAGTCGGAGTGCTGCAGGGTGTAGCGCGTTTGCCAGCGGCTCAACGGCGATTGATAGGCGTCTTTCATCAGGTCAAAACCCCAGCTCATGGTCAGCAGCGGGTGAAAACCCACGCGGGCGGCCAGAAACGCCAAATCCTGAATGGGGCCGGCATGGATAAGGTCGGGCTGCAAGTTGGCAAGCAGGCGCCGAAGCTGGCGCTGCTGCCGGGGCAGGTCTTTCAGCTGGAGCGCGCCGCGAACACCCTGCCAGGGCACTTCGGTGACGCCTTTGGGAGTTTGGGGTTTGCCCCCAAGCAGGCGCAAGGCATAGACTTCGTGGCCGCTTTTTCCGAGCGCCGTTAAAAAGCGGCGGTCGTGCGGGCTGTCGGAGCGGGTGCAATATAAAACGCGCAAAGCTAACCTCGTTTGTTACTATCGTGTCAGGGATATCAGCCCGAGCGGCGGTATCCTCTGGCACGCTTTCAAGCGCCGAGCATAGTCCAGCGCAGTTCCTGACCGGTTTCGATATCCACCAGCGCGCGCGTGCCCAGCACGGACTGGATTTCGTAAGGCATAATCGCGCCGGCTGGGGCAGGGCGCAAGACGTCAATCATCTCGCGGGTGAGCACCTCGCCAGCCTGGATAGCGCGGGCAGCCCGCAGGCAGCGGCGCTGGATGACGACCGTTTCGCGCTCGTTATCCGCCACCAGCTTGTTCCCGCTGCCCAACGCGCGTTCCAATTGGCGGGCGGCGGTCACCATCTCTGCCCAGGTTTGCGGGTTCATCGCGAAGGCGTGGTCGGGACCTTCGCGCAGGTTGTCATCGGTGAAGTGCTTCTCCACTACGCGCGCGCCCAGGGCAATCGCGCCCAAGACCGTGGCGTGCCCGTGGGTATGGTCAGAAAGCCCCAAAACAAGCTGCGGGTACATGGCATGGAAGGTTTTAAGCACGTTCAGGTTGATATTGTCAAAGTTTCCGTCCGCGGCGGTGTAGTTGGTGTTGCACTGCATCAGCACCATGCGCGAGTTGACCGCCAGAATCGCATCCACCGCGCGCTGCACATCGCCGATATCCGAAGCGCCGGCTGCCAGCAGCACGGGTTTGTGCTTTCCGGCAATGTGCAGGCAGGCTTCCAACCAGGTGATATCCCCGGAGCCGATTTTGTAGGCAGGCACGAAAGGGTCCAGCATATCAATCGCCTCAAAATCGTAGGGCGAAGAAAAGTAGTCTATGCCGGCTTCATCGCAAGCCTGTTTGAGGATGGGCGTCCACTCGAAAGGGATTGAGGCGTCATTGTAAACTTCCACCACGCTCTTGCGCCATTTAGCCTGGTGCGAAACCTGGCTGTTCATATGCGAGAAGCCGTAATCCGAGACGATTTTCGGACCGCGAAAGTTTTGGAATTTGGCGGCGTTCGCGCCGGCTTGCGCGCACAGGCGAATCAGTTCCAGCGCTCTATCCAGGCTGCCGTCGTGGTTGGCGGCAATATCCGCGATGAAATAGGTCGGGTGCGCGTCTCCGATAGTATGCTTGCCAATTGTCAGTTCCATTGCGTCTCCTTTGTGCAGCAGACAGTGTGTAAGTTTTCAGGCAATCGCCGCGACCAAACGGTCGGGCAGACCCGCCTGCCAATCCGCGTAAAATGCTTGCAAACCTTCCAACTCTCCCGGCAGGGGTTCATTCAGCGCGGCTTGCAGCTTGTCGGTGTTCATGCTCAAATTCAGCGAGCGCGGCGCGCCGCCCGGGGTTTCCTGCAGCGCGGTGGGGTTAATCAGGGTCTCATCCAGCGAAAACAAGCGCGCCAGGCTGACCCCAAAGGCGTATTTACTGATCGCCTGCGGGCAAAAGACGTGATACAAGCCTTCCAGCCGCCCTTCAGCCATTTTCAGGAGCAGTTGAGCCAGATGCCCGACGTACAGGGGGGAGAAAAACACATCGGTGAAGCCCTTCACGGTCTGTTCCGCGCGCAGGTGGGTGTAAAAGAACTCCGCCAGACTGCGCTTACCAGTGGGAGACCAGCCGTAGAAGTTCACGCGCGCGGCAAGAGCCTGGGGATAAGCCGCGAGCACGGCGCGTTCGCCTTCCAGCTTGGTGCGGGCATACACGTTAATCGGGTTCGGCTGGTCAGTCTCGCGGTAGTCGCCGCGCGTGCCGTCAAAGACCGCGTCGGTAGATATGTGGATGAACTGCGCGCCGGTTTTCCGCGCCGCGAAAGCCAGCGCTTCGGGCGCCTGGGCGTTCAGCCGTTCCGCCAGCGCAGGGTGCTGTTCAGCCTGGTCAATATCCGCCAGCGCGGCGCAGTGGATGATCAGGTCCGGGGCAAGCGCACTAATCCGTGCGGGAATATCTTCCGGATTCGCCAGGTCTACCTGCTCGGCGCTGAAGGGCACGCGCGCCAACGCGCGGCGTCCGCTCCAGCCGGTCACATCCCAGCAAAGGTCCGCGGCTTTCAGCGCCAGGTTCAACCCCAGCAGCCCGCTCGCGCCGGTTACCAACAATTTCTTCATGGCAATTGGTCCTTCTCAAAGTCCTTTTCTATCGGGGCAATCATTTCGGTGATGCGGTTGAGGTCCAGCCAATCGGTATTGTTATTGCTGGAATAGCGGAAACCGTCCGGCAGCCGTTTGCCCTTTTCCTCCCAGGCGTGTCCAAACCACATCGCGGAAGCCGGCTGGACGACGTACATATCCGGCAATTCGACAGTCGTACGGGCTTCATCTTCAGAAATCAAGGTCTCATGCAATTTCTCGCCGGGGCGGATGCCGATGATATCCACCTCGGCTTCCGGAGCAACCGCTCTGGCAAGGTCCATCATGTTCATGCTCGGGATTTTGGGCACAAACACTTCGCCGCCCTGCATCTGTTCGATACAGCGGATGACAAAGCGCACGCCCTGCTCGAGGGAAATCCAGAAGCGGGTCATGCGTTCATCGGTGATGGTCAGGCGCCCGCTCGGGCGCTGCTGGATGAAGAGCGGCACCACGCTTCCGCGGGACCCGACCACGTTGCCGTAGCGGGTGCAGGCGATGCGGGTGTTGCGCCCGCCGGCGTAGGCGTTGCTTTGGATTAAGAGTTTTTCGGCTGCCAGCTTGGTGGCGCCGTAGAGGTTAATCGGGTTCACGGCTTTATCCGTGCTCAACGCGAGCACCTTTTCCACGCCGTTTTCAATCGCGGCATCCGCGACATTGCTGGAACCGAGGATATTGGTCTTGATAGCTTCCATCGGGTTGTATTCGCAAGCTGGCACCTGCTTGAGGGCGGCAGCATGCACGACAATATTCACGCCGTAAAACGCGCGCGAGAGTCGTTCGCGGTCGCGCACATCCCCGATGAAATAGCGGATGGAGGGGTGGTTGTAGCCGCTGACGCGCATTTCGTGCTGCTTCAGCTCGTCGCGGCTGAAGACGATGATTTTAGCGGGATGGTATTCCTCAACCAGGATTTTTATCAGCTTCTTGCCAAAGGAACCGGTACCTCCGGTGACCAATACGACTTTCTTGTTCCATTCCATACGAACTCCTTATTTCGCGGGTGCGTCTTTTTGAGGTTTTGAAATCACGATTAACGGATACTGCCCGTTTTCGCCAAAATAGCGGGGGAACCACTCTTCCAGCCGATAAAGCGCTTTCAACCAAAACTTGCCGCCCCATTCGGGTTGGATGACAGTGCGCAAAAAGTGCACGCTGACGCTGCGCCAGGTGAGTATCCGCGCGGGCAGTTGGCTGCCGACCGCTGTTTTAAACCAGGCGGCATTGTTTTTTACCACGTAAGTGCCAGCCGGCTTATTTTCAGGGGATGTAGGCTGACCGTTTTCAGCTTGCCCGCTTCGGGAAGAGGCGTGCTGTTTGTGCCGCAGGCGTTCCGCCAGCCTGATCAGCAGTGTCCACACTTTGCTGAGCTTGTGCTCAGACCAGCCATCCACAGTAACCATACTGCCGCCGGGCGTCAGGCGGTCGTACAAGCCCAGATAGCAGCCGGGTTTCTCATCAGCCGGCAGGTGATGAATGGTATGCAGGGACACAATACCGTCAAAGGCTTCGGGTTTGAAAGGCAGATTAGCAATATCAGCGACCACATATAAGCCGCGCGCTCCCAACCTGGCGCGCGCCTGCCTCAGCGCCACAAATGAGAGGTCCAAGCACACCCGGTGCTCGTATCCCGCGGAGTACTGCAAGTAGGCGTCGTACTGCACGGGACCGGAGCCTGCGTCCAGCAGGCAGCGCCCGTTTTTGGGCAGGTGCTTTGCCACGCGCGCGTGCGCCCGGGTGATATATTCTGCTGAAACCGGACGTAAGTCCTCATAGCGGGCGTTCTGGAAGTTGCCGTCTTGCTCCATCTGCCAGCCAACTTCATTATAGAAGCGTCCGATTTCCTGTTTGACGTCGTGTTGGGTCATGCGGTCTCCTCAGTTTCGGCGGGCAGTTCCTGCAGCCTTGCCAGCCCGCGGGCAGCCCAATCCAACGGCTCCCCTGCCAAATACCCGAAGGTCGGCGCGTAGCGTGCCTGCCCTTCCGGAGAAAGCACCACGCGCAGCGGCCGGGCGGAAAAATCGTCTGCCAGCCAGAGCAAATGCCAGGGGAAAGGCAGCGAAAACTCAAAAAAGAACAGGTAGGCATACAGCCAGGCTTGCTCCACCTGCCGCGGGCTCAGTCTGTAGGCGGCCGGGTCCGCCAATACGCGCGAGAGCAGGTCTTCGAACGCTTCCCAGCTTTCGGGGTCCAGCGTGAAGCCTTTGCCGGCGTAGTGGGTTTTGCCCGCCACAATCACGGGCAGCCCCGCCATCGCCATTTCCATCCCGACAGTGGTGGTATAAACCAGCCCGAAATCAGCGATTTCGACCAGGTCGTAGGTGTTGGTTTTGTCGCCGGGGAGGATGATGTGAATGTTCTCAGGCAGCCGCGGGAATTTGGCGTTGATGACTTCTACCATGGAAGTGCCGTGGGTCAGCAGCTCGCCCGGGTGCACGCGCACCATAAGCTGGGCTTCGGGGTGGCGCGTGTAGTAGGCCAGCGTGCCCACAATCCACTCAGCCATCGTCGCCGAGATACGCTGACGCCCGAGCGTGAGGCTGTCGCCCAAAACGTTCGTCGCCAGCAGCGCCACCGGGCGCCCGTCCAAACCCAACTTTTCGCGCACTTCCCGGGCGCCTTGCAGCGGGGTTTGCTGCCACTGGCGGGCAAAATTGCCCCACAGCTTCGCGTTGCGGCGGGCGGCGTAGAGATTCAGCATAGCGCGGCGGGCGGCTTCGGGCAGGCTTTGGCCGCCGAGCGCCTGCCACAGGGCGCTGGTATCGTGCGACATGATTTCGTCGTCCTGCGCCAGCCAGATGCGTTCGCGCTGGTCGGCAAACTCAAAGGTGACCACGCGCAGACCCAACAGCCGCGCGACGCGGTACGCCACGCCCATCTCGAGGATGGTGCCGTTGGGGATGATGAGCACGTCGGGTTTTTCCGCTTGCAGCCAGGCAAACAGCGCGCCGGCTGCCTGCAGATTGCGCGCGTATCTCAGCTGGTAGAGCGCGCAGCCGCGGTCAGTTTCTTCCACCTGAAGTGTGTACTGTGTGTCGTAATCCGAGACCTGTTCCACCGCCCGCAGCGCTTCCGCGGGCAGGCTCTCGGCAGAGCTTTGCATATCCGCGAGCGGGGTGAGGCGCAGGAAGTCCCGCGCGTCCGCGAAAACCGCGCGGGTATACAGGTCCTGCCGGCGCAGGTCAAAAGGCGTGATGTCTTTATCCCACTCCGCGTAGGGCAGATAAGCCAGGTTCACGTTGTGCCCCTGCCCGGCCAGGGCCAGGCCAATCAAGGCACTCTCCTCAATCCAATAGTGCAGAGAGGCAAACAGGCAGACTTTTTTAGGCGGGGTGTTCGCCGTCCCGGTTGACGAAGGCTCGCCATCAAGGGAGACGCCGTGCCGGGTCCGAGACGCCGAAAGGTCAGCCAGCGCCTGCGGCAGGACGGCTTTCAAATCTTCCAGCTCATAATGCGCCGACCAGGGCTTGCGCTTGCCGCGCAGCTGCCAGTAGATATCCGCGCCAAAAGGCAGGTCGTCCATCAAGAGCTTAATGCGCTGTCGGATGCCCATGACTATTCCTCCCGCGCAATCTTCCAGTCCAAGACCGGCCGCACGCCGCCCGGCCTGGGCTCGGGCCAGTGCGTGCCCGGCGCGCCGCTGGCATCCACCGAGAAGGTCAGCGCCTGCTCATCCTGGAAATAGCGCCGGATATGATACGAACTGGCATTGATACCCAGCACAAAGCGGCCTTCGTTCAGGGTGTTGGCGGGGATTACGCAGCGGCTGGTATAGGTGCCCCTGGCGCGGGCGGGGAAAGCCTGGAAAAGCTCGCTGGAATCGGTATCGAAACTGGTGAAGATGGGCTCTCCGCGGGTGGACATGAGGTAAAAGCCCACACGCAAGCCGGTCAGGTCTTCGCTCAGCGCGTACTCAATTTCAATCGTGAAAGGTTCCACGCTGCGCACGGTATCCGAGACCGCGCCGTCCTTCGCGCGCACGCGGATAGCCAGCGGGCGGAAGGGCGCGGCAGAAGGGGGCACTTCGTCCTCTTCCCAAAAGCGCTCACCCAGCTTGGATAATCCGCGGTTCAGGTAGAAGTCCACCGCTTCCGCGGAGGGCGCGCGCAGCAGCACTTTGCCCTTCTCGAGCACCAAAGTTTCTTCGGTCAGGCGCAAAATAGAAGACATGTTGTGGCTCACAAACAACACGGTGCGCCCCTGCTGGGCGACGTCGCCCATCTTGCCAAGGCACTTGCGCTGAAAATCCGCGTCCCCCACCGCCAGCACCTCATCCACGACCAGAATCTCCGGTTCCAGGTGCGCCGCCACGGCGAAAGCCAGGCGCAGGTACATTCCGCTGGAATAGCGTTTGACCGGCGTGTCTATGAACTGCCCGACTTCCGAAAACTCCACGATTTCATCGAAGCGGGACTGGATTTCTTTGCGCGTCATGCCTAAAATCGCGCCGTTGAGGAAGATGTTCTCACGTCCGGTCAGTTCCGGATGAAAACCGGTGCCAACTTCCAGGAGCGAGCCCACGCGCCCGCGCAGTTCGCCATAGCCCTCGGTCGGGTCGGTAACGCGCGAGAGGATTTTGAGCAAGGTGCTCTTGCCGGCGCCGTTGCGGCCGATGATGCCGAGCGCCTGCCCCTGCCGGACGTCGAAACTGACGTCTTTGAGCGCCCAGATGGTATCCGCGGTCTTTCGGACGCGCCCCCCGCGCGAGAGGCTCTGCCCCATGCGTTGGATTTGATTGGTGATAAGGTCGCGCAGGGTATCGGCACGCTGTTGAGCCGTGCCGATTTTATAGCGCTTGGAAATGCCTTTAACCTGGATGGAGTAATCAGAAGCGTTCATCAGACCACGTCCGCGAAAGTTTTTTCCATGCGCCGGAAGAAGAACAAACCGGAAACCAGCAGCAGCAGCACCGCCGCGCTGGAGATGATAAGCGTAAAATCAGGCGGGGTGCCGCCGAACAAAGCCCACCTAAAGCCCTGAACCACCCCAACCATCGGGTTCAGGCTGTATAAGCTGCGCAGGGTGCCCTCCGGGATGGTGCTGATTGGGTACACAATCGGGGAGGCATACATCCAGATTTGCACCAAAAAAGGCACAATCTGCTGCACGTCGCGATACTGCACGTTCAGGGCGGAGAGCCACAAGCCCACCGCCAGCGCCGCCAGAACTGCCAGCAGCGTTAAAGGTATCAGCCAGAGCGCCTTCAGTGTGACAGGCTGCCGGTAAATCGCCATCGCGATGAAGAGCAGCACCAGCGATATGACAAAATCCACCAGCACGGCCAGCACAGATGAAAGCGGGATAATCACGCGCGGAAAGTACACTTTGGTAATCAGGTTGGCGTTGCCCACCAGGCTGACGCTGGATTTCTGCAGGGAATTCTGAAACAGGTGCCAGGGCAAAAGCGCCGCGAGCACAAACACCGGATACGGCAGCCCGTCGGACTTCACCTTCAGCAAGACGCCAAAAACCACGGACGTGACCGCGGTCGTGAGCACCGGCTGCAGCACCGCCCAAGCGACCCCCAAAACAGCCTGCTTGTAGCGCACTTTGATGTCCCGCCAGGTTAAAAAGTAAATCAGCTCTCGGTAGAACCAGAGCTCTTTCAGGTCTATCCCCAGCCAGCCTTTCGCCGGGCGGAGCACAACCATTTGCGCGGAATTTGGGATGTCGCTCACGCGCGTCAGCTCCTGTGTTCCTGATACCATGCGATGGTGCGGCGCAGACCCTCTTCGAAGTCAGTTTTCGCGGTGAAGCCGAAGTACTCCCGCGCGCGGGTTGTATCCAGCTTGCGGCGCGGCTGTCCGTTGGGTTTGCTGGTATCCCAGCGGATGGCGCCCTCGAAGCCGGTCAGGCGCGCGATAAGTTCGGTCAGGTCTTTGATGCTGATTTCGAAGTTGGAGCCAATATTGACGGGTTCCGCGCCGTTATACCGCTGGGTTGCCAGGGCGATTCCTTCTGCGGCGTCTTCCACGTAAATGAACTCGCGCGTGGGCGAGCCATCGCCCCAGGCTACGATTTCTTTGGCGCCCTGTTCCTTTGCTTCCAGGCACTTGCGGATGAGCGCGGGGATGACATGCGAGCTGGCGGGGTTGAAGTTATCGCCTGGTCCGTACAGGTTCACCGGCAGGAGGAAAATCGCATTAAAGCCGTACTGTTGGCGGTAAGCTTGCGCCTGGACCAGCAGCATTTTCTTTGCCAGCCCGTAAGGGGCGTTGGTCTCTTCCGGGTAACCATCCCACAGATGCTCCTCCTTAAAAGGAATGGGCGTGAACTTGGGATAGGCGCAAATTGTGCCGATGGCGACGAACTTTTCCACGCCGCGCTGGTATGCCTGGTGCATGAGCTGCACGCCCATCATCAGGTTGTCGTAGAAGAATTCGGCAGGCTTGGCCATATTGGCGCCAATCCCGCCCACGTGCGCCGCCAGGTGGATGATGATATCCGGAGCGGAGTCTTCCAGCATGCGCGCGATATCATCCGGCTGCACCAGGTCATAATCTTCATATTTTGGAACAAAAATGTCGCCCGCGCCTTTCGCGCGCAGATTGGCAAGCAAATGCGTGCCTAAAAAGCCCGCGCCGCCGGTGACGCAGACGCGTTTTGCGGAAAAATCAATTTCCTGGTCCATAATTACCTCGGTATGCAGTTGGTTGCGCGGGTGGGTGATTGGCGCCCGCGTCAGGGAAAATGAGTGCAAGTTTAATGCCCTGGATGTGAATTTCAGGTGCGCCTTCGAGGTCAGTCAGCCCAACGCCCCGCTCAATACAGGTCAGGCGGATGACTTCAGCCACCTCGCCGTCGCCAAGGATGCGCACGGTTGTGTGCCCGCTCTGGGTCAGTTCCTCGATGCATTTGATGGAGCGTTCGCGCACGCGGCGGTATAGGTCAAAGGAGGTGCGGATGTAATCCACGGTGAGGCTGGCGCGCAGGGCAATGCCCTCGGGCGTGATGATATAGCGCAATTTTTTGCGTTGGGCGCGCTTGACCTTGACGTAACCCTTGGATATCAGGCGTTTAAGGTACCAGTTGATGGTACCCACAGCGACGCCCAACTCGCCTGCCAGGCTGGCTTGCGAGATATCGGGGTTAGCTTCGATTTGGGTGAGGAGGTCCAGCGCGCGGCTGTTCTCTTCGGCGGACAATTCGGCTTCCATATATTTCAGTTGTTGAATTATAGACGGTATTCACGCGGCGTCAAGGCAGGCGGGCGGAGGAATGAGCACGCAGCGATAATCTGGGTAAGACGATAGTATCCCAATTAATAGTCAGCGGAGGGGCTGCTAGTGTGTCGGAGGTTTAGCATGCGAACGAGAATCAACTGAATCAATCATACCTCGCTCTTCATTCTAAATAACTCTCTTTATCCTCTAGAATTCTTAAAGCGACTTCTCCATTGTTTGTGAAGGTGAACAGTTGTCAAATCATCTATTCTGATTCAATTGTGGTGGTAAGCTTTTCTTCTATCAGATCCCATCTATTCTTATATTCACTGATATTCCACCTGTCCTTTTTCAGACGATCCGGTAAGTACACCGTTCGAAGAGTGCTTATTTTATCACCTTCACGTCCTTTTCTCCACTTATCATATTCTTTGTTGGCATTATCAGCCATAATATCGGATGGGATAATATAGTATTCAAAATCTCTCTTCATTTCAGGGATCGGTATCCCAGACAAAACCCAGAAGAAATTCTCTCCGTATTTCTTCAACTCCTTATTCGCAAGAGGGCAGGTGCTATTTCCTGGTATGTATGTCTTCACTTGAATGTGAACAAATTTTGTGCCATCTTGATTACTGCAAAGCACATCTGTATTTTTTGTGTTACCAAGCGTCACTACTGCTGCGTATCCTCTTCTGCACAGCTCCCCAGCCACGAAGAATTGACTGGCGTTTCCTCGAGTAATTGAATTTTTTCCCATTATTTATTTCCTTTCTGATTGGATTACTATAACTTTGAATTAACCTAAGTTTTGGTTTTGATTCTCAAAGATATTCACAACATTGATTTTCTAATGAAAATGCTAATAAATAAGCTGAGCTATGTTCTTCACCCAAAAATCCAATCTATTTTTAACAAAATCAGCGGGTTAAATGACGCAATCTACCCTACAGCGAAGAATCAGCCCTGCCTGCCAGCCCCCGCATTCCCTTTGCGGCGGAACAGCAGGTACAGCCCCAGCAAACAACCCAGAAAAACCAGCAGAACCAGCGGCACCACCTCCAGGCTGAAGCTCTGCGCCAAAACGCCCACCAGGCTGGTCAGCCCTGTGCCTCCCAGGCTGCCCGCCGAAGCTTGCATGCCGATGGTATTGCTGCTGTGCCTCTGCCCCACGCGGTCTGGCGTCCCGGACATTAACCCCGGAAACACCGGCGCGAAGGCAAAACCAACCAGCGCCACTGCCGCCAGATTCACCCAGGTGCCCAGATTCAGCCCCAAGACCGCTGTGCCCGCCAGCGCAGCTGTGATGCAGATGACCACCAGCTTCTGAATCCTGATTTTTCGGGTGAGGACCCCAGCCAACACCCGCCCAAGCGTGAATGTGAACCAATAACTGCCGGCAAAGTAGCCCGCCAGAGTTGGGTCGATGCCGCGCCCTTCGGTCAGCAGCGAGTAAACCCAGGTGCCCAGCGTGACCTCGGACCCGACATAAAAGAAAAATAGCGCCATGCTCGCCCACACGCGCGGCTGCCGCAGGGTTTCTTTAAGGTTGGCGCCCGGCGCGGAGGGTTGTTCGGGCTCTCCGGTTTTGTCCGTCTTTTTCCACTTCCAAAGCGGCATACTTAACACAAAACATAACGCCAGCGCCAACTGAAAACCGCCCACCACCAGATAACCCGGGCGCCAGCTGTTATATCCGGCGAGCATGGCGGTCATGATAAGCGGGCCGGTGGTGATACCCACACCGTAGCTGGCATGCAGCCACTGCATCAGGCCCGGGCCAAAATTGGCCGCGACGTAAGCGTTCAGACCTGAATCCACCGCGCCCGCGCCCAATCCGGAGAGCAGCCCCAGCGCCACCATCATCCACCAGCGCGGCACCAGCGTGTATCCGATCAATCCCGCGCCGGTCACCAGGCAGCTGATAATCAGCAGCTTCCCCACGCCCCAGCGCTGGGTCAGGGCGCCGCTCAAGAAGCTGGAGGTCAGATATCCCAGCATGATTGTGAAGAGCAGCATGCCAATCGCATCCAACGGCTGCCCGAAGCCAGCCCGGATGGAAGGCCAACCCACCCCCAGCAAACCGTCCGGCATACCCAGCGCGATGAAGGCCAGGAAAATCAGCAAAATCAGAGCAATCGGGCGGGTATTAACCAGGTTTTTAATTCGGCTTTGAATCATTCGGTTCCTGTTGTCTTTTCATTTTCGCGCATCCGCGTGCTGAATACCCGGCAGCGGGTCCATCAGCCGGGAAAGCTTCTTGCGGAAAGGCAGGTTCCGCGCGGACGCGGTCTGCGGGTTCCTCATCTTTCGGTGAGGGTCTCCGCCGCGGGAAAGCGCTCAGGTCAGATGAGTTTTTCGGTCCTGCCGGCAATATTGCGCAAGACTTCCAACTGCCCGACATGGTAACTATGGTGGAACAGGAAGAAGAGCGCCCACCAGCCGCGCCGCTGCGCCTGGTCTCCAAAGATGATGATTTCCTCGTCAAACACGGCGCTGTCCATTTCCGCCAGACGGGTTTGGGCGGCAGCTTGCAGCATATCCAAGGTATCCATGAGGCGGGCGCGCCCCAGCAAGCCGGCTTCCGCGCCCAAAATCGGCGCGGAGCCATACCCGTAGCGGCTCAGGTCAGGCAAATTCGCGGGCGGCGGGCTGTCCAGAACCCGCAGGATGGTTACCAATCCATCCGCGATATGCCCGAGCACCCACTCCATGCAGTTCCCCCCATGCGGAGGCTGCACCAACAGGTCAGAATCGCTCAAGCCTTCGGTTTGCATATGGATGATATCCTGCTCGTATTCCAACATACGCGCGTACTCAGCAATAGTAATCATGGTTCTCCTTTCAGGCAGCCCCGATTCCCGGGGTTCTCATTTAAATCAACGCCGGCGCGTCGTTTTCCTGCGCTTTGGCGCGCTTGGCGGCCAGCGCGATAACCAAAGCGATAACGCAGAAACACGCGCTGACCAAATAAATCTGTCTGCCGCCAAAGTTGTCGTACACGACGCCGCTGAGGGCGTTGCTTAACATATGAAATATTCCGTTCAGGGTGATGTTCACAAAAGTGACTGCCGTAGTCGTATACTGTTTGGGAACGCGCAAATTAATCAGGTGGATGGCGGTTATGAGGCGCAGGGTAAAACTGACCGCGGTCAGAACATTCAAGGCGAAAACCAGCCAGCCAAAGGGAAAGAACCAGACCAACAAGCGCCGGCTCAGGTCAAAAATCAGGATGAAATACACCAGTTGGTGCACTTCGAATTTCTGGATCCATCGGTCAGCCAATAACATCACCGGCACTTCCGTGAAGCAGCTCAGCGAAACCGCCGCGCCAATAATGCTTTCGGTAAGCCCCAGGTCTTTCATGAAAATTGGCTCAAAGGAACGGATGCCATCGCTGAGCGGGTCCGTGAGCGCCAACGCGAGTACCGTAAGGAACAGGTAGCGGTCCTGAAAGATAAGGCTCACGATCTTTTTCAAGCCCGCAGAGCCGTCTTTGGAGCGCTCAGCTTTTCCGTCGCTAAAGTAATAATCCGGCATAACAAAAAGGATGATGCCAATTGAGACAAGCATGAAACCCAGGAAAAGCTGGTCGTTAATCAGAATTCCTCTTGTGCCCAACAGCCAGCCGCCTATAACCGCGGTGAGACCAAAGCCTACCGAACCCCACAAGCGCAGCTTGCCAAAGGAAGGCTTTCCGCTGTCTGAATCAAGCGAAGAAACCTGGTAAGAAAGGTTTTCAGCAGCGGTGATGCTTGAACTGATCAGAATCCGATGCAGCACATACGCCACCATAACCATGCCAAAGCCGCGCAAGTAGGGGAGGAAGAAAAGCGCTGCTCCTGCCAAAAGCATGGAAAGAGCCAGAAAAAGCCGCTTGCGTGAACTGCGGTCGTACAGCAAGCCGTATTGAGTCGCGGTCAGGATGAGACCCAGGGAACTGAAAGTCCCCAGCGCGCCCACCTGCACGCCGCTGAAGCCAATGGAGCGGAAATGGAGGCTGAGGAAAGGCTGCATGAAGCCCATGGAGATAAAGAAGATGAGGAAATACAGGCTGAAAATCAGGGTATTCCGGCTAAGTTGTTTCTTTTCGGCTGGCATAAAACTCCAAATCTGGCTGACTGCGCAAAAATGCCCGGGGTACTGTCGCAAAATTATATCATCCGAAAGGGCGCTAAGCCGGAAATACCCCCGCGCCGTTCATTCTATCCGGCACAGCGCCCGGCAAGGCAGGCCAGGGGTGGGGTTGCGTCCGGTTGGTATCACTAGCGCCCAGCCCGCCTTCGTCTTTCCGGGCTGGCTGCTTCGTTTGTCCGTTTGTCGTGAGCGCGCGATTGAATATATGGAAGTTCAGCGCCGCAGGCGCCAGTTTTCTGGTGAGGGGCGCCCAGGGTATTATGTTTCAGACTGTTTATGAGGTTGAAGCTCTGCCAGCCCGAAGAGCGCAGGCGCGCCCTAATCAGCTTTTCTTCCCCAACCCGCGGCGCGCCAACCCGGCATACCCGACGCATATACTCTTTCATGCGTCTGAAAATGTGGCGCTCTAGCCAGCTTCACGGTATAATTTATTGAATTAAAGACCATTTGCATCCGCGGGAGGAACTATGAAAGCAATCGTAAAACAACAGCAGCTGGCTCAAGCCGTCGGCATCGTTGCCAGAGCCGTCGCATCCCGCAGCCCTCTGCCTGTGCTCGCCAACATCCTCATTCAAACGGATAACGGACGCCTGAAGCTCTCCGCTACCAACCTGGAGCTGGGAATCAGCGCCTGGCTTGGCGCGAAAATCCAGGAGGAAGGAGGCCTCACCGTCCCCTCCCGCACTTTCGCAGACCTGGTAAGCAGCCTGCCCAGCGACGAAGTGACCCTCACCGCCGACCTGCGCACGCAGTCGCTGAATGTGCGCTGCGGCACGCTGAACACTGATATCAAAGGAATCAACGCGGAAGAATTCCCGCCTATGTCTACCGCGGATTCGGGCACCAGCCTTCCGCTGAACGTCGCGAACTTTAAGGATATGATTCAAAAAGTGGTCTTTGCCGCCTCTACCGATGATTCCCGCCCGAACCTGACCGGCGTGCATATGACCACCGACGGGGATTACCTGGTGTTGGCTGCCACGGATGGTTACCGGATTTCCATCGCCAGCGCAATTCTTTCGCCAAAACCCGCTCAAAAGCTGGACGCGCTCATCCCAGCCCGCGCTCTCAGCGAGCTTAGCCGCATCGCGGTGGATGGGGATGAAACCCTGGAGATGAACTTCCCGGTCGGTCGCGGTCAGGTCGTCTTCCACCTAAAAGATGCAGAGCTTATCTCGCAGTTGATTGAAGGCAACTTCCCCAATTACACCGCGATTATCCCGCCCTCTTTCAAGACACACACCGTGCTAACCACTGCCGACCTGTTGAAAGCCTGCCGGCAAACCGAAATCATCGCGCGCGAAGGCAACTTTATCGCCCGCCTGGATATTCAACCCGAAGGCAGCACCGAAAAACCCCCACAGCTTGAGATTTCCGCGATCTCTGAACAAACCGGTTCCTCCGAGGTCATCGTGGACGCGTCCGTAGACGGCACGCCGCTCTTGATTTCGTTCAACGTGCGTTTTTTGCGCGAGGTGCTTGAGGTCATCCGGACGCCTAACGTGCTCCTGGAGACCAACGCGGCCAACACCCCAGCCATGATCCGCCCGGTGGGGGATGACACATTCAAGCACATCATCATGCCGATGAACATCCAGCGCTAAATTGGCGTGACACACAAGTCGGGCAGGAATCTGCCCGACTTTTTTCTTTAATATCCCAGATAATTTTTGCCTGCGAAAACCGCACAAACAGGGTGATCGCGCTGGTGGATCTTATTATTGCGCATAGATTAATTACCTGGGATATTTTGGGCTCACTGAAGCACCGCGCGTGCCCCACCCTGCAGCTACTGGCCGCGGGCAGTCGCGCCCAGGCATGATAAAATCAGGCATATCCATGTGTGAGGTACCCCATGAGCTTACCGCAAAGCGGCAGCGACCGTTATTACAGCATCTATCTGGCGCTCTCCCAATACCCGGTCCTCTCCGGGCGCATCCGCGAGTTGATGCGACAAGCGCTTTACCAACAAGGCGTGATTACTCCCGGCGCGTTGAACGCCGAAGCCGTGCAGCACGCGATCCAATCCCAGGAGCGTGAGGGCATTCGCGACCCCCTCACGGAAGAGGATTCCGAGACGTGGGAGCACCGCCGGACCTCAATGCTGAACCAACTGACGGACACTTATTTTGCCAAGTTTTCCAGTTTTGAACAGCTGACGAAACTCATTCAAACCGCCCTGAACGAACGCGGGGTGCAGGCTCCCGAAATTACGATTGAATTTAACCCGGAGACTGCTCCAACGGAAATGCTTTTCACCCAGGGCTTGATGCTCGAAAAGCTGCCCGAGGACAAACGCGCCCCTTACGCAGCCCGCCTGCATGAAATCAAGGTTGTGCTCATCCGCAGCCTCATCAGCGACCAACTGCCCTATATCAATATCGCCAAAGATTGGTTTACCATCACGGATCTGGCGGAAATCCGGCAGCACAAGCTCGGGCGCGGCCGGATCGGGGGCAAAGCCGCCGGCATGCTGCTCGCGTCGCGCATCCTGAAGGAAAAAGCCAGCCAGCGCCTGCGCGAGAGCATGCAAACGCCTACCTCGTTTTATATTGGCTCGGATGTCTTTTATAACTTCCTATCCATCAACAATCTGCACCACTGGAATGACCAAAAATATAAAGACGAAGAACAGATGCGCAGCGATTTCCCGCGGATATTGGACGAATTTATCCATGGGGTTTTCCCGCCAAGCGCCGTCCAACACCAGGAAACCATATTAAGCATGGCTGGCAAACGCCCGCTGATTGTGCGTTCCTCCAGCCTGTTGGAAGATAATTTCGGGACGGCTTTCGCTGGCAAGTATGAAAGCGTTTTTCTGGCAAACCAGGCCGACCCCGAGGAAAACCTGCGCGCTCTGCAACAAGCCATCGGGCGAATTTACGCCTCCACGCTAAACCCGCCTGCTCTCCTCTACCGAAAAAGCCGCGGGCTGCTGGACTACGATGAACGCATGGCGCTGCTCATTCAGGTGGTGGAAGGTCAGCAGATCGGACCATATTACTTCCCGCAGCTTGCCGGGGTGGGTTACAGCCAGAACCAATTCCGTTGGTCACCCCAAATCCGCTCGGAAGACGGCTTCGTCCGACTGGTCTGGGGGCTGGGGACCAGGGCGGTTGACCGCGTGGGCAACGATTACCCCCGCCTGATTGCCCTCAGCCACCCCACGCTCACCCCATCCTCCTCCGCGCAGTCCATTCGCCGCTATTCGCAGCAGTATATTGACCTGATAGACCTGGAGCAAAACCGCTTTACCACCCTGCCAGTGCGCGAAGTCCTCTCGGGGAAAATCCCCCAACTCCGCTACCTGGCTCAGCTCGACAGTGACGGCTACTTTCAAACCCTGCGCAGCAACCTGATTGAAGGTCAGCCCGAAAATCTTGTTCTCACCTTTGATGAACTGCTCAGCCGCACGGAATTCCCCCAATTAATGCGTGAGCTGCTCACCACGCTGGAAGCGGAATACCGCACGCCGGTGGATGTGGAATTTACCGCTCGCGTGGTGGAAGAAAACGGGAAAACTTCCGTGCAAATCACCATAATTCAGTGCCGCCCACTCGGGACAATCAAGGAAGCCAGTTACGAAAAACCGCAGCGCGTGGCTGAAATGGACAAGATTTTCTCGGGCTCCAGCGTGGTCACCGGCGGGATGATTGAGGGCATCCGCTACGTGCTCTACGTTAAACCCGAGGGGTACTTCGCGCTGCGCACCCAGGATGAGCGCAACCAACTGGAGCGCGCCATCGGCAAAATCAACGCCGCGCTGCATAACGAGAACTACATTTGCGTTGGGCCTGGGCGCTGGGGGACGTCCAACCCGGACCTGGGCGTGCACGTTGATTACGCGGACATCTTCAACGCCAGAGCGATTGTGGAACTCACCGGCAGCGAGGTCGGAATCCCCGACGAACCCTCCCTGGGCACCCACTTCTTTCAGGACCTGCTGGAAGGTCAAATCTACCCGCTGGCGGTCAATTTGAATCGCGACACATTTAATACCCAATTCTTTGAAGCCTCTCCCAACCACCTCCTGGAATGGCTGCCCGGAGCGGAAAACCTGAAAGACTGCCTCCGGCTCATCAGCACAGCCGATTACAGCCCGGAAAGCCGCTTCGACATCCTTATTGATGAATTCGACGGCAGCGTTCTGGCCTATCTGAGCGGGGAAAAAGATAAAAGCGGCGAAAGAAGGCAGGTTGTTGTGCCCTGATTGTTTCACGTGAAACAACATTGGGTTGCACAATTGTTTCACGTGAAACATTTACGCGCCGGGGCGCGTTCGCGGGGCTGTTGATATTGTGATCTTAAGGCTTCTTTCAAGGGCACTATAGGTAAGAGGCCGGCGTCTTTTCTATCCCGCATTTCGTAAGGTCTGTTTTGAGCTGCGCAGAACGATTATTGCCGCGCTAACTCCAGAAAAGCGGTGGCTTGTTTATCGCTTAGTATGGTGTGACGCATCGCGGTGAGGCGCTTCATAGATTTCCTTACCATCCCAACCAAGTCATTTGTGCGCAAAGGCGTTTCCGACCCCGCAATCCTAACCCCGACGCGCGCCTGACCCGGGCAGGGGTTCGCGCGCGTGCCGCTGGCGGTTTTCTGATAGTTTTGGTTTCCAGCGTTGGTTTCCCTTGACCCAATCGGCATTTGGGTATAAAATCTCAGCCCTCAAAGCAATTTGCCCTCGTAGCTTAATGGATAGAGCACCTGCTTGCGGAGCAGTAGGTTGCGCGTTCGAATCGCGCCGAGGGCATTTTTGTTTTTAAGAGTATGCTTTGAATATCACAGGTGGGGCAGGGGGTGGTAGAATGCATTCAAGGAGCGCGCGATGAAAAAATACACTTTGTTCCCATTGATGCTTTTATGCCTGGCGTTAGTTTTATCCGCCTGCGGCCCAAAACCCTCTCCTGCGCCCGGGGCAGCCCTGTCCCCCTCTGCTTACCCTGCCGGACCGCAAGCCCGGACGGCTTACCCGGCTTCCGCGACCGCCCCAAGCGCGTCTTTGGTCACCCCTGAAACACCCGCGCCTGCTGCTCCCTTGCCTATTCCACTTTCCGCGATCCGGATGTTCCCGGACGGGCAGGGCTGGGCTTCCAACCAAACCCAGACCGCGCTTTATCACAGCGCCGACGGCGGCCTGACCTGGAAAGAGGTCAGTCCCTCAGCGGAACTGGCTGGCGCGAACGGCGGTTTCTACAGCTTCTACCTGGACGGCAGCTCGGCCTGGCTCAGCGTGGGGCGGATGGAAAAATCCACCCTGCTGCACAGCAGCGACGGCGGCCAGACCTGGAGATCCACGGCGTTGGATTTTCCGGCGGGCTACCTGCAGTTCCTGAACAACAGCAGCGGTTTTATGCTCAGCATTCTGGACGTGGGGGCCGGCTCTGAGTATGTGGCAATTTACCGCACAGCTGACGGCGGCCAAACCTGGGAGCAGCGCTTCAGACACGAACCCGGCGGAGAGAATCCCTCGCTTCCGACCGGCGGTCTCAAGAACGGCTTAGCGTTTCTGGATACTAATATCGGTTCGGTTTGTGGAAGTGAGCCTATAGTTAACTACACTTACCTATTCCGCAGCGTTGACAGCGGCGCGTTATGGTATCACCAGGACATTATTTTACCGGTTGGCATAAGTGGCGCGATGATTGAATGCCAACCGCCCACCTATTTCAGCGCAGCCGAGGCTGTGCTGCCCTTAAAGGTTTTTCTGCCGGATGGCAGCCCGCAAACGCTGTTTTACCACTCCATCGACGGCGGTGAAAGCTGGTCTTTGCTTAAGGGTGGTTTACCTCCCGCGAATCGTTTTGTGTTCGCGGGCGCTCAGGACTGGTGGCTGCTGGGAGATTCAGGGCTGTTCCGCAGCCGCGACGGCGGTGTGAACTGGGAGGACCTGACCAGCGGGCTTCCCGCGGGTTTTACCCCGCTCAATTTCGATTTTACAGACGCAAACAATGGTTGGATGCTGCTTTCGCCTGCCAGCAATCCAAACCAGGACAGCAGCTTCCTGTATCGCAGCCGCGACGGCGGCCGCACCTGGGAGGTCTTACCTGCTCAGATTGTCAATTAATCCCTCCAGCTCCCGCATCTGGCGCGCCTTTCCGCTCCGCGTAGAAGCTTTGCGCCCGCGTTTTTTGTAAACTATCGGGTTTTCTTCTATAATGTGGATGTTGAGGTTTATCCGCATGAAAAAATGGTTTGTTATTCTGGTTAACTTTGCGGCAATCGCGGGATTGGCGCTGGCGCTTCCCGCGCCCGTGTTTGCCGCGTCGGCTGAACAGGGGCTTCCCCCAGCCGCGGAAAACGCGGACCCCGGCCGTACCCAGGCGTTCATTCAGCTTATCAATAACTGGACGGCGCCAGACCAGTCGGCCCAGTCTGGTCAGGAGCTTCCTCAGGCAAACCCGGACCTGGTAATCTACCTGACCTTTGACGACGGACCTGATCCGAAATGGACCCCGCAGGTGCTCGCGCTGCTGCAGAAATACCACGCTACCGCCGTTTTTTATGAAATCGGACGGAACGCGCGCAGCTTCCCCCAGACATCCCTTGAAGTGGCTGAAGCCGGGCAGAAGATTGGTTTGCACGGTTACAACCATATTGAGCTTTCCAAATTGGGTTTTCACGATTTCTCTTTGGAAGTCACGGACACCCGGGATGCCATAAGTGACGCGCTCAGCAGTCGACCCGACCTGGCTGGGCAGCTTACCCCCTGCCTGCGCCCCCCTTACGGTGCGGTGAGCGACAGCGTCTACAACTTCGCTTACACCATGAATTACGCGATTTCAATGTGGCACCTGGATACCCGCGATTGGACTGGTATCTCGGGTGAGGAAATTCTGGCGATTGTCGAAAAAGAGCTGCAGCCCTACCGCGTTGTTCTGATGCATGACGGCGGTGAGAACCGTGCCGAAACGATACGCGGTTTGGGCCTGGTTTTGCATGAGCTGACGCTGCGAGGTTACCATTTTGAACCATACTGTACTGAGCACGGTCAGGAATACAACCATTAACGAGTTTTTAACCTTAATTTAGCCTGTTTCTTATGAATTTCTCACAAAACCAGCGGGTTTTTTGAATTTTCCTCTTGATATTTTAAATATTTCCCTGTATACTATTATTGTTAGACGCTTGGGTGCCCCCCTCACCCAGGCGTCTAACATTTTTAATCGCGTTGAGTAGAGCTTTACCTCTCTGAAAGGAAGGGCGACTTGGATATCTGGTTTATGCAATGTCTGAACCCTGACTGCCGGCTGCGCTTCCCTTTGGACCTCGCGCAATATCAGGGCAGTTTTTGTCCGGTTTGTGGAAGCCCCCTCAACCGTGCCACAAAGGCGCTCGATCCCTCTCTTTCTGACGGCGCCCAGGGCTTGGGGCAAGGGGCGCTGGAAGGTTTGCTGGATAATATCCGGTCGGCTCTAAATGTTGGCGCGATTTTCCGCGCGGCGGATGGGGCGGGTTTGCGCAAACTCTGGCTGGGCGGAATCAGCCCCAACCCTGCGCAGCAGCCGCAAATCGCTAAAACCGCTTTGGGCGCCGAGCTGAGCCTTGCCTGGGAGAGCGCGCCGAACGCTCTGGATCTGGCAGAGCGTCTGAAGGCGTGTGGGTATACCCTCCTCGCGCTGGAAAACACGCCCGAGGCGCGCCCGCTCTTTTCTTATCGACCCGAGGCTGCCGTTCAGCGCCCGGCCCTGCTGATGGTTGGCAGCGAACAAGCCGGTATGGACCCGGCGCTTCTGGCTCTGGCAGACGAAACCCTGTGCCTGCCCATGAACGGCAGGAAGGGTTCGTTAAACGTGGCTGTCGCGTTCGGGATCGCGGCGTATTGGCTGCGTTTCGCTTGCGGGGCATAAAAAACTCCGGATTGCTCCGGAGTTGATGTTTTTTTTTCTTTCAGCTTAAGGCGCGATGACCGTCCCCGCTGGGATTGTGGTATGTTTTGGGATCACGACAACCCCATCCCGCACCGTATAGAGGGCATGGTCCGCTTCCATTTCAGGGGGGAATGGTTTGATTACCACATTATCCCCAATGCTGGAGTTCTTATCGATAATCGCGCCCTGAATATCGCAATTTCTGCCTATGCCCAGGGGTGAACCGTTTTTAAGCACGCCGTAGTAATCCGCGCCCATCATGATCGTATCCCGGACTATGGAACCGTCCCCAATCTGGCTGCGCACGCCAATGATGGAGTGTTCCACCGTCGCGTGTTCGATATTACAACCCTCGGCGATGAGTACTCTTTTTAAGGAGCAGCCGACCACGCGCGAGCACGGCAAAAAGCGCGGATGGGTGAAGATAGGTTTGTCCGGATCATAAAAATCAAACCCGGGGTTGTCGTCGGTCAGTTCCAGGTTGGTCTCGTAGAAAGAGCGAATCGTTCCGATATCGCGCCAATAGCCCTCAAAACTGTACCCGTAGACCGAAGCACCCTGTCCGATCAGGTGGGGGATGATATCGCCGCCAAAATCGTCCAGGCGTTCGCCGCCCTTGCGAAGCACATTAACAAGCAGGTCGGTATTGAACATATAAATCCCCATGGAGCCGAGGTACGGTTTCTCCGGGTCGTCCCGGCTGACCATACTCGCCAGTTTTTCCGGGTCTTTGGGTTTCTCCGCAAAATCCGTGATGCGCCCGTCCTCCGCGCATTTAAGCAGCCCAAATCGGGGGGCTTCGTCCTTGGGCACGGGCTGCACGGCAACAGTGATATCCGCGTGATTATCCCAATGGAACTGCGCCATTTCGGCATAATCCATCCGATAAAGGTGATCGCCAGCCAGGATAAGCACGTAGGGGCATTTGGTGGACGTGATTTCCATCAGCTGTTTTCGAACAGCGTCCGCTGTGCCCTGATACCAGTCGGTATGTTCCATGGTTTGTTCCGCCGCCCAGATTTGTACCCACCCGGGATGAAAGGCGTCAAACAGGTAGGTTTGGGAAATGTGCCGGTGGAGTGAAACGGAATTAAACTGCGTCAGCACCGCGATGCGAAAAATGTCTGAATTGATGCAGTTGCTGATGGGAATATCAATCAGACGATACTTCCCCGCAATTGGCACAGCTGGTTTGGATCGTTCGGAGGTGAGTGGAAACAGACGTTTGCCTTGTCCTCCTCCGAGAATGACGCCGAGTATCTCACTGGTCTTGGGCATAATGGGTATCCTTTCTTTCGAATAAAACTTCGTCAGGCACTAAACCCTGCGGAGAACACAATTAACAGTTAGAATTTGGCGAGCCTAACTGTCTTATTCAATTTTACCTTGAAAGGCATCAACCGAGTCCAATAAATCCTGGGCGGATTGGAGGGTTCCCGCGCTGAGGGAGCCAATCATGCCCGCCAACTCCTCTTTCCGCGCGTTTTTATCCAGTTCAAGCACCTGGGTGAGCGTGCGCCCATCCACTTCCTGTTTGGAAACCCGCAAATGCTGATCGCCATAGGCTGCCAGCTGCGGGAGGTGCGTGACGCACATGACCTGATGTTCGCGTCCGAGCTGCCACAGCATCTGCCCCACAACAACCCCGACCCTGCCGCCAATGCCCTGGTCAATCTCGTCAAAGACCAGCGTGGGGATTTGGTCCGCTTCGGCCAGCACGTGCTTAAGCGCGAGCATCAGCCGCGAGGTCTCACCGCCCGAGGCGATTTTCACGAGCGGTTTGAAGCCCTCGCCCGGGTTGGTTTCAATCAGGAACTCAACCCGGTCTGCGCCTGTCGCGTCAAAAGCCACCCGCTGCCCGTCCAGGTCCAGTCCGTCAGGGTCTGGCTCGAGCGTGAAGTGCACCCGGAAGCGGGCGTCTTTCATTTGGAGGTTCTGCAAGCCAGTTTCAACGCCATTTTCAAGTTTTTGCGCGGCGCTGTGCCTTTCGAGGCTGAGCTTTGCGGCCAGCAAACCGAGCTCTTGCGTTATCTGGCTTATTTTTTGTTCCACTTCGTTTATCTGCTCGTCTACGTTCTCCACTTTGCCCAACTCGTCCTGCGCCTTTTGGAGATATGCTTTCGCGCTCTCCACGCTGCCCCCATATTTGCGCTTGAGGAAGTTCAGGGTGTTCAGGCGTTCTTCAATCTGGTCCAGCCGCGCGGGGTTAAATTCTATATTTTCCAGGTAGCCGCGCAGTTCATAAGCAATTTCGGAGAGCGTGTTCAACGCCTGGGCTGCCCGCTCGCTCATCCCGCTCATTTGCGGGTCTATCCGCGCCAGCTCCGACAGGGCGTGCACCGCCTCGCCAAGCAAGTCAGTAACCGGCAGCGCGTCCGCGCCTTCGTCCAAAGCGGAAAGCGCCTGGCGCGAAAGGCTGTGCAAGGTTTCCGCGTTTGCCAACAGGGTGCGTTCCTGACGTAAATCAGCTTCTTCCTCTGTCTTCAGGCGCGCGGCTTCAAGCTCCTGAATCTGATACTTGAGCATGTCCGCGCGGTCTTTGGCATACTGCTGCAGATTCACCAGCTCGTGAAGTTCGGCGCGGGCTGCCAGCCATTGGCGGTAGAGAAGGGTGTAGGCGTTTAATGTGTCTTCCTGATGCGCGAAACGGTCCAATAAATCCAGGTGGTAGCGCACCTTCAGGAGTGAAAGGTGTTCGGATTGACCGTGGATATCCGCCAGCAGCGCTCCAAGCTCGCTTTGCAGCGCCAGGCTGACGCTGCGTCCGTTCACGCGGGCAAGGCTGCGCCCACCCGCGCGAATCTCCCGTGAGAGCGTGAGCAGGTCGTTTTCTTCCCACAAACCTTCAGGTTCCAGCAAATCCCGGACCGCGGCGAGATTTAGCGCTTCCAGCCGAAAATCAGCTTCAATAACGGCTTTATCAGCGCCGCGCCGGATATCGTTCACATCCACCCGGCCGCCCAGCACGGCGTTCAAAGCGTCCAGGATGATAGATTTGCCCGCGCCGGTTTCACCAGTCAGGACCACCAGTCCGTCTGAAAAAGCGAGGGTCAGGTCTTGAATGATGGCGAAGTTTTGAATGCGTAGTTCGGTGAGCACGCCTTACCTCAGCTCAATTTTATACCGGAGATTTGATAATACGCGCTGGAGACCAACAGCAGCGTGTAAACCGCATGCCAGACCAAAGGCAGCAGCCCACCCAGCGCCGCACTAAACCCGCCGCCGGTAAACAGCGGGAGAAGCTGCGCCGCGAACAGCGGCAGACAGCCTAAAATACTGCCCCACAAAACGGCTCTGTTTAAAGCCAGGCTGCGGCGCCTGCGAACGATCCAGCGCACCACGCTGACAATCAGCGTGCCCAACCCGGGAGCGATGAACAACACCAGGAAGCCGACCCGCCCCACAAACCAGCTGCCCGCGAAGGCAAGTGCAGCGGAAACAAGCAAGGCCAGCGGCACATCCAACCCTTTGGTATTGTCAAATACCTTTTGCTGGGAGCGCACGCATTCCTTACAGCGGTAACCGGTGGGGGTCAACACGGCTGTTTCTGGCGTGATTGGTTTATTGCAGCGGTTGCAGCGCAGCAGGATTTCTTCCTGTGGGGGTTTGGGATCGTTGGAATCAGTCATTGGTGTTTTGTTTCAGGGCGGGATTATCGTGCAGCAAAGTAGCCAACCGGTGATAGAAGTAGTTTGGCTCGCCAAAGCGCACCATTTTCAGGGAATGTTGATTGGCAGTAACGCGGACGGCGTCGTTTTCCTTCAGCCGGACAGGGTCGATACCATCCACGCTGATGACCGCTTCATGGTCGCAGCGGGCGCGCAGAACTACCGAGGCGCCCTCCGCCAGAATTACCGCTCGGTCCAGCGAAAGGTGCGGGGCGATGGGCAGCAGCAGCATATTGCGCAGTTCGGGCGGCAAAATTGGGCCGCCGGCTGCCAGCGCGTAGGCGGTGGAACCCGTAGCGGTCGCCGCAATCAGGCCGTCAGCGATGTAGGAGGTGAGGTAACCTTCGTTCAGGTCCACCCGCACCTCAATCGGGCGAACAATGCGCCCGCGGGATACGACCAGTTCGTTGACCACATCCCATTCCGAGCAAACGCGTTCATCCCGGATATGCTGCGCCAGGAGCATCATCCGCTTTTCAACGCGGTAATCCCCGCCTAGCAGGCGCGGCAGCAGGGTTTCCCAGGAGTTTTCAGTCAGCTCTGAGAGAAAGCCGAGCTTCCCAGCCTGGACGCCAAGCAGCGGGATTCCGAGCGGAGCGCACAGGTGAGCGGCGCGCAAAAGGGTGCCGTCACCGCCCAGAACAACAGCCAGGTCGGCGTTCGCCAGGTCTGGCAGGGGCGCTGACGGGCTTTGCGTGGGGATGAATGTGCTTACCGCTGCCCCCGCGTCTGCGAGGCGCCCGCCAATAAGCTCGGCAAGCTGCAGCGCTTTTGGCATTTCAGGGTTTGGGATCAATACAAAACTCGTTGGGGCAGGCATTGGTGCTGACATAATCAGTATTATAGTCGCAGTTCGCGCGTTTATCGGGATGTGCAGAGGATCTATGCCCGTGAATGCCTGCTGCCGTGCTCGCGCGCGGCAAGCCCCCGCTCACCCGCCATAAAACCGGCACCGCACCGAGGCGTGATTGACTTAAGCAGGTTAATTTTTTATACTCACTTACATATTTCACCATGAAAAACCTGACCGAACTCAAACGCCGTGATTTAACACTCAAGCGCCAGAGCAGCCGCGCGTTTCCAGTATTGCTTGCCGCGGCTGCTGGAGTGCTCGTCTGGCAGCTGCTCTGGATGCTGCTCAGGCTCCCCGGTTTCATTCTCCCCTCGCCGGCGGTCGTCTGGCAAAAATTTATTTCCGTTCTTATCAGCGGGCTGCTTTGGCGCCATTTTTCGTTTACACTGCTCGAAGTTCTTCTGGGCTTGCTGTTTGGCAGCCTGAGTGCCGCGCTGCTGGGTTATTTCCTTTCCAAACATCCGCGCGCCGAACGATTTGTCTCGCCTTACCTCGTCGCCAGTCAGTCGGTGCCCATTGTGGCGGTCGCGCCGCTTCTGGTAATCTGGTTCGGGCCGGGTATGTCTTCTAAGGTGCTCATCTGCGCGTTGACTGTTTTTTTCCCGGTGCTGGTGAACACCCTGGTGGGTTTGCGTGAGGTGCCCCAGGATTTGCGTGAGCTGATGCGTTCTTTCAAAGCGTCGCCGGGTCAGACCCTGCGCTATCTGGAACTGCCCGCCAGCCTGCCCGTTTTTTTAGGCGGTCTGCGCGTTGGCGCCACGCTCTCGGTTATCGGCGCGATAGTCGGCGAGCTGGTCGGCTCAGACCGCGGTCTCGGCTTTCTGATTAACGTCGGCAGGGGGCAATATGATACCGCGCTGGTTTTTGTGGCTGTGCTCACCCTAATGGTGCTGGCTGCCTCACTTTATGGTCTAATCCTATTGCTGGAGTCGCGCCTGCTCGCGTGGCAGACCTGGCGGAAAAATATCTAACACGGAGAGCCTTTTGATGAAACGTCTGATCCTGATTATCGTCCTGGCCGCGCTGCTGCTGGCTGCCTGCGCGGGCGGCAAACCCGCGCAAAATGGGGAAACACGCGCCGTCACCCTGAATCTGACCTATATCCCCAATGTGCAGTTTGCTCCGTTTTATGTGGCTATCGAAAACGGCTATTTCGCGGACAAAGGGCTGGTTGTTTCGCTGAACTACGGCAACGAAGCGGACCTCATCGCGCTGGTCGGCTCCGGTAATCAGCAGTTTATGATTGCCTCGGGCGAGCAAGTGCTGATGGGGCGCGCCCAGGGGCTGCCCGTCGTGACCATCTACAATTGGTACAAAGAATTCCCGGTCGGCATTGTCTCGCTGGCGGAAAAGAACATCACCAGCCCGATGGACCTGAAAGGCAAGTCAATTGGTCTGCCGGGCTTGTATGGAGCGAGTTATATCGGCTTTGAAGCTTTCGCTCAAAACGAGGGCTTGCGGGATAGCGATTACAGCCTGCAGTCCATTGGATTTACCCAGGTTGAATCCCTGGTGAGCGGAATCGTGGACGCCGCGGTAATCTACGTGCCCAACGAACCCTCCCAGCTGCGCGCCAAGGGCTACCCAATCAACGTCCTGCGCGTGGCAGACAGCATTGACCTAATTGGCAACGGTCTGGTGACAAATGAAGCCACCATCGCCAGGGAACCGGAACTGGTGCGTTCGGTGCTTGGAGCGCTGCTTAAGGGTATTCAATTCTCGGCGGAACACCCCGACGAGACCTACCGGATTTGCATGAAATACGTGGATAACCTGGCAGAGGCAGATGAGTCCGTGCAGAAACAGGTGCTGGCTGAATCCATTAAGCTCTGGGATGTTTACCCCACCAACGAAGACCATACCCAGCGCTGGGAAAACATGCAGGCTATCCTGCTGAAGCTGGGCTTGATGAGCCAGTCGGTAGACCTTAAAGGCGTATATGACGGAAGCTTCCTCCCCTGATGTCGTCCTGGATGTGCGCGGGCTGACCATCAGCTTTGTCGAAGCTGACGGCAGCCTGGATGTCCTGGATAATCTTTCCTTCCAGGTGGAGGAGAATTCTTTTGTGTGCCTGATCGGACCTTCCGGGGGCGGTAAGAGTACGCTCCTGCGCGCGATTGGCGGGCTGCTATTGCCCACGTCCGGAGAAATTCTCTTTCCGCGGCATCAACAAAACAGCAGCCTGACCGGCATGGTCTTCCAGAAGCCGAACCTGATGCCCTGGCGCAGTTTAGCCGACAACATCAGCCTGCCGCTGCAGCTGGCCGGCAAAAGCCAGGCCGAAGTTCAGCAAACTACCCATGAAATGATAGATCTGGTCGGTTTGCGTGGATTTGAAAAGCATTTTCCGCACGAACTTTCCGGCGGGATGGCGCAGCGCGTGGCAATCGCCCGTTCCCTGGTACAAGACCCCGAAATTCTGCTGCTTGACGAGCCATTCGGGCAGTTAGACGCCCTCACCCGCGAACGCATGGGAGAAGAGCTCCTGCGCATCTGGGGCAGCAAACGCAAAACGATTGTGATGGTCACCCATTCCATCGCCGAAGCGCTTTACCTGGCAGACCGCGTGCTCGTCCTCACCAGCCGCCCGGCAAAAATCAGCCTTGACCTGCCCGTGCCCTTGCCCAGGCCGCGCCGACAGGAGATGCGCTACACGCCCGAATTCGCGCGGCTTTCTCAAATCATCCACCAGCAGCTTTCGGATAACCTGCAAAGCTGAAAAGCGGGCCGCGATGAAGCTTTCCATCAACCATTCCCAGACGCTGCTCACGCTCATCCGCGCGGGGGATGCTCGCGTGGACGGCGTGGAATGGGTGGATAAACTGCCGCTCAACCTGATAGCCGAGACCCGCGCGCTTTTCCCTGATTTGGCTTTCCATTTTCATCCGGGGCGCATGCACAGAACGCGAACCTGGTTGACAAAGCTGCAGGATTATCTGCGAGCTTGCCCGCAGTCCCCGCACATTTCGGTGCACCTGGCGCCGCTGCCCTGGCTGTGGACCAACGCGGCTATGCGCCGCGGGTGGGTGCTTCCCGGTCCGCCGCCTCAGGCTTCTGTTCGCGGTTTTGTCCAAGACGTAAAGTGGCTGCAGGGAAAGTTCAGCCTGCCGGTCGTTCTCGAAAACATGCCCGCGCTGCATCCCAGCCATTACCTGTTTGAAAGTGACCAATCGGTCATAACCGACGTGCTGGCTGAAACCGGCTGCAATCTCCTCCTGGACCTGGCGCACGCGCGCATCGCCGCGCAAGCGCGCGGAATAGAACCGGAAACTTACCTTTCCGGGCTGCCGCTCGAGAAAACCGCGCAAATCCACCTGGCGGGGGTGCGCGCCGCATGGGACGGGCGCCTGTTCGACGCGCACGAAACCCTCTCGGAGGAAGATTACAAGCTGTTGGAATGGACCCTGGCGCGCACGCAGCCTGCCTGGCTGACGCTGGAATACTTCCGTGAGGACGCGCGGGCGGTTCTGGACCAGCTGCGCAGGCTGCAAGCGTACACCCGGCATCCTTAATCCCCGCCGGACCGCGCTGTTATTTTACATCCCATGCTGTTTGTGGCGCGCTTCTTCAAAATTCTTGATATGATTAAGTTCCTCAAGGAGCCCCCACTGTGGAACATAAATCCGAACCCCACCCTAAACCCGCCTGGCATGGTTTGCGTCTTTCTGTCATCGTCCCTGAACTGCGCGTCGCTGATGTGGATTTTAACTGTACGGAAATCCAGCGCGCGCTGGGACAAACTGCCCAACAGGACCCCATCCCACGGCTGGCGCTCTTCCCCCAACTCTGTCTGACTGGCTGTACCTGCGGTGATCTTTTCCTGCAGCCCCTGCTGTTGGAAAGCGCGTTAAAAGCCCTGGAACGCGTTGCCGCGAGCTGCCGCAGCCTGGGAACCTGGGCCTTGGTCGGGCTGCCGTTTCACCATATCAACCGCCTCTATAACGCCGCCATACTGCTGAGCCCGCGCGGCCCGCTGGGGATTTCGCTGGAGCGGGAACCGCTGGACCTGCTTTCCAGCTTTCCAAGCCGCTGGTTCGCTGACGGAAGGGACTTCCCGGATAGAGCGGTGGAAATTTTGGGGCAGGGCGTGCCAGCCGCTGCCGACCTCAGCCTGGACCTCCCGGAACTCTACCCGGAAAGGGTGCAAGTCAGCATCGGGAGAGCTGACCATCTGATTCTTGATATGCGCGTAGGTTTACTGCTCAACCCCTGCGCCCTACCCGCCCTGGCGCTTGCCGAAGAAAGCCCGGAAACCTGCCGCTTTTCGGGCAGCAGCCGCCAGGCTATTTGGGCGTATGCCTCGTGTGGGCCTTGTGAATCGACGGCTGAGGCTGTATTCAGCGGAAAAGCAGGCATCCTGCGCGACGGCAGCACTTTGGCAGAAACAACGCCTCTGCGGTTCTCCACCCAGGCTGCGAGCGCGTTAATCAACAATAACCAACCCCTCCAGCCTGAAACACCCGGGATAACCGTTGAACCGCCCAATCCTCTGCTCTCCCGCACCCCATTCATCTCCGCCAGCCAGCCCGACGAGCAATTCGCGGCCGCCTTTGCCATTCAAAGCGCCGGCTTAATTGGCAGGCTGCGCCATGCCGGGCTGCGCAGGGTTGTGCTGGGTTTGTCTGGCGGCGCGGATTCCAGCCTGGCACTGCTGGTATGCTGGCAGGCTTTCCGGCAGCAAACCTTGAATCCGATAGACATTCTAGCCGTGAGCATGCCCGGGCCGGGTTCCACTCAGGCTTCCCGCGGGCGGCTGCAAAAACTGGCTGAGCTGTGCGGGGTTACCTTTCGCGAAATCCCGATTACCAACGCCCTCGAAAGCCACCTGCGGGATATCGGGCACCCGCTGGATGTGTACGACACGGTTTATGAGAACGCCCAGGCGCGCGAGCGCACTCAAATCCTGCTTGACCTTGCCAGACAAACCGACGCGCTAATGGTCGGCACCGGCGACCTATCTGAAATCGCGTTGGGCTGGTGCACATTTGGGGGCGACCAGATTTCCAACTACCACGTCAACGCCGGCTTACCCAAGACGCTCCTCTTGCGCGTTTTAGCCTGGGCGGGGCGGGAGCTTTTTGGGGAAGAAGGCGCCGCTGCCGCAAAAAGCGTGTGCGCGGCGGCAATTTCGCCGGAACTTTTGCCAGTCCGCGCGGATGGAAGCAGTCCCCAGGAAACAGAAGCCGTCCTCGGGCCTTACCTGCTGCATGATTTTTTCCTGTACCACAGCTTTGTAAGCCGGCTCTCCCCGCGGCAGGTCTATCAACTGGCTCTCGGCGCCTTTGACGGTCAGTACTCCCGGCAAGACCTGCTTGGATGGCTGCGTTTGTTTTACCAGCGTTTTTTTTATCAGCAATTTAAGCGCTCGACGGGCCCGGAAGGTCCGCGCGTGACTGCGCTCTCGCTTTCCGCCCGCGCCTGGGTGGTGCCGGCAGATGCCAGCAGTGCGTTGTGGTTAAGCGATCTGGAGGATGTGTAAGCAGACCCAGGAGAGAACCCATGAGCACCAACCAGCCTTTATTACTCGTTTTTGGCAGTTCGGCAGACCCCATTCACCAAGGTCACAGCGCCTTAATCACCTCCGCGGCGCGCGCTCTGAGCAGACGCGGCTGGCAGGTGCGCGAAGTGATGATTATGCCTGTCTACCGGCACCACAACACACAGGATGCCGTCAAGCGCTCCCTGCCGTTCACCTACGAGCAGCGTTTTGAATTATGCCAGTTGGCTGCCAGCAGCATTGCCCGGGAACTGGCCGGCACAGTGGAACACGTTTCGGTCAGCCGGCTGGAAGAGGAAATCGCGCGCGGCAGCCACCGCCCAAACCTGAGCGTGGAAACCTTTGCCCGTCTGCGCGAACAAACAGAGCCCGCCATCTGCCTCGCGTTTCTGCTCGGCGCGGATAGTTTTGCGGGAGAGAACCCTCCGCTCAATCATTGGTACAACCTGGACGAACTGCTGCGCCTGACCGCGTTGGTGGTTTGTCCGCGACAGGGCTTCGCGCCGAATCAAAAATTCATCGATACCCTGACCGCGAAAGGCGCGCGCATCATATTCCTCGATGAGGTGAGTGCCCCCGAGATATCTTCTTCCGAAATCCGTCGTGAGCTGGAAATCGGCACCGACCCCGAGAGCCTGGTCCAGAAAGGCTGGCTCAGCCCGGCGGCCGCTGAATATATCCGCCGCAAGCGTCTGGCGGAAACCTGGAGGGAATTGGATTCCTCCGCCAGCCTGCCCGCGGAGGCGCGCCGCGAAACAGAAGCCCCCAGCCTGGAAGCGCGCATCGGAAAAATCCTTTCCGGGCACAAATGGACGCTATCCCTGGCGGAAAGCTGCACTGGCGGCCTGATAAGCCACCGCATCACGAACGTCCCGGGCTCATCAGAGTATTTTATCGGCGGGGTGGTCGCCTACGCGTATTCCGCCAAGGTGGCGCTCCTGGGGGTGCGCTGGGAGACGCTCCAGCGCTTTGGGGCGGTGAGCAGCGAGACGGTGCTGGAGATGGCAAGCGGGGCGAGAGAGCTTTTCAAGACCGATTTTGCTCTCTCCGTGTCGTGTATCGCCGGACCGGGCGGAGCCACCCCCAACAAACCGGTCGGCACCAGTTGGGTTGGGCTCGCCTCAATCGGAAGGATGTGGTCCCGCCATTTTCTTTTATCTGGAGACCGGGCCGCCAATAAGGATATGCTCGCACAATTAGCCCTGGAAAAGCTGCTCCAATTCATCAGCGTTGGAATTCCGGGCGGCGAAACGCCTTAGCCCGGGGCTGCCCCCAATGAACACTGCCGCTCCCAACCCTCGGGCCAGCCCCGACCCGACACAAGTCCATATACCGGGGTTTATGCCCTTCTTCTGGCTCGCTTGCGCGGGGCTGTGCGGCGTTATCGGGGCTAGCTGGCTCAAGTTTCCGTGGCATTGGTGGGCGGGTCTATGCGGGCTGTGCGTTTTGGGTGTTATCTGGCAGGCTGCCCGCGCGTCCCGCTTGCAGCCGCGCAGGGAAATGCCGGCCGCCCTGCTCGCGGCGGGTTTTTGCCTGACCGCGCTGCTGTATCAACTTTCCCTGCCGCTGAACACGCCCGGCATGGTCGGCTTTTACATCGGCAAAGGTGAGGTGGAAGTGCAGGGCGTGGTGTGCGAGCCGCCTGTTGAGCGCGGGGATGGGCAGGAACTGGTCGTGCGGGTTCGAGCCCTCAAGCCGCTCTTCGCGGAAGTGGAAGCGGTTGTACCGGGCTCCGTGGCGGGTAAAATCCTGCTGCGAACCAGCCCGGGCAGCGCGTTTGCTTATGGCGACCTGCTTTCCATACGCGGAGAACTGAACGCAGCCAGTGAAAGCGCTGCCTTCTCGTATAAAGACTATCTGTTCCACCGCGGCATCAGCGCGCTCAGCCAATACGCGCGCGTGGAACTGCTGGCGCAAGAGCAGGGCAGCCCGCTGCTTGCCGCGATTTACCGCCTGCGCGAGCGCTCGCTCCTGGTCGCGCGGCAGATATTCCCGGAGCCGGAAAGCGCGCTTCTGCGCGGCATTCTGCTTGGCGAAGCCAGCGGCATATCTGGCGACCTGAAGCGCGCTTACGCCCTGACTGGCACCGCGCACATCATCGCGATATCTGGCTTTAATATGGCCGTCCTGGCGGGTCTCATTACCAGGCTCTTCACGCGCAAGCTGGGAACCTGGCGCGGCGGCGCGCTTGCAATCCTGACCCTGGCGTTTTATACGGTTCTGGTTGGGGGCAGCGCTTCGGTGCTGCGCGCGGCGCTGATGGGCTCGCTTGGAATTTTGGGCGCGTCCATCAACCGGCGCGGCAGCGGGCTGAACAGCCTGGGCTTGGTAGTTTATCTGATGCTGCTTTTCAACCCGCACTTGCCCTGGGATGTCGGTTTTCAGCTCTCGGCGGCGGCAACCCTGGGCATTCTGCTGTTCAGCGCTCCCATGCAAGCCCGCCTGCAGCGCTGGCTGGAAGCGCGCGTGGGACCCGACGCGGCTCTGCGCCTGAGCGGCACTGCTGGGGAATATCTGCTGACTACTTTCGCGGCGCAAGCCTTTAGCCTGCCCCTGATTGTGTACCATTTTCAGGAAGTTTCTCCCCTCTTTCTGCTGGCCAACCCGCTGGTTTTACCCGCTCAGCCCCTGGTTATGGTTCTGGGGATGCTGGCGCTGACAGGGGGATTATTCTCCCTGGGGTTAGGAAAGGCGCTTGGCTGGCTTGCCTGGCTGCCCGCCGCGTATACCAACCGCGTGGTGACCTGGCTGGCTGACACACTTTCTGGCTCATGGCGTTTTCCACCCTTCAGCTTCGTTTGGGTGTTAGCAATCTGGGCGTTGGTGCTCAGTCTGACGCTGCCTTCCAAACAGAAGCCGATGAAATTAACCGCCCGTCCGACCTCGCTCTTAATCCTTGGCGCCAGCCTGGCTGCGCTGGTGTGGACGGCAGCCGCCCACGCCCCGGATAATCAGCTGCACCTGCGCGTCTTCAACAGCCCGGAGCAGCCCGTTTTACTCGTGCGGAGCCCCGGCGGGCGCTGCTTGCTGGCAGGTGGAAACTTGCCTGCGTCTGAGTTAGCGGAGCAGCTTGGCACCGCCTTATCTCCTTTCCAGCGCGAGTTGGACGCGCTCCTTATTCCGGCTTGTGGTCGCGATGATGTGCGGGGCTTGTTTGGCCTGAGCGAGAGTGTACGCATCCGGGAGGTCTACTGGGCTTGCGACCCCGACCGTCTGCAAGCCACGCGCCGCCTGGCTGCCGCCTTTCAGGAAGCGGGGATTCCCCAGCGCCGCTTGCAAGTGGAGGACAATCTGCTTATGGGCGGCGGCTCTTCGCTCGGCTTCATCCTGGCGGAAAACTCCCTTAAAGCGCTGCGCCTGCGGAGCGGTGATTTCTCGGCGCTCGTCCAGTATGAAGCGTTCACCAGCCACGAACCAGCGAGCCTATGGGTTGGTTCTTTTGTGCAGGAACTGCCCGCGAGCAGGGTTCTCCTGGCAGTCGGGCCGCGCCCATTGGCGGATTCCGCGCGGGAAACTGAAAACAAGGCTCTCATCGCGGTCGCGGATTGGACTTGGGTGGAAGTTATCACCAATGGACAGGAATTACGCGTAGTTGCGGTAAAATAGATTGGTTACATCACGCCTGATTATCCAGGTGATCTATTGGAAATGGACAAAATATGGCAATGCAAATTACCAACCAGGCGGACTACGCGCTTAGGTCGATGCTCTATATCGCCCAATACGGACAGAACCGCCTGACGCCCTCCAACATCATCGCGGAAGAAATGCAAATCTCGCGCATTTTTCTTTCCCGGATAAACTCGGAATTGGTTGGCGCGGGGCTGATCAAGACCCGCCGCGGCGCGCGCGGCGGCATTATGCTGGCGAAACACCCGGCAGAGATTTCCATCTACGACATCGTAACCACAATTGACGGCAAAATAAATCTGATTCACTGCACAGAAGATCCGGACGCTTGCCCGCTTGTGGAAAGCTGCCCCTACCGTAATTTCTGGGAAAAAACAGAGGAAATAATTATCACGCAGCTGAAGAGCACCACGCTGCAGGATATGATGGACCAAGCTCCCAAGCCGGCATAACTTTTCAGCAGACTGAAAAGTTCTCTGCCAAATGACATCCTCAATTTCCCGGCGCACCAGAGCGGAAATATTTCTGTTCACGCTCATCCGCACGGTCATAAACGCCGGGTACCGCATGGTATATCCTCTGCTGCCGCTTTTCGCAGCCGGGATGGGCATGCGGGTGGCTGAACTTGGCATCGCGTTTTCTGTCCGTTCGGTATTGGGGGTCTTCAACCCATTTCTGGCATCTCTGGTAAACGCGCGTGGGCGTAAAAATGGCTTGGTGCTGGGCTCTATCCTGTTCTTTATCGGCTGCGGGATTACAGCGGTCGGGCAAAATTTCCTCAGCTTCATAATCGGATTATCGGTTTTTGGCGTGGGCGGTTCTGATGGCAGCGCTTTCAATTGGCAGAATGTTGGGTCCTATGTTTAGCCGGTCTTTATATCAAAGCAGTTTCTGGCCGGTTCGCGCCGCGGCAGCAGCGCTGAATGCTGGAGCCATTCTGCTTGTGCCAAGCACCCGGGTAATTCCACAAGCGGCTCCCAGCGATTCTTGCTCATAATCTGCCGAATTCCCGCGGATTTCCAGCGCGATTGCGTTTATACTACAGCTATCTCAGCAACCTCGGAAGGCGGACAGCATGGATAAATTTATTGTAGTGGCAGGCAATATCGGCGCGGGCAAGTCCACCCTGGTTCAGATTCTGAGCGAGAAGCTTGGATATCAACCATTTTTTGAGCCGGTAAACGACAACCCCTACCTGGCAGATTTTTATCAAAACATGGAAGCCTGGTCTTTTCACTCCCAGCTCTACTTCCTCACGCGCCGCCTGCGCATACATAAACAGCTGCTCGAAGCCGAAGGTTCGGTGGTGCAAGACCGCTCGGTCTACGAGGACGCGGAAGTCTTCGCCCGCAACCTATACTTGCAGGGGGATATGAGCACCCGCGACTACGGCGTTTATCAGGATCTTTATCAGATTTTAATTGACCTCCTGCCGCCGCCCAACCTGGTGGTGTATTTACGCGCCACGGTGGACACACTTTTGGAACGCATTAACACGCGCGGACGCGGCTTTGAAGCCGGCATCTCCCGCAGCTATCTGGAACGGCTGAACGTCTTATATGAGGAATGGATTGCGTCTTTTGCCCAATGCCCGGTACTGATTATCCCGAGCGATAACCTCAACCTTGTTTCCAGCAGCGCGCATATCAGCCAGGTGGTGCAGTTGGTACAGGATCGAATCATGGGGAAGACAGAGGTCAACCTGTAATAAAAGGAGTCCTGGACCAAAGACGGCGCTCTTGTTGGGTGCCGTTTATTTATTTAATTTTGATTCTCTTTTAATGTGTTTAATTAAGTAGCAGCAATAGTAGGGGCTGTGGAAATGTGGAAAAGTAAAATTTAGCAGGCAAGTAACCCCTATATGGGGAATAAATTCAGCAAATGAGAGGGAGGTGTACCGGTAAGTCACCTTTTTAAGGTGTAAATCGAGTGTGGATATTCCGCGGTTGATTTGTGGATAAAACCGCGATTGGGGATAATTATCACCATAAGGAGTTCCCCGGGTTGTATTTATCCACAGGTTTTTCAAAAAATCATAGAAAATTTGCTCGAGTTATTCACATTTACGCGGAGTTATCCACAGTTTTAAGGCACTTATCCACAGAAAAAGCGGATAAATCCGGATAACCCACCAACTAAAGGCCGTATTCCTCTTTCATGCCTGTCAGGCTTACCTCGGCATTCTCCAAAAAGCGATCCAGGCGTTCAATTTGTTCTTCCTTATTCGCCAGTGAAATATCCAGCGCTTCCAGAAATTTTTGCCAGGATTCCTGCTGAGCCGGGTCATCCTCCAGCAGCGCGGCTGCCTGCCGCCAGGTTTCCACCATCGGCCAGAGCGCGGCGTGGGCGCTTCCACTTTCCACCATCGCGGCGCAGCTGTTCACAAAGTAGGCTTTACGGGCTGGCAGCAAGTTAGGCGGGCAGTTGGGCAGCTTTCCCGCGGCGCTCAGCGCGTTATCCCAGACCGGACGCCAGGTGTTCAATATCTCCGTATTTATCGGCGCCCGGCTGATGAGCTGGAGCAGTTCGCCGGTAAGTTCCAGCTTGCCAAGCAATTCCGCGCGAGCGGGAAAATCCAGCAGCATCCGCCGCGTGGTCAGCGCGGGACCGTTGATGACAGCTATCGCGTTGGCGGCGCTGCCGACAGCCTTGAAATACAAGTCGGTCCATTGACTAAAATGCAGCTCCTGCGGATCTTCCAATTCGAACCAAAGCTGGCGGGCTTTTTCGGCAACCGCCTGCCCGCGCGCGTACACAGTCTGGGGACTGTAAAAATTTGCAGACACGCCGGCTTGAATAAATTCCAGCCAGTGGTCAGTGTCATAGAGAATGGCGCTGTGATCACACAAAGCGAATCCCAGCCAGGGGTCCAACCTCAGGCGGCGGTGGTAGGTATAGAACGATTGGTGATGGTGCTGCACATCCAACGAGATTTCGTAGCTGACGCGCTGCACTTCCCGCTCCTGCGGTGGGCGCTCCTTATGCACAACGACGAGGTCTATATCGGTGCAGCCGCCGATTAAGGGGTCGTCCGTCAGGACTGAACCGGTGAGAAACGCGGCTGTGATGTCGGTCTTTTGACGCAGCTTCTTCGCGACATACTCCCTGGCGAACTTGACCAACAACTCCCGTGTGATAAGCACTTGTTCTCCTCTCAACCTTCCAGCGGCAGGCTTTCCTGAAACGGCGCGATGCGCAGCGTTTGGCGAATGCGGTTGATGACATAGTTCAGGTCGTCCGGGCGGGCAACGATATTCAGGCTGTCTGTTTCAATCGGCAGCAAGCGTCCTTCCCAACGGGGGTGCGCGAAGAACGCCTCGTACGCCTGGTTGAGTTCGTCGATATAGGCGCGGTCCATCCCGCGTTCGTAGGGGCGGTCGCGGTGCGCGATGCGCTGCATCAGCGTTTCGGTGTTGGCGCGCAGATAGACTACCAGGTCTGGCCGGGGGATTTTCTCTGCCAGGGCTTCGTGCACGCGGTGGTACATGGTCAGCTCGTCACCAGCCAGGTTAATGCCGGCAAAGAGCGAGTCTTTTTCAAAGGTGTAATCGGAGATAATCATGCGGCCGGCTGCCAGAGTATCCGGGATGACGCGGTGCTGCTGTTGGTAACGGCTGAGCAGAAAGAAGATTTGGGTCTGAAAGGCGTAGCGGCTTCGGTCGCTGTAAAAATCGCTTAAGAAGGGGTTTTCCTCAAAGACTTCCAGGAGCAGGTCGGCGGCAAAAGCGGAATGGACAAAACGGGCAAGCGTGGTTTTTCCGACGCCGATGACACCTTCGATTGCGATATACATGCGAAAAAGCTCCTGAGCGCGAAGTGATGGATAAAATATACCATAAGCCTCTGTCGGGCGGGGCTGACCACGCCAAGACCTGGCCCGGGTGGCAGTTCAGAGCGCCAAAATTCAGGCAGGGCGCAGAAAAACAGAACGCTTCGCAAACTCGCGATGACTTCTAAATCGTCAACGCTCGGGAGCGGCAAACAACATCCCTGTGTCTTTCGCTAGTTTTAGTACAGCGCTTTCAATGCCTCGTAAACCAAAAATGCCGGCCAGACACAAGCTTTCAGAAAACCCAAAACGCCCATCCAGAATGTGGTGGCTGTGCCGATAAAGTACACAGCCGCGCCAATAAACCCCAGCCCGTAAAACGCACTGGATTCATGCACACGCACCTCTCTGTATCTGGGTGCGCGTTCAGTCTCAACATCGATTTCCATGACGCACTTCCTTTCCTTCCAAAGAATATAGTAGAAATATACAGCAATTCTGACGGGAAACAAGAGATTACCTACCGGTCTGGCAGCCTGGTACAAGCTGTTTCCCATTCCAGGGCAGTCAGGATAAAATAGTGCTCTAACCTGGAGAGGCTCATGAATATTTCAAACCTGTTTAACCACAAAAAGACTATCTTCTCGCTGGAAATTTTCCCGCCAAAAAAAGACACCTCGTACAACACCATCTATAACACACTGCTCAAGCTGCGCGGCATTCCCGCGGATTTCATCAGCGTCACCTACGGCGCGGGCGGCAGCCAGGCCCAGCGCGAAAAGACGATTGAAATCGCCTCGTTAATTCTTGCCACCTACCATACCGAACCTGTGGCTCATCTCACATGCGTGAACCTGGACCGCCAGGAAGCCCAGGACACGCTCGAAAAACTGAAGGCGAACCAGGTGCAGAATATCATGGTACTGCGGGGCGATATTTCCCCGGACGTACCCCCCAAGGAAGACTTCCGGCACGCCAGCGACCTGGCGGCCTTCATCAAGCAGTACGACGAGAGCTTCAATCTGCTGGGGGCCTGCTACCCCGAGTGTCACTACCAATGCGAATCATTGGAAAAGGACATTGAGAACCTGAAAATAAAAATTGATAACGGGGTAGGGCATCTGATTACCCAACTGTTTTTTGATAACGATAAGTTTTACAAATTCTGGGATATGGCCGAGCGCGCCGGGATTCACGTCCCGATTGAAGCCGGCATCATGCCCATCACGAACATTCGCCAGATTGAACGCACAGTGGCATTGAGCGGCGCCAGCGTGCCTGCCAAGCTCTCGCGCATCTTCAGCCGCTATGGCGACAACCCCAAAGCCCTGTTTGACGCCGGCATCTACTACGCCACCGAGCAGATTATGGACCTGATTGACCACGACGTGCGCGGCATTCACCTCTACACGATGAACAACGTGGAAACCGCCGGCCGCATCAGCGACGCTATCGGGAACATCCTAGAGGCGGAAAACACGCCCAAAAACGCGGAGTGAGGCAGGTTCTTTCGCGAGCCTTCGGTTTCGCGATGAGGCCCTTTTTGAAGTGGGCCGGCGGTTTGCGGCTGGGCTTCAATCTAACTCCCTGGCTGGGCGGTTTGTCCTTTCTTGCCGGAAAAAAAAGGAACGCAGCGTAAGAAAAATGGCGCGCCGGATGGCGCGCCATTTTTATCCATTAAAACTCCCGGGTCTACAGCGCTTCCAGGCGCCTGACCATCCCGTCGATGATGTCGTACCCGCCCTGCCAGAACTCGGCTTTGGTCACGTCCAGGCCAGCTTCAGCCAACAGCTGCACCGGCGCGATCGAACCGCCCGCGGAGAGGATGCGCAGGTATTTAGGCTTAAAGCTCTCGCCCTCTTCCTGGTAGCGCTTGTATAAAGCGAAAACCAGCAGCTGCCCAAACGCGTAGGCGTAAACATAAAACGGCGTGCCGAAAATATGCGGGATGGAAACCCACTCGTATTTAAACTCGTCGCTCACGTCCACCGCGTCGCCAAACTCCTCCCTCAGGTTTTCAAGGTAGAGCTCCGAAAGTTCGTCAACCGACGCGTCCTGGATTATCCTGTCGTGCGCGTCGCGCTCAAAGATGGCGAAGTAAATCTGGCGCAGGATGGTGGCAAACGCGTCGTCCAGCTGCCCAAAGAGGATATCTTCCTTGACGGAGGCGTCTGTTTCGCGCTCGAGCATCAGGTCAGTCAGGGTCATTTCGCCGAATGTGGAGGCGGTTTCCGCCAGGGGCAGGCAGGCGTGCTGGGTATAGAGCGTGTGCTCTTCAGCCATCATGGAATGCACGGCGTGCCCGAGTTCGTGCGCCATGGTGGAGACGTCTTCTGATTTGCCCTGGTAGTTCAGCAGCACCCAGGGAGTCAGCTCGGGCAAGACGGTGGAGCAGAACGCGCCGCCCATTTTGCCCTTGCGCACTTCGCTGTCTACGTGCTTTTCATCAAAGACGCGCCGGGCTTTGCTGGCGAAGACCTGGTCAAAACGCTCAAAGGCTTCAAAAGTGAGCCCGACGGCTTCTTCATAACTGAAGCGTTTATCCGCTTTGGTGACTGGCGCGTAGATATCGTAGCGGCGCAGTTTGTCCACGCCCAGCTTTTTGGCTTTGAGCCTGAAGTAGCGGTGGAACACACCCAGGTTTTTTCGGGTAACTTCGATGAGCGTGTCGATAATCTCATCCGGAATGTCGTTAATCAGGTTGCGCACGGAAATCGGGCTGCCGAAGCCGCGCAGGGAAACGTTTTCGTTGCGCCAGTCGCGCACCAGGTTCTGATAGATTTGCCCGAGGATGGGCGCGTCCTCGCCGTAGACCCGATAAAGCTCCTGATAGGCTTTGGCGCGTAGTTCGGGGTCCGCGCTGCGGGCGTAGGTCATCAGTTCCCCGCGGGTCAGCTCTTTTTGCTCGCCACCCACCTCCAGATGGAAGACATAACGGTTGGTGAGCGAGTCGTAGAGCATGTTCAGGGCGTTGGAGCCGGTAACGTTTTTGACGTTTATCACCTTTTCTTCAGCTTCGCTGAGCGTGTAAGGCTTGAAATTGCGGATTTGCTCCAGCCAATAGCGGTAATCGCCGCTGGCTGAAAGCAAACGCTGCGCGTTGGCGTCATCCAGGGCTTTCCACCACAGGCTGAAGAAGAGGGTGCGGTTGGACATCTCGGCGGCGAACTGCTGAATGCGCGCCACGGCTATCTGGGCTTTTTGGTCCTGGGTGTTCGCGGCGAAGGAGAGCTCAGCGAAGCCGTACAGGCGGTAGGCCAGCTTTTCCATCGCTTCGGAGCCAGACACAATTTCCATAAAACGTTCGGCGGAAATCCCGGGTGTTAGTTCCTCACGGAATTTTTCGAACTGGGCGACCATCGCCTCCAGCTTCCCGTAAGTGGCTTCAATGTTCGCGTCCTCAAAACCCGTGAACAGGTCATCCAGGCTCCAGCGGCTTTGCGCGTAGACTTCTTTATGCTCCATAATTTCGTAAGAATCCTTTCTCAATCATCTTGAGTGATGTTTTTTGACTGTATCGCGGTATTTGGCGCGCAGCTTGTTGATCGGCTGGCGCGCTTGCGTTTCCACGTCCCAATAGTACCAAAGCTCCCAACCGTTTGCCGGACCGTTGCGTAAGGTTCGGGCAAGCGCGTGGATGGAGCCCCGCTCCCCGCGGCAGACCAGCGAACCATCGGCTTGCACAGTGGCTTTCAGGTCGTCCTCCGGCCCAAAGAAGAGCGCCTGCCCCGGTTCGATAAAGCCCTGCTCCACCAAGGCGCCAAAGGGCACGCGTTCCAGCCTGCGCGGGTTGGGCGTGACGAAAATTGGCGCGTTGAACTCCAGCTGCGTGTAACGGCTGAGGCGTATGCGGGCGTTACGCACATAAGACTCTTCCACCTCAATGCCAATATAGCGCCGCTGCAGCTTCTTTGCCATCGCGCCGGTTGTGCCGGTGCCAAAGAACGGGTCCAGCACTACATCGCCCGGGTTGGTGCTCGCCAGCAGGATGCGGTAAAGCAGAGCCTCAGGTTTTTGGGTGGGATGCACTTTGCGCCCGTCTTCCTTCAGGCGCTCGCTGCCTGTGCAGATGGGGATGAACCAATCCGAACGCATTTGCAGGTCGTCGTTCAGGGCTTTCATGGCGTGGTAGTTGAAGGTATAGCGCGCGCCGCGCTCTTTTTGCGCCCAGAGCAGCGTTTCATGCGCGTTGGTAAAGCGCATCCCGCGGAAGTTCGGCATCGGATTGCTCTTGACCCACACGATGTCGTTCAGAATCCAGTATTGCAAATCCTGCAAGACGCGCCCGACGCGGTAGATGTTGTGATAAGAGCCAATGACCCACAGCGTGCCGGTGGGTTTCAGCACGCGCCGGCAGGCGGTCAGCCAGTCGCGCGTGAAGGCATCGTAGGCTTCCAGGTTTTCAAACTTATCCCAATCCTCGGTGACGGCGTCCACGCGGGTGGTGTTCGGACGCCAAAGTTCGGACTGCAGCTGCAGGTTATAGGGTGGATCGGCGAATATCAGGTCCACCGACTCAGCGGGCAGGGTGGGCAAAATCTCGAGGCAGTTGCCGTGGATGACGGTGTCTATCCAGGGGTCCAGCGGGTTTTCTTGCATAATATAATAATTGTACCCGTAAGGGGGGCGGATAGGGTGAGAGACTGCCGACAACACCAGGGCGCCCTCGCCAGAAGTATACAATCGGGGCGAGACGCAGCATAAAATAGGTGAGTCGGGGTAGTACCTCTGGTTTTTTTTGCCGGTTCTATTCTAACAGCCAATCCAACAGGTAGGTTTGATGCACACCTTCATAATTAGCATATGCTGGGATATCATCCAAAGTCAGGAGTATGCGAGGAAAGTTGTCTGGAATAGCTTTGAAAGCCCGCAGCTCTCGTGAGAGTATTTCTTCGGAGAGTACTGTCGTAGCTACCTGGAAGTAAATGAACTGGTTTCCATCGCTTGCAACAAAATCGACTTCTTTATCATCAAGTTTTCCGATATTTACTTTGAAATTTCTTCGCAATAGCTCAAGGAATACAATGTTCTCAATCTGATGTCCCAAGTCTGGCGAAGCCATAGAAAGTAAAAAGTTCCTCAATCCGGTATCTACGATGTAGTATTTGGACAGAGTCTTTAATAAATTGCGGCCCTTAACATCAAAACGGTCTGCTTTATAGAATATATAGCTTTCGGTCAGGGCTTTCAGATACTTATCCACAGTGTTTACGGAGATATTTCGTCCGGAAGCGTTGATAGCATCGGAAATTCTTTTGGCTGAAATAGGACTGCCGATACTCCCGCTAAGAAACCTGACAATGTCCTCCAGCAGGGAAACATCAGCTATCCCCTCACGAGAGGCTACGTCTTTGATCAAGATCGTGTTGTATATCCCCTCTATATAGGCCCTGAATGTGGTATCCGATATATCGAATTGGGTCAGGTATGGAAATGAACCGTACCGCAGATAGCGATTAAAGCTCTCACGTATAGGTACAGTTCCGCCAACAGAAGATAAAAATTCCTTAAAGGACAAAGGCAGCATTTCGATCAGGATATATCTGCCGGAAAGCAGTGTTGCCAGCTCACCCGACAGCAGATTTGCATTCGAACCGGTGATGTACAGGTCGACCTTTTCCTTGATGTTCAGGCTGTCTATCGCTTTTTCAAAGCCCTGGCATTGTTGAGCTTCATCCAAGAACACATACGTGAAGCCGTTGTCAGACAATCTGCTTTCAATGTATCGATATAACTGCCTATAGTCAAGGAGGTCCTCAAAGGCAAGATCCTCCAAGTTGATGTAAATGATTTGTTCTTGTTTGACGCCGTCGCTCAACAGATAACTGATATACTGCTGAAATAATGTCGACTTGCCACAGCGCCTTACGCCTGTAACTACTTTTATCACTTGCTTTTCGCGCCATTCCTGTAACGCCTTCAAGTAAGCATCGCGTTGTATCATGTTTACCTCATCTCTATTATATAAAATGCAATAAGTTTTGTCAATTAATTGACAAAACTTTGGGTTTCGGCAAGTTAAGTCAAAATATTGACAAAACTTTTAGGTTTAACCTGGTCTTGAAACACATCAGAAGGAGGAAGCTGTTCCCGGCCGGCTTGCTCAGGCAGGCTGTCAGAAGGATTGTTCCTCAAATTCCGCCGCGGAAAGCGCGCCAGGCAATCTTCCCCTCTCTTTCCGCGCGAATTGATATAATCTTCCGCAAGGAGAAAGCGTATGACCAGTCTCACCCCGGCTTACCCCACGCAATTCACTTTCTATCATCCCATCGCTGTGCGTTATGCCGACCTGGACACGCACCGCCACGTGAATAACATTTCCATCCTGGAATATGTCGAAACCGCCCGCACCGCCTACTATCAAGCTGCCGGCATCTGGGACGGCGTAACTGTCGAGAATATGGGCATGGTCGTCGTTTCGGTAAAGTGCGATTATCTGGCATCCATCGCTTTCGGGCAGAGCGTGCGCGTTGGGCTGACCCTGAGCGTTTTGGGCACCAAGAGCCTGCGTTTTCGCTTCCAGGTGGAAGACGAACAGGGGAGAACCCCGTTCGCGCGCGGTGAAGTGGTGATGGTCTCGTACGACCATTTTGAAGGTCATTCACGACCGATTTCCGCGGAATGGCGGCAGAAATTGGCTGCTTTTGAACATAGAGAGGACTTTTTGGTATGAACCCGAGCTTACCCGACCTGGATTACGCGTACCTGGAAGATTTTTTGGTACGCCTGCTGAACACGCCCAGCCCCACCGGCTTCGCCGCGCGGGCGGTGGAATTGACCCGCCAGACCCTGCTGGAATTCCCACAGCTGAGCCTGCGGATGACCAAAAAAGGCGCTCTGTTGGCGATCTTTCCCGGCGAGGATGCCCAGGCAGAGCCCGCCCGCGCGCTGACCGGGCACGTGGACACGCTCGGCGGCATGGTGCGCGTGATAAAACCCAGCGGGCGCCTGGAACTGACCAACATCGGCGGCTTTGCCTGGAACGCGGTGGAAGGCGAGGGCGTTTCTGTGCATACCCAAAGCGGGGCGCTTGTGCGCGGCAGCCTGCTGCCCAACCATGCCTCCGTGCACGTCTATAGCGACGTGAAAGACCAAAAGCGCGGGCCCGACACTATGGAAGTGCGCCTGGACGCGCGCACCCAAAGCGCTCAGGAAACCCGTGCGCTGGGCATCCAGGTGGGAGACTTTGTATCCTTTGACCCGCGTGTGGAACTGACCAACGGCTTTGTGCGCTCGCGCCACCTGGATGATAAAGCCTGCGCTGCGTGCATGGCGGCGGCAATCCAGGCTCTCAGCGCGGCGGGGCTCAAACCTGCCCGCAGCACTTGTTTTCTGTTCAGCAACTTTGAGGAAGTCGGGCACGGCGGCGCTGCGGACATCCCGGATAGCGTGGAAGAACTGGTGGCGGTGGATATGGCGGCGATGGGTGAGGGGCAGGCGTCGGACGAATTTCATGCCACGCTGTGCGTCAAAGACAGCGGCGGACCTTACCACCACGGCCTGAGCAACAAACTGCGCGGGCTGGCAGAAAGCTACGCGATTCCCTATAAAGTGGATATTTACCCGAATTACGGCTCGGATGCCACCGCCTACTGGCATGCCGGCGGCGCCGCGGCTGCCGCGCTGATTGGTCCGGGGGTGGATTCCTCACACCACTACGAACGCACGCACCGCGAGGCGCTGGAAGCCACCACCAACTGGATTCTGGCGTACCTGCTCTCGGAATAAAGCCCCGGGGGGTTAGCGAAGCAAGATGGGGAGAAAACTGCTGAAGGGCGTCGGCTCGGGCACAAAAACACGGTTCGCGGAAGCCAAGCCCGGCGTGCCGTCAGCCAGGTAGGCTTGCGCGAAGATCTGGTGCCAGCCGGGTTCCAACCCCGTAAAATCCAGGCGCGACCGAAGCTGTTCCCACGGGCTGTCAAAAGCTCCGTCCTGCGCTGGCAAGGAGTGGAGGACCGCGCCCGGCTCCCAGGGGGGCAGGTCAAAGCTGTAGACTGCGGAGGCCGTGTCCGGCGCGTCAGGGTTGGGGTCCTTCAATAAATTCGTGTCGGCGGTAGTCCATAGTTCCCACCAGGTTTCAAGCGCGCTGGAATGGACGGTAATCAGGAGCGGGGTCAATTCCGGTCCGGCGGGCAGCGTGTAGGGCGCCCAAACGCTTTTCAATGCCCGCGTGAGGGCTTTCAGGTTGGCGCTCAGGAAGTTATTGAAGACGCTGCAGCGGGTGAAGTAATGCCCTTCGATATCGGCGAAGAGCATATACGTGAGCGCGGGCACGCCTCTCTCGCCATAGACGAAGTCGGACAGACTGCCGCGTAAAAAAGAAGCACCGGTTCCGGAATATTTGGCAGGCGAGGCAGGCGTCCCGAACGCGAATTTATTCGCCAGGGTGTGCAACGCAGCGTCCTCGGGCGCTGGTTCCGCGCGATAGGAGTAGGGGTAAAAGACTTTATTCCCGTAGCTTTGCAGATGCACCAGCAAACCGCGCGCGCCTGTGTCGGCTGGCTGGTCCGGACCGCCGGCGCGGTAATCTCCCAGGTTGTTCTCCAGGTAGGCAATCAGGGCGCTCGTCTCCGGTTCAGAGGCGGCTGCGACGCCCGGGTAATCGTTCATGCAGCCAGTAGGGCCCGGCTGCCACTGAAACGGAAAGTTGCGGTCCAGGTCCACGCCTGCAAGGGCGTGGGTAGAGCAGGCAGCGTCGTTGAGGTTCTTTTTACGGGCGGCATCGCCAAATTCATCCGCTTCACCGCTGGCGATTTGCTGCTCCACCACCGCGCGCCCGTCCGGGTTGGCGCTGAGGATGATGTGCACTTCCGCCTGGTTCAGCAGCCAGGTGAGTTCCGGGTCAGTGCCGTAGCCCGCCAGGAGATATTCGGCAAAGCGCAGGTTCAGTTCCACCGGGGCCAGGTCGCGGGCGTGTGTGCCGCTGACCAGAATGAGCGCCGGCTTTTGTCCGGTCAGCGCGCTGTTGGTCAGCTTGAGCGCGAACAGATCGTATCCCGCCGCGCCGCCGGATTGGGCCTTCTCCCAGGAATCGCCGATATCCGTCCAGGTGGCAAGCGCCGGGTGGGCAGCGGCGAGAGCGGCCGCGTCGGCATAGAGGGTGTTCAGGCTGCGGTAGCAGGGGAAGTCCGGCAGGGTGGAATGAGGGGTTGGCGGGAGGGCGGAGACAGGAAAAGGGCAAGCCATCCAAAGGGTCAGGCAAAGCATCAAGGCAGTCAGGCTTTTCAAGCTTTTAAACATGTGAACGCTCCAGACAGCTTGTTATTAACGCCTGAATTTTAACAGAAAAAGGGAGAAAGAAGGTAACTCTGGTGGGAGAGATCGCGCTCGGCGTTTTCTGGATCGGTTTGTGCCCGACCCTATGCTATCTGAGCGCCCGGACTTACTCAAGGCATGCAATTTGGCATGGTCTCCGGGTATAGGGTAAAGTTGTACGTGTTTTCTTTATCGCTGAGATAGGAGGTGTTCTCAAGAATTTTGTACTGAGCGCCATAAACGCCGTTAAATATCACCCGGAAATAATTCACAAGGCTGATATCCGGAGAAATTGCGGCCCGGACGTTATCAGGCACATAAAAAGCGCTCAGGACTGCCAGGCGGTTGGCGCTGTCGGCGCCGTGATCGCCGGTTACCACGATGATTGGCGGCGTATCCGAGTTTTTGAGGATAGTTTCCAGAACCGGCAGGATGGCATTATCCGTGTATTGAACCCCCCACGAATAGTATTGCAGGTATTCATCCCACGGCAAAGGAACCACCCAGGGAAGCTCGGGCGGGTCTGGAATAAGCGAACCATCCGGGTAGAACACATACGGCGCGTGCGGCATTGTGAGATGAGCCCAGACCAGGTTGGGTCCTTGCAGGCTCGAAATCTCCTTCAACTCCTTCAGGATGGTCCATTGTTGGCGCACATGATCGGCATAGGGGTAGTTGACCGGGATTTTATCGGAAGTGGTCAGCCCGCCTTTGTAATCGGTCAGTACGCGCGCCATGGTGGTATCGAAGAGCATCCGCTCAAACTTGCTGAAGACGACCCGTGCCTCGCTTGAGAGGAGGCTGGTTGAATCCAGCGGATAATAATGGTCCGCGTCCGTCCAGGCAATGCGTTGGTAAGAAGCCAGTGAATAGCTGCTGTAACCCAGGGATTCCAGATTTTTTCTGACCTCGTTGTGTTTGATCAGCTCAAACAGCGGGCTTGTGTCGGTGTTTGGCGGCGCGAAATCGGGGCTGATCTCCTGCAGATATTGCATGTTCAGGAATGAGGAAATGGAAAGCGGCGTGTAAGCGTAATTACTCATACTGCACGGGGGCACGTAAAAACCCAGCGCGGTCAGCTTCTTAATGAAGCCGGTGTTGTCAAGCTTGAAAGTTTTTTCAAGCACATCGCTGCGCAAATGGGCGTCCAATATGATGATGTAGACATCCGGCAGCTTATCCGCTTTCAGACTGACACCTTTTGCCGCGGCTGTCACTTCGCCCTGGGAAAAAGCCTTGTGGGTGTCTTGGGCGCGAATTTCATAGCTGACGAGCTGATAAACAGGGATGATTAATAAAAAGGCTGAAAAAACATTCAATATAAGGGTCAGATTGGCACTTTTTTTGATAAATTTCATGACCAAAAAAGCTCCCGCCGCGCCTAAAACAGCCCACAGCGGCAGCAAAACGCGGTGATGACCAAGAAACTGAAGGCCGCTTGCCGCGGCGCCAGCCGCGCGATATACATACCCATAGGTGTAAAACAACAAGAGCAGCCAGGAACTGATTACCCCGGCCTTTTGGAAAGATTTCAGCGCCAGGGAGAGCAGCAGCCAAACGCCGGCGGCTCCGCCGAGTATCATCAGCAGCGGGCGCAGGCCGGCGCGCAGTGAGACCTCCTGGATATTGTGACCTAACAAGGAAAGCACCGGATAAGCCGCGAAAAGCAGCGGGTGGATAGGAAAAGGCTGTTTTGGCTGCGTGTTCATCTTCGCCTGATTGGCATGATTTTACCACCTTCAGCGCTCCTGCCCCTTTCAAAAATGGGCGCGGACAACAAGCCGACTGCGCGTATAAAGAGAAAAAAACACGCCAGCCTCGTTATGGGTAGGCGCTGCCGCTGCTCTCCTCTTCCCCGGGCAGCGCTTTTCCATCAGCCTTTGGAGGCGCCCTGAAATCATGGGGCTTTGCCCACCGGACATTTTGGGTCTGCTGCGTTTGAAGGCGGAAAATGGGGCTTGCCGGCACTTCAGGCAAGCGTTACCTTGCGCTGCATGAGGTACAGCGTTCGCTCGGACCCGGCGATTGGCGCCTCCTCTACAATCTCGTAATACTTTCTGAAGGCGTTTTCAAAACCGATTTTGGTATAGTCCGGAAAAATATCCACCCGTGAAGATAACAGACGCTTCACCTGGGAGTCTGACTTTGGAATGAACTCGATAACCAGCCAACCTCCCAACTGACTGAAAAAGCTGGCAAGGTCTTCCAGCGGGGTGTTATTGCTGATTGCCAGGTGGTGCACCAACGCCAGCGCCATGACCAAATCCACCGGGCCGCGTTCCACTAGGGACATTCTTTCAGAGCAGTTCCAGCCCAAAGCGGGGGAAGGGTTGGTCAGGTCCATGCAGAGCGGCAGTAAATTTGTTTCCTTGTTTTGTTTCACCAGCGCGTAATTGCGTGAGACCGCCGCGTGGTCAATATCAAACGCCGTGGTTTGGATGCCCAGGTTGCTGGCTGCCCGGCTGAATTCGCCCGTATTCGCGCCCAGGTCCCAGACAGAACCAGGGTCAGCCCGCAGGATAAACGCCCTGACGATTTCATGTTTTGCTTCGAAGGCTGTCTGCGCGTAGTTGGTTTTGTCGTAATAATCTCCCCATTCGCTTTTTTGGGTTTTCAGCTTCAGGCTTCTGACTGCTGAGAGGAGGCTGTACAACAAAGCTTCCAGGGCATTTTTGCTCACCCTGCCGGGAATTTGTTCCTGCGGGTATTCGCGGTCGGCATATTTTTGCTGCGTCTTGGCGTGTAAGTGGATGTGGCTCAGCAGAGGCGGGTTCAACCAGCTTGACCCGGGCAGAAGGGCGCTAGCCAGGTCGAGGGGAATGCCGTCAATGTAGACTCGCAGCAGTTGGTTAAGGCGGAAATCTGTCTTTGCCATCAGGCTCAGCGGCGCCAAAAAATGCTGACAAAACTGCTTGTACGCGACCCAGGGGGCGCCGACCTGATAGCGGTCGAAGGAAAGCGTATCAATGAATATAGGTCTGCCTTTTTGGAACTGGACATTAAACGCGCTGGCATCTTTCAAAATCATGTCGTACTGCAGCGCGCGCCTGGCAATGGAAAGCGTCAGAACCGCCGCGTCTTTCAATTGGTCGAAGCACCATTCATAGGGATAAGACACAAATGGAATTGGCGCGGGTTTGATGACCTTGTACGCCGTGCCCGGGTTGGGGGCGATATCCACAGGGCACTCCTCATGGGGAATGAGCGCCCGCGCCGAGCTTAGTTGTTGGTACAACCCGGAGCTCATTAACTGTTCGTATGTCTCCTGATAGCTTTGGTTCACCTGGCGGTAGAGAAGGCCCTCCCGTTGAAACACAAAACCGCTCGGGTCCCGAAATGAACTGTGCAATTTCATCAGATTACTCCCCGAAAATTATGGAAAGGGGCAGCGCGGCTACTTCAACCCGTCTTCAGGAGTGTTTTGGGCAGAATCAGCTTCCACAATTTCCGTTGGATCGATGTCGGCGCTCGCCGCGGTCTTTTTTGGTTTGAACCAACTGGAAATCTTATTCCAGAACACTCTAACCAGAACGCCAACGCTTAAAAGGGCTGCCAATACAACCTGGATTACCATACTGCCGGTTCCCGGGTCGAGGTAAAGGGTCAATTTTCCAATGGGCGAAAAGAAAAGATGCATCAGTTGTTCCTTCTGGGTTAGTTATGGCGCTTATTATAATCTGAATTGATGGCACCAAAGCAGCTGGCAGCGCGGAGAGCGCGCTGACGCGAGTTATGCCCAGCGAACGGAGCGCTGGCAATCACCTCGCCCCTTCGCGCCTGCAGTATAATCAGCCTAACTCACCGAACAACAACAGAGGACCGCATGACCGATAAATTAGCCTGGATTGACGACGAACTGAAAGCTCTCAAAGAGACCGGTTTCTACAACACCATCCGCACGCTGGATTCCCCGCAGGGTGCCTGGCTGGTGGTGGACGGTAAAAAAGTGTTGAATTTCTGCTCGAATAACTATCTCGGGCTGGCAAATCACCCGCGCGTTGTGCAGGCAGCCGTGGACGCGATGAAAAAATACGGCGTGGGCCCCGGCGCGGTGCGCAGCATCGCCGGCACCATGTCTTTGCATTTGCAGCTTGAAAAGCGCATGGCGGCTTTCAAAAAAGTTGAAGCTGCCATCACCTTCCAGTCCGGCTTCTCCGCGAACGGCGCCACAATCCCCGCCCTGGTCGGCAAGGAAGATGTGATATTCTCCGACGCGCTCAACCACGCTAGCATCATCGACGGCTCGCGCCTCTCTGGAGCCAGGATTATCCGTTTTGCCCACGCCGACCCGGCTGACCTCGAAACGCAAGTCAGGGCGGCAGCCGGCACTTACCGGCGGGCGCTGATGATTACCGACGGCGTGTTCTCCATGGACGGCGACCTTGCCCCGCTGGATAAGCTGGTGGAAATTGCCGAACGCCACAACTTGATGACGATGGTGGACGACGCGCACGGCGAGGGCGTGGTTGGCGAAGGCGGACGCGGTATCGTGGACCATTTCCACCTGCACGGGCGGGTGGACGTGGAAGTCGGGACTTTTTCCAAGGCCTTTGGCGTGGTTGGCGGTGTGGTGGCGGGCAACGCGCGCATTATCGAATGGCTGCGCCAGCGCGGGCGCCCGTTCCTGTTCTCATCCGCAGTAACCGTGCCGGATACCGCCGCCTGCCTGGCCGCGGTTGACTTGCTGGAAGAATCCACCGAGCTGGTGGACCGCTTATGGGCGAACGCGCGGTATTTTCAGGCGGAAATGCGCGCGCTTGGTTTTGATACCGGCGCCACCCAAACTCCTATCACGCCTGTCATGCTTGGCGAAGTGCAGCTGGCGCGCGAGTTCAGCCGGCGGCTCTTCGATGAAGGCTTGTTTGCCATGGCTTTGGGCTTCCCGACGGTGCCGCAGGGGATGGCGCGCATCCGCGTGATGCTCTCTGCTGCCCACAGCCAAAGCGATCTGGATCAGGCGCTGGGGATATTCCGCAAAGTTGGCAAAGACCTGGGCGTGCTCGCCGGATAAACGTGCCTCTTAATAAATGAAACGCTCCATCCAAAGGATGGAGCGTTTTTTCACGCATGCCGAAGGTGGGAATCGAACCCACATACCCGAGGGTACACGATTTTGAGTCGTGCGCGTCTGCCTGTTCCGCCACTTCGGCTGGCGAGAAAAGTATACACAATCGCCCGCCGCGGGTCAAGCAGCAGAACCGATTAACGTGGTTCCCAGGCCGAAAAGTTATCGAAGCGGATGGTCACGGGGGGGTCGTCGTAAGTGCCAGCAATCAAACCGACGTCCCCATCACTCAGGCTGCTATCTTCCACGCTGACGATGAAGCTGTGGTTGAGATAGAGCGCAATCGTATTCCCGATGCAGCTGACCGTCAGATGGTTTGGCCCGGCTTCAAGAACAAGCGGCTCCATTTCTCCGTAAAGCAAGGTTGCCTCTCCGCCAACATACTTAAGTATCTCAACATAGCCATCATTGGCGATGCTAACAGAGTAGAAGTTGTCGGCATCCTGGTAACGGCACATCACGCCGTAATTATTTGTGAGCCCGCCATCCCACAGTAAGGCGTCCACCCCGATTACCACATCCGAAGCGTAAACCTTGGAAGTTTCTGTCCAAATCAACCAGCTTGCTTTCTGCACAGAAAACTCGAGGACTCCGGTTTGGTTCTTGATGGAATTGCCATCTTCTTCGCCTATGTACCAGCCGCCGTCCGCGGTCGAAAAATCGTCCTCAAACAGGGTGGCGCCCCGCTGAGGAAGTGGAATTTGCGATTTGGACGGTTCTGATGTTGGCATCGCGGCTGCGGTGGTTGGGGTAGGCACCAATATCGGCTGCGTGGGAGCCTCTGTTGGTGCAACAGCGAGAGTCGGCGCGGGGGCTTCAGTCGCGGTTGGGGCTGCCTTTCTGCCAAAGGAACAGGCAAGCCCGACACTTAGTAATAATGCGGCAATCAAGAAAATCTTTTTCATAGGAAGCTCCGTAGGTACTTATGAACGTGGACTGATAAAACAGTGTATCATGAACATAAAGCTCCAGGAAATTAATACCTGATACAGGGCGCTCCAATTTTCCGGGCTTCTTACCAGGCTGACGAGTGAGCGTGTATAATCCAATTATATCCCGCGACGCTTCTAATGGCTGGGCGCGGGGCTTTTATTCCGCAGGAGCTGGCTATGCAACTAGGCATTATCGGTTTGCCGCAATCAGGTAAAACCACGTTATATAAGGCGCTTACCCGCGCGGATATTCCGACCGACATATCCTCCGGTCAAATGGAAGTCCACACCTCGGTGGTGGACGTGCCCGACCCGCGCGTGGATGAACTCTGCGAAATTTACCATCCCAAAAAGATTGTGCGCGCCAAGGTCACTTACGCCGATATTGCCGGTCTCGACGGCAGCGCCGGTAAGAACGGCCTTTCCGGGGCGCTTTCCAATATGCTCTCCCAGATGGACGGTTTTTTACACGTCGTGCGGCAGTTCGAAAACCCCAGCGTTCCGCATCAGTCCGGCAGCGTGGACCCCATCCGGGATATCCAAACCATGGATACCGAGTTTGTACTCAACGACCTGGTGATGGTGGAGCGGCGGCTGGAACGCCTGCGCGAGGAACACCGCCGCGGGGTCACCCGCGACCGGGCGCTCATCCAGGAGGATATCGACCTGTTCGAGCGCTTGCAGGCGGTGCTGGAGCAGGAACTGCCCCTGCGCCACTACGCCTTCACGCCCGAGGAGGACAAACTCCTTTCCAGTTTCCAGTTCCTGAGCCGCAAACCGCAGATTATCGTGTTTAACCAATCTGAGGACCAAAACGCGCTGGAATACAAAAGCCCGCACCCGCACACCACCTCGGTGAGCCTGCCTGCCAAGCTGGAAATGGACATCGCCGCGCTGGACCCAGAAGACGCCGCCGTCTTCATGGCTGAATACGGCATCACCGAACCCAGCCTCTCGCGCCTGATCCGCCTGTCTTATGATTTGTTGGGGGTGCATTCCTTCTTTACCGCCGGTGATAAAGAAGTGCACGCCTGGACGCTGCGCAAGGGTTCCAACGCGCGCGAAGCCGCCGGGGTTATTCATTCCGATATGGAAAAAGGCTTCATCCGCGCCGAGATCATCTCCTTCGCGGACATGATTACGTATGGCGGCACAGCCGAAGCCCGCGCCAAAGGGCGCCTGAGGGTGGAGGGCAAAAATTACATCATTCAGGATGGAGATATCATCGAGATCCGCTTCAACATTTAGCCCAACGCGGGGGCTTTCCACCCGTTAGCGAATAAAAAAAACAGCGCGAAGGTTTTGTGCCGCCGCGCTGTTTCTGGTTTTCAGGCTTTTGTCTGCTAGGGGTTCTCTTGCAGCAGCTTCGCAAAATCCCCCAGGTCCACCCGCGCGGTCAAATCAAAGGAAAGCGGGGTAACGCTCACCTTGCGGTCAGTTTTCACGACGTGCAGGTCGCTGTCTGGTTCCGCGCCGTCCTGTTCCAACCTTACCTCATACCGTAATTTACGCGAGCCCTGCGCCACCTCCGGGTCGGCCGGCAGCGGGTAAAAATAGCGCGTGCGCGATTGACGCGTCACCACCCAGGGCGTCTCGGGCGTGGCGTCGTTCGGGACGTCCACCTTAAGCACGCCGACATCGAAAGGCATTTCAATATTCAGCAGTTTTTCCGCGAAATAACGCGTGAAGTAGCCCGCGACCGAAAAGTCAACGTCCGGAGAGAGGTTAAAATGTTGACTGACTGGCGTCTCCAGAGACACTGCCAGGGCGGGTATGCCCAGCGTGGCGGCTTCCAAGGCGGCGCCGACAGTTCCACTGATAGTTATGCCGGAGGCAACGTTTTCGCCGTAATTAATCCCGGAGACCACCAAATCCGGTTTGCAGCCGAGCACCTCATAATAGCCATGCAGGAAAGCCTGGGCAGGCGAGCCGCCCACAGCGTAAACCTGCCATTCCTTACCGTTCACGGTGAGCGCGCGGGGTTCGATAATCCCGTCGGATTCCCGGGGGAGGGCGCGCCCCATCGAGGTTTGCTGGACGCGCGGCGCGACGACATGTACAAAACCCAGCGGGGCGAGCGCTTCGGCAGCTGCCCACAAACCCGGCGAGTCGATGCTGTCATCGTTGGTCAGTAAGATTTGAAGTTTTTTGTTTGGTTTCATCCGCCCTATTCTAACCCGGGAAGGCGCCTAAGGCAACAAAACAGGTATATTGGGGAGTTTTTGCGCCTGGAATACTGCCTGTTGAGGTTTCCCGTCCGACCTCACATCTTTTCGCGATAGTTTTTCAGGATATCCTGCCCGGGCAGATGAATAGCCTTGGGCTCACACACGCTCTTGCAGAAGCAGCAGCCTACCAGGCACAGGAACGGTTCGGCTACCCAGATATGCCCGTTCTCATCGCGCTCATAAACTTCACGGGCGCAGGTCTCCAGGCAGACGCCGCAGTCGTCGCACAACTCCGGCGCGATGGCCGGGAACCAGGGGATTTGCTCGCGGGGGTAGCCGCGCCAGCTGCCGTAATCGCGCGCCACCACGGCTTTGCCGCTGCTCTTCTGGCGGAAGAAACGCGCGTACTCCATGCGCAGCGCGCTGGCATATTCGGGAACGGCGGGGATTGGGATAAAGTTGTGTTGGCGCGTGCCGGTAATCAGAGCGTCGTTCAGCTTTTCATCCATGGGCAGCCAACCCTCGCGGTAGAGCTCGGCGAATAGTTCTTCCAGGCCCAGCAAACCGGTAGGCAAACCGCCGATGTTCAGCATGCGGTAACTGATCGCGGGCATTACGCTCCGGGGCGCCCGGCGCAATCAAGCGCGGCCGATTTCAGATGGTTGACCATCGCGGTCAATCCGTTGCTGCGCTGGGAGGATAAATGCCGCCAAAAACCCAGCGTGTCGAACAGGCTCAAGTCCACGTCCCGAAAAGTACCTGTCGGCTGGCCGTTCAACAGCTCATGCAGCAGCGCTGCCAGGCCTTTCACAATCAGCGAATCGCTGTCCGTTTGAAAATACAGCCTGCCCTCGCGGCACTCCGTGGCAAACCAGACGCTGGACTGACAGCCCTTGACCAGATGCTCATTGTCTTTAAGGTCTGCTGGCATGTCGGGCAGGCTCTGACCTTTCTCAATCAGGTAATCGTATTTTTCCTCCCAGTTTTCCAGCAAGCTGAACTCTTCGCTGATTTGGGCGGCAATTTCGGCTGTGGTAGGCATGGTTTTATTTCCTCAATAGTTTCATCACGCGCCTGATACCGCGCGTGAGCGCGTCGATATCCTCACGGTTGTTGTAGAGCCCCAACGATGCGCGCACCGTGCCTGTGATGGACAAAGCGTCCATGATGGGCTGCGTGCAGTGCTGACCGGTGCGCACCGCGATACCTTGCGTGTCTAGCAGAATACCCATATCGTAGTGCTGGATACCTGCCACGTTGAACGGTAATATGCTGGAACGGTGCTTTGGGTTCCCGTAGAGCGTCAGCCCGGGGATAGCGCGCAGCTGTTCGCTTCCGTAAGCCAGCAGGTCTTCCTCATAGGCTTGCAGTTCCAACGGGTCGAACTGGTTCAGGTAGTCCACCGCCGCGCCGAGCCCGACCGCGCCTTCCACGTTCGGCGTCCCGGCTTCAAACTTGTGGGGGAGCTGTGTGAAGGTCACCCGCGTGCTGCTGACCTGGTCTATCATCTCGCCCCCAAACTGATAGGGCGGCAGTTTTTCGAGCCAGCTTTCTTTCGCGTACAAAACCCCGATGCCCATCGGCGCGTACATTTTATGCCCTGAGAAGGCATAAAAATCCGCGTCCAGAGCTTGCACGTCGCGCGCGGCCAGGTGCTGCACGGATTGGGCCGCATCCACCAGCACGGGGACGCCGGCGGCATGCGCCAGGGGGATGATATCCTCCAGCGGGTTGACTGTGCCGAGCGAATTGGAGACCTGGTTTAGCGCCAGCAGGCGGGTTTTCGCGGTAAACATACTTTGCAGTACCGCGGGGTCCAGTTCGCCCGTCGGGGTGAAAGGGATAACCCGAAAACGCGCGCCTTTGCGCTGGCAAAGCTCAAACCAGGGCACGTAATTACTGTGGTGCTCCAACTGGCTGACGATAATCTCATCGCCGGGCTGAATAAAAGCTTCGCCAAAGGAAGTGGCAACCAGGTTGATGGATTCCGTAGTTCCGCGCGTAAAGATGACTTCGTGGGTGTGCGCGGCGTTGATAAAGCGCGCCACTTTCTCGCGAGCCGCCTCGAACATCTCCGTGGCGCGTACCGCCAGCGTGTGCCCGCCGCGGTGCACGTTGCTGTTGGAAAACGCGTAATAATCCCGCAGGGAATCAATCACAGCCCACGGCTTTTGGGTGGTGGCAGCGTTATCCAGATACACAAGCGGGTGGTCGTTGATTTGGGTGGACAGGATGGGAAAGTCCGTCCGTGCTTCGGTAATTGATTTAGCCATGCTTGCCTCTGATGATTTCGAATCATTGTACCATCAGAAATACCGCATTTGCCCGCTGGTGCGGCTTCAATAGGGGTGTACAATACGCCCGCCAGTGGCAAAAACGGATGCGTTACAATTGTTAACAAATGATGCCAAAAAAGGCTCGCCCGCGCGGACGCGCGGCAATATGGAGCCGGCAGTGGAGAACGCATGCCCGAAAAAATTTTGGTTGTTGACGACGAAATATCCCTGCAAGAAACCCTGGCTTACAACCTGACCAGAGAAGGTTATCAGGTGGAAGTTGCGGGGGATGGAAATATGGCCCTCCATCTGGCGCGCACATCCAAGCCGGACCTGGTCATCCTCGATGTGATGCTGCCCGGATTGGACGGTTTTGAGGTGTGTCGGATTCTGCGCCAGGAAACCAGTATTCCGGTGTTGATGCTCACCGCGCGCGATGATGAAATTGACCGGGTGGTTGGCCTGGAAGTCGGCGCGGATGACTATCTGGCGAAACCATTCAGCATGCGCGAACTTATGGCCCGGGTAAAGGCGTTGCTGCGCCGCGTCCGCCTGATTCGTGAGGATGTGGCGACCGAAAAACAGGAAGAAGTACAAACCAAACTAATTGCGTTTGACAACCTGGTGATTGACCTTACCCGGCGGGAAGTTAAGTTGGACGGCGAAGTTCTGGCGCTCAAACCCAGGGAATATGAGCTCCTGCTCTTTATGGGTCAGCAAAAAGGACGCTTGCTGACGCGCCCACAAATTCTGGAACAGGTTTGGGGCTGGGATTATATGGGAGATTCGCGCACAGTAGATGTGCATGTTTGCTGGCTGCGCAAAAAGATTGAACCCGACCCTGAAACTCCCCAGCGTATCATTACCGCGCGCGGCGCCGGTTACCGCTTCGAAGGCTAGCAATGAATTGGCAAAGCAGCCGGCGGATTTTGCTTCCGTATGTGCTGATATTAATCGGGAGCCTTGTGCTCTCGGCGGTTTTCATCCCGCTTTGCGTGCGTTTCATCTACGCGAAGAGCGTTGAAAGCGGGCTGCCGCCTGATTTTTCCCCGCTGTACCTGGTTTTGGCGGCGATAATCACCGTCGCGGCGGCAAGCGCGTTTGTCGCCAGCAATCTCTACGCGAACCGCATCCTCAGCGTGGTCAGGCAGCTGACCGACACCACGCGCTTATTGGGCGAAGGAAAATATCACAGCATCCAGATTCCCAGGCATGTAGAGTCGGTGGCGGAGATACACTCCCTGAGCCAGACCCTGGAAGAAACCGCCGCGAAGGTTGAAGGGCAGATTTCTGCGCTCTCCACCGAACAGGTAATGTTGTCCACGGTTCTCGCGCAGATGACCGATGGGGTCTTGATTGCCAACCATGATGACCGCGTCCAGCTTTTGAATGCCGCCGGGGAGAAGCTCTTTGGATTTGACAAAGCCGAAGCTTTGGGGCGGTCGGTCATCGAGGTAATCCGCCATCACGCGCTGGTGGACTTATGGACCTCCACCAAGGCGGGTGAACAAAAAACTATGACGCTGGACATGTGGGCCGGGCATAAATTCCTTCAAGTCATTGGCATTCCGCTGGGAAACCAACTTCCAGGCCGCTCCATGCTTCTGTTTCAGGATCTGACACAGCTCCACCGCCTGGAAATTGTGCGGAAAGATTTCATGTCCAACATTTCCCATGAACTGCGCACCCCACTGGCAAGTTTGAAAGCCCTGAGCGAAACGTTATTGGAAAGCGCGCTGGAAGACCCGCCCGCCGCACGGCGTTTTATCGTGCGCATGGACACCGAAGTGGACAACCTGACCTTTCTGGTAAACGAACTTCTGGAACTTTCGCGCATAGAAGCCGGCCGGGTTAATTTTGAGTTTCAGCGTATTCATCCCTGCGACCTGATGATTAAGCCTTATGAGCGCATGCTGCTTCCGGCTGAACGCGCCGGCCTGAGCATGTCCTTGGAATGCAGCCGGGATTTACCACTGGTATTTGCCGACCCGGATCGCATCGCGCAGGTGTTTATCAATATGCTGCACAACGCGATAAAATTCACCCCCCCAGGGGGGCGTATCAGCCTGGGCAGCTGGATCCATGAAAACATGGTGGTCTTCATGGTGCGCGATACTGGCGAGGGCATTCCGCAAAAGGACCTTAAGCGCATCTTTGAGCGTTTTTATAAAGTGGACCGGGCGCGTTCCGGGGGCGGAACCGGCTTAGGCTTGTCTATCTGCAAGCATATGGTCGAGGCGCACGGCGGCTATCTCTGGGCGGAGAGCGAAGAGGGAAGAGGCAGCAGTCTGTTTTTCACCATCCCCATCGCTTCCGGATGACAGTCAGTCAGGGCGAGCCGCGGCGAGAAAATCGCTTTCACAGTCCATTTTTTACTGAGATTTTCAAAAAGAAAAAAGCCTGACCAGCCCGGGAAGAACAACCGTGCCTGAGAGCGTTGCCTTGAGGTGAAAAACCGCGCGCATTAGCGTACAATAGGTTTACAAAAATTCTTTCAGAGGAATGACGATATGACCACCCGCAATACATTGGATCGAGAAATTCGTCTTGTTCAGGATGAAACGCTGCTGCTTGGAAACCTGGTTGAGCAGGCAGTTTTAAACTCGGTCGAAACCCTGAAATCGCGCGACGCCGCCGCGGCAAAGGCTATCATCCGCAACGACGCGGCAATCAATGATAAACGCTTCGCGATAGAAAACCGCATTCTGCTTCTCTTTGCCACGCATTCCCCCATGGCGCGGGATTTGCGCTTGCTGGCGGCAGAGCTGGAGCTTATCACCGAACTGGAGCGCATCGGTGATTACGCCAAGGGGATAGCCAAAGTGGCGGTGGAACTCGCCAATCAGGAAACGCGGATACCCATCCAGGAAATCTCTGACATGGCGGATTTGGCGGTGAGCATGCTGCACCGCGCGCTTGAGGCGTTCATCACAGAAGACCTGGAAACTGCCAGGAAAATACCGATAGACGACGACCAGGTCGATGAGCTTTATAAACGGATTTATCATGAGATCATCCAGAGCATGGTCGCAGATCCGGGTTCAATTGACCGCGCCAATCAGATTGTACGGGTCATCCACAACCTTGAACGCACGGCTGATCGGGCAACCAATATTTGCGAACGGATTATTTTCATCGCCACCGGTGAAATGCTCGAGTTGGACAGCACGGATGATGAAGTGGAAATGCCTGAGGACTGAATAAGCGTTTCGCAATATCCAGGCGTTTCTTTTATAATGTGAGTAGTTACCGATATCTGCGCCGGGTGGGAGCGCGGCTCATTTCTGCTCTTCTTCCCCCGCGTGTTTGATGTGTTTTTTATAAGGAGAGCCAGCTGTGTTAAAACCAAATACAACGAAAGGCAAGTTAATCGTCGTTGAGGGCATCGACGGTTCAGGTAAATCAACCCAGATTGATTTGCTCTACAAATGGCTGCAATCCCAGGGTTATTCCGTCTTCTTCAGCGAATGGAACAGCTCTCCCCTGGTAAAAAGCACCACCAAGGCTGCCAAGAAAGAAAAAACCTTTACACCTACCACGTTCAGCATTTTACATTGCACGGACTTTGCTGACCGGTGGGAAAACAGCATCTACCCCCTGCTGAAAGCGGGGGCGATTGTGCTGGCAGACCGCTATGTGTTCACCGCCTTTGCCCGGGATGTTGCCCGCGGGGTGGACCCTGAGTGGGTGCGCAACATGTATTCATTCGCCATCAAACCAGACGCCGCCCTATACTTCCGCGTTCCGCTGGATGTGGCGGTAGAGCGCATCACGGCAGCCCGCGCCAGCCTGAAATACTACGAAGCCGGGATGGACCTGAACCTTTCCGATAACATCAACGAAAGCTTTAAGCTCTTCCAGGGACGAATCCTGGACCAATACGACCAGATGGCGGACGAGTTCGGCTTGACCTTGATTGACGGGACAGAGCCGGTGAAAGAACAACAGAAAAAAGTGCGCGCGCTTATCAAGAAGGTTTTGCGCGGATGGACAGGCTTACCCAACCCAAATAAGCCCGATGAGTCTGCGAAGGGCGCCCAACCCGCCGCAAAAAAAGGAGGCAAATCATGAAAGGCGCGAACTTCTACGGTGCAGGTTTTCCTTATCGGGATATTCAGCAGCTGCCAGGCAAACTGATTGTGTTGGAAGGGACTGACGGCGTCGGCAGATCCACGCAAATCAAACGGCTGCGCCGCTGGTTGGAAGACGAAGGCTATGCCGTCTCCGATACCGGTCTCACCCGCTCCATGCTGACCGCGACCGGCCTGGAAGCGGCGAAGAGCGGGCACACCCTGGGCCCGTTAACGTTAAGCCTGTTTTATCTGGCAGATTTTGCTGACCGCCTTGAGAATTTAATTATTCCCGCGCTGCAAGCCGGTTTTATCGTCCTTTCTGACCGGTACTTTTATTCTGTTTTGGCGCGGGATGCGATCCGGGGCGTGGAAAAATCCTGGTCCCGCCAGCTGTACGGCATCGCTCTGAAGCCCGATCTTGTTCTCTATATGAAGGCGGATGTGCCTGTGCTGGTGCAGCGCCTCATCCACGGACGCGGGCTTAATTACTGGGAAGCCGGCATGGACCTGCATCTGGCGGATAATTTGTACGACAGCTTCATGGCGTATCAGAACTTGCTCACCCGGGAATTTGATGAGCTGGCATTGACCTACAATTTTGTCACGGTTGACGCCAATCAAAAATCGGATGTGATTTTTGAGGAGTTGAAAACCCAAATCCTGGAACTGCTCTACAACCGGCTGACCAAGGCGAAAAAACCCAAATAAAGAAACGGCTTTCACAACTGAACAGCCCTGTTTGCTCCTGTGAGCGAAAGGAACGGAAAACATGAACGCAAGTGTCGACGCGGTAACAGTTTACGGGGCAAAGACTATCAGCCGGCACAGCGCTGCCATGGCGGCGGAAATGGAAGGGGTGCGCAAGGCTGACGATATTGAATATATCCACCGCATGCGCGTGGCGTCGCGCCGTATGCGCAGCGCGCTCAGCATCTTCAGAAGCTGTTTTTCCAACAAAGACTACAAGGAAATTTACCGCGACGTGCGGCAAGTGACCCGGGCGCTGGGCGAAGCGCGCGACCTTGACGTTCAGCTTGAGGTAATTCAGGCAGCGGAGCTTGAATTTAACCGACCCGGTCAACTCCCGGGCTTAAAGCGTTTGCTGCTGCGCTTGTCTCAGAAGCGCGCTGAAGCCCAACAGCACGTAATCAACGCCATGGACCGGCTGGAACAGGACCAACTGCTGGCTCGGCTGAACGCCTGGTACGCGCCTTTCCTCGCGGCGGCTGAGAGCGTTTACCTTTATTCCCCCGCGCTGTATCAACTCGCGTTTGAGAGCGTTCAAGCCTGCCTGAAAGACCTGCTGGGGCATGTGCCCTATATCAGCGACCCCGCGAACGTGACGGAATTGCATGCCATGCGCATCAGCGCCAAGCGGCTGCGTTACGCTCTGGAGGCTTTCGACGACCTGTTTGGCGGCCGCCTGAAGCCGTATATTTCAACCAGCCGAAAACTGCAGGACCAGCTGGGTTTGATTCACGATTTGGATGTGTGGGTTCAGTTCATCCCGGCCTTTATTGAAGAAGAACGCGCCCGCATTGTGAATTATTTTGGCAGCGACAGGCCGCTCAAACGCCTTCTGCCCGGGCTGTTGGCTTTCCAGAACTCCCGCCGGGAAATGAGGGCGGCCGCCTACGCTGATTTTCTGGTTCAATGGGCTGAAATTGAAGCTGCGAAAACCTGGGAGGAAATGCTGGGCCTGCTGAATACGCCGATGGACCTCGAGTCGGCGCTGCGCCTGTTGGAAGCAGCCCGCGCGAAGAATATCCCGGAAGAGGACAATCCAGCCTGACCCGCCGCCAGCGGGGGAACCTTCCCCCTCTTTGCCAGCCGACCAGCGCTTTTCCGCGCGGCAGTCGCTCAACGGGAATTCGAGAATTCCCGCTCCGTACTTCGCTCCATCCGCAGCAAGAGGATGTAATTAACTACCCCGACCACGAGCATGACGATGAATAAAATCAGATATCCCAGCCGCCAGTTTTCGGAACCCACCATCATCGTGAATTCCGACATGCCGCCGATGCCCGAAATCAGCGTGAGCGGCATAAAGATGGTCGTTATCAGGGTCAGTCGACGCATAATCGCATTGGTGCGGTTTGACGCCTCTGCCATATTGTTGCTGATGAGCGACAAATGAATTTCCATCAGGCTGGTCACCTGTTCCCGGGATGTCTCGGCGATTTCGTAATACTTGGATAAGTGGTCGTATATATCCCGAAAATAAATCAGGGAGCCCTCCGCCAGGAAGAGGCTGTCTTTACGGACCAGTTTGCCGACGAGTTCGCGTTCATGGAAAAGTGATTTCCGGATGACCTGCAAATCCCGCCGGGAATCCAGCAGCGAGCCCAGGTTGTAGTTGGCAGGATCCTTGAGGATCGCGTCTTCATCCGCATCCAGGCGTTCCTCAACATCCTCAACCGCGGCAAGCTTGTGATCCACAATCATATCCATTACCAGATGCAGCAAATACGAAGGACCCTGACAGAGGGTGTCCAATTCCCGCGCGATGGCGGCTTCCAAGGTTGCCAACACCGGACTATCATTCAAATCCCGGCTGCTGACGGTTATCAGGTAGCGTTTGCTGATGAATATTCCCAATTCCCGCGCGCTGAGCCCATCCGGGGTTCGTTCAAAAACTGTAAAAGTCATAAACGAATAACCCGGAAAAAGGTCAAGTTTTGGAAGCTGGTCGCCATTCAGGCAGTCCTCAATAGAAAGAGGGTGGATGCCAAGCCTGCTTTCCAACTCAGCCAGGGATTCAGCGGTCGGATCAATATAGTCAAGCCAAACGTAGCCCTCTTCTCCAGCGAAATTCTGCGCCTCGCTCAAACTGGGCGCCTGATGAAAGGCGGGCGTCTTTGTTAACGCGAAGTAGCGGTTTTCAGGTTTGTTCATGGTGTTTCTCCTTCCATTGCTCCCGCCGTTCAACACGCAATCCGGTGAGCTTTGGCGGGTGTGCTTTTCTCAGCTTTCAGGCTGAATCCGCGCGATAAATAGCTTTATCTACCATAATTAACATTCCGCGCGGCTCAGCTTGCCCTGTGTCTGACTTGAAAAGTGAGGCGCGCCGGCTTTTCTCTAAAAAGCCAGCCTTTCGCCCGCGGAACATCAACCGGTATCAGCCTCGGTATGGGCGGAGGCGGCACTTCGAGGCTCTACCTGAACCGCAGCTTGATGAGCGGCGCGAGGGGGTTCCACTCCAACAAACGGGCAAAACGCGCCGCGGAAAGGCGTCTGCTCTGCTGAATCTGACGGCGTTTCTGCCAGGCTGCCGGCAGACCTTGCAGCGCTTCCCATTTGGCGCGCGCGATGAGCTTCCCGCGCCCGGTGAGCGCGCCTGCCAGGCAGTAGGCAAGGTTCACAAGCAAGTGCGCGGGCAACAGCAGCCAGAAAAACGCGCCCGGCATATTCTTAACGTATGTCCAGATGAGGTTTCTGTGCGAAAGCCGCATGGAAAATTCACCGCGCACGGCGGTGCTGCCGGAGCCTACATGCCGGACGACCGCCCGCGGAAGGTAGCGGCACGGGTACCCAAGCAAACGCAGCCTCAGATCCAGGTCTACGTCTTCCATGTAAGCAAAGAAATCCTCATCAAACCCTCCGGCTTCCTGGAAAGCAGACAGGGGATAGGCGCTGGCAGCGGCACAGGCGCTGATGACCTCGCGTTCGGTTGGGTGGCCCTTTGCGAGCGGCTGCCCGTGGGATTTGCGCCACGCCAGCCCGCTGGCGGCATAAACATTCCACTCCCCATCCAGACGGGTTGGGTCATTTGCCAGCAACTGGCGTGAGGCAAAGCAAGCGCCCGGGTGTTCTTGCCCGGCATGCCAAAGCTCAGCCAGCCATTCCGGCTCGGGGAATGCGTCCGCGTTCAACAAAACCAGATATTCCCCGCGCGCGGAACGGGCTGCCAGGTTGTTTCCCCCGGCAAAGCCAAGATTGCTTTCTGAGCGCAAAACCGTGAGCGGAAGGCTCGGATATCGGGCGAGCACGGCATCGTCAAGCGGTTCCGGCGAGCCGTTATCCAGCAGGATAAGCTCAAAATCTTTGCAGGTTTGGTGCTCCAACGCATCCAGTGCCTCGGCAAGAAAGCGCCCGCTGTTCCAGTAGAGCATCACAACAGAAAAGAAGGGCTCAGCCGCGGCATCCGGAGGCGCCTTGGGTTCGATGAGAGGTTTATTCATAGGCTATGGGTGTATTATAATTTAGGAACAACCGAGGCAAGCAAGGATCCTGTATTGAGCAATCCAGCCAAACCAATCTACGATTCTGCCGCGCACGCGATACCCGCGCTTTCGGAATTGCGCGAACTGCGACATTACCGTTTTTTGTTATTCCAGCTCATCCGACGGGATTTAGTGGCGCGCTACAAACGCTCTGTCCTGGGGGTCGCCTGGACGATGCTCAACCCGCTGGGCACGATGCTTATTATGACCCTCGTGTTTTCCAACCTGTTTAACTCCGTGGAATCTTATCCGGTGTATATCCTCAGCGGTCTGATTGTGTGGAATTTCTTCTCGCAAGGCACGAATGCCGCCATGGTTGGTCTGATTTGGGGGGGCAGCCTGATGCAGCGGATATACCTGCCGCGCACCATTTTTGGCGTCTCCGCGATTGGCACAGCGCTGGTGAACCTGGTCATCGGGCTCGTACCGCTCACGCTGGTAATGCTGATTACCGGTATGCCCATCCCGCTGACAATGCTGTTTCTTCCCGTGTCTTTTTTGCTGCTGACCGCGTTCACGCTTGGTTTCGGGCTTATGCTTTCCGCCCTGGCGATTTACTTCCCGGACGTGGCGGAGATGTATCAGATTCTCCTGACCGCCTGGATGTATCTGACCCCCATCATCTATCCCGAAGAAATTATCCCCGAACGCTTTCTGAGCTTGTATCGGATTAACCCGATGTATTGGATGCTAAAAATGTTCCGCCTGCCCATTTATGCCGGACGGCTGCCGACCTTCGCAGAGGTCTTACCCGCCCTGGCGTGGTCTGTCAGCTTCCTGATTTTCGGCTGGCTCTTTTTCACCTCAAAATCGGATGAATATGCTTACCGCGTCTGACGTCAAAGAAAGCCCGCGAGATTTCTCCACCGCGCCAGAACCCGTTGTGGTTTTGGAGAACGTCAGTGTGCAATATCGCGTGCCCAAGGAGCGCATCGGCACTTTTAAGGAATATGCCATTCGCGCCATGCAGCGCCGCCTGGATTTCGTGAAATTCCTCGCGCTGAACAACGTGAGCCTGACCATTAACCGCGGAGAGGTCTTCGGTATTATTGGCAACAACGGCGCGGGCAAGAGCACGATGCTCAAGGTTATCTCACGCGTGCTGCGCCCGACCAAGGGGCGCGTGGCGCTCTATGGTAAGATCGCTCCCCTGCTGGAGTTGGGCGCGGGCTTTCACCCCGAGCTTTCCGGGCGGGAAAATGTGTATCTGAACGGCGCGCTGCTGGGTTACAACCGGACTGAGATGGACGCGGTCTTTGAGAGTATTGTTGACTTTGCTGAGCTGCGCGAATTTATTGAAGCGCCGGTGCGCACCTATTCCTCCGGTATGTACGCCAGGCTTGGTTTTGCCGTCGCCACCGCGCATATCCCGGAAATCTTAATTGTGGACGAAATTCTCAGTGTGGGGGATGAATCCTTTCAGAAAAAGAGCAACGACCTGATTCAGGACTTCCAGAAGCGGGGCACCACCGTGCTGATTGTCTCGCACAACCTGAACAAAATCCAGGAGATGTGCCAGCGGGTGGCCTGGCTTAGCCGCGGCGAACTGCAAATGTTGGGAGAACCTGCCCAGGTGGTACAGGCCTATCGGGAAAGCAACCAATAAAATGCGCTTTGAACCCACCTCCATTCCAGATGTCTTACTGCTGACCCCGCAAGTGCACTGCGACCAGCGCGGCTTTTTTACAGAGACATTCCGACAGGACGTGTTTGAAACGGTATGCGGACATTACCAATTTGTGCAGGACAATCACTCGGGCTCACGCGGAGGCGCTCTACGCGGTTTACATTACCAAATCCGCCAGGCGCAAGGCAAGCTGGTGCGCGTGGTGGCGGGCGAAATATTTGATGTGGCGGTGGACCTGCGCCGCGGCTCTCCTTATTTTGGACGTTGGACCAGCGTGCGCCTATCCGCGGAGAGCAAGCAGCAGCTGTGGGTGCCGCCCGGCTTCGCGCACGGCTTTTACGTGCTCAGCGAGTGGGCGGAAGTCTTATACAAAACCACGGATTACTACGCTCCGGAGTGGGAACGCGGACTGCGCTGGGACGACCCTGCCATTGGCATCCAGTGGCCGCTGCCGGAGGATAAAAAACCACAGCTCTCCGTTAAGGATGAGCATAATCCCTGCCTCGCAGACGCGGAAACCTACCCCGTTGGTTGGCCTGATTTTACGAATTCGGAGGACTTATGAAGCACAACCCGAAAGCGCAAGAGCAAGACGGTAGTTCCCCCGCATTCCGGAAACCCCGCAGCGTGCTGGTAACCGGCGGAGCCGGCTTCATTGGTTCCAATTTTGTGCATTATCTGCTGGGCGCGGAGCCGGAGGTCCGCATTGTGACCCTGGACGCGCTCACCTACGCCGGCAGCCTGGAAAACCTGCAAAACCTGCCCGACCCTGCCCGCCACATTTTTGTGCAGGGCGACATAGCCGACCGCGCCCTGCTGGACCAGCTCTTCGCGCAACACGCGTTGGATACCGTCGTGCATTTTGCCGCTGAAACGCATGTGGACCGTTCCATTCATGATCCGGGCGTATTCGTGCAAACCAACGTGCTGGGCACATTCAGCCTGTTGGAGGCCGCGCGCAAAGCCTGGCTGGTGGATAAAACTCTGCCGCTGGAACAGGCGCGCTTTCACCATGTGTCCACGGATGAGGTCTTTGGCACGCTCACCCGTGAGGAGCCGCCTTTTGAGGAGCGCACCCCCTACCAGCCGCGCTCGCCTTATGCCGCGTCCAAAGCTTCCAGTGACCATTTCGTGCGGGCGTATCACATCACGTACGGGCTGCCTGTCAGCATCAGCAACTGCTCCAATAACTACGGACCGCGCCAGTTCCCGGAAAAACTGATTCCGCTGATGGTTCTGAACGCGCTGAACGGCAAACCGCTGCCGGTCTACGGCGACGGCATGCAAATCCGCGACTGGTTGTACGTGGATGACCACTGCGAAGCCATCTGGCAGGTTGTCACCCGCGGGCAGGTTGGCGAAACTTACTGCGTGGGGGGCGACAATCAGCCGCCCAACATAGAAATCGTGCGCACAATCTGTCAGATAATGGACGAGCTTCTGCCGCGCTCACCATGGGCGCCGCACGAGAGGCTCATCAGCTATGTGGCGGACCGCCCGGGGCACGACCGGCGTTACGACATCAACATTGCCAAAATCCGGGATGAACTCGGTTGGCAGCCCAAACACTCGCTTAAACAAGGCTTGCGGGATACCGTCGCCTGGTATCTGGAACACCCGGAATGGGTGCAAAACATCACCCGGAACTCGGATTACAGCAGTTGGGTGCAGAAGAATTACATGAACAGGAAGGGTTAACCATGAAAGGGATTATTCTGGCAGGCGGGAAGGGCACGCGGCTCTACCCACTCACCATGGCGGTCAGCAAGCAGCTGCTACCGGTCTATGATAAACCAATGATTTATTATCCCTTGTCCATGCTCATGCTGGCTGGTATCCGGGAAATTTTGGTTATCACCACGCCGGAAGAGCAATTTCTGTATCAACGCGTGCTGCGCGACGGCTCGCAGTGGGGCTTGTCGTTCACTTACGCTGTGCAGCCCGTTCCGCGCGGCCTGGCGGATGCTTTCCTGGTTGGCAAGGAATTTTTGGCGGGCGAGAGCGTCTGCCTGATTCTGGGCGATAACATCTTTTTTGGGCATGGGCTTCCGCAGGTGCTGCGCGAGGCAGCCGCGACTGAGCATGGGGCGGTAGTATTCGCGTATCCTGTGCGCGACCCTGAGCGCTACGGCGTGGTGGAATTTGACGAAAACCGCCAGGCGGTCAGCCTGGAAGAAAAGCCGGCGCGTCCGCGCTCAAACTACGCCGTACCGGGTATTTATTTCTATGACAGCCGTGTGGTGCGTTACGCGGAGGAGTTGAAACCTTCCCCGCGCGGCGAAATTGAAATCACGGATATTAACCGGCGCTACCTGGAAGAGGGCAATCTGAAAGTGAAGGTCCTGGGCAGGGGCGTGGCATGGCTGGACGCCGGCACGCACGAAAGCCTGCTGCAGGCTGCCATGTTCGTGCAGGCCGTGGAAGACCGGCAGGGAATGATGATATCTTGCGTGGAAGAGATTGCCTACCGGATGGGCTTTATAGATAAGGCGCAGCTGGCGCGAGCCGCGCAGGAATTGGCTGGAAATGAGTATGGGCAATACCTGCTGCGCTTTGTGAATGGACTTCAGACGTGAGAAAAATCCTGCTGTTTGGCCGCGGCGGCCAGCTGGGTTGGGAGCTTCAGCGCGCGCTGGCCCCGTTGGGCGAAGTTTTGGCGCTGGATTACCCACGGGCAGACTTCAGCAAACCCGAAGCGCTGCGCCGGCTCGTGCGTGAGGCGCAGCCGGACCTGATTGTCAACCCGGCAGCGTACACCGCGGTGGACCGGGCGGAGACTGAAAGTGAGCTGGCATTCCGCGTGAACGCCCAGTCGCCGGCAGTCCTGGCGGAAGAAGCCTTGCGCTTGCGCGTACCATTGGTGCATTACTCCACCGATTATGTCTTTGACGGCGCGAAAGGCAGCCCTTACCTGGAAAGCGACGAGCCCGCGCCGTTAAATGTGTATGGGCACAGCAAACTGGCGGGTGACCGAGCGGTCATATCCGCGGGCGGGGCAGCGCTTATCCTGCGCACCAGTTGGGTCTACTCCATGCGCCAGGGCGGCTTCGTGACCAAAGTGCTGCAGTGGGCGCGCCAGCAGGAAGTTATGCGCGTGGTGGACGACCAAATCAGCGGGCCAACCTCAGCGCGTATGTTGGCTGAACTGACCGCGCTGCTTTTGGCTGGGGTTGGCGCCGACCCGTTTACCTGGCTGGCGGAACGCGCAGGGGTATACCACTGCGCGGGCGACGGCGCCTGCAGCCGCTACGCCTGGGCGCAGGAAATCCTGAAGCGCGATCCGCGCCGGGATGAACAAATAGTCCGTGAGCTTTTACCAGCCAGCAGCGGGGAATTCCCTTCGCCGGCGGCGCGTCCGTTGGTCACCGTTCTGGACTGCACCAAATTGGAACGCGTGTTTGGCTTGCGCCTACCTCCCTGGCAGACCGCGTTGAAGCTGGCAATGGAAAACGCCTGAGCGCCGGCGGCAAACAACTTGAAGCCTTCCATGCACTGTTTTTGCGGCTCAGCCGCGACACGAGCGGGAGGAAAACAGCCGCAGCTGGAAGCTGACCAGCCCGCTGCGCGCGTTTAATCGCTTGTCAGGACGTTTGCTGAAAATGTGAAACGGGCCTGCCCGCTATGGGCTTCAGGCGACCAAATCCCGACCGCAGTAGTAATCATCCAGGGTAATGCTGGAAAGCAGCTTTATTTCCGCGGCTGACTGATTGGTCAGGAAAGCATGCAACAGAGAAGTTGCCACGAAGCAGGATGGCCGAAAGTCGGGCAGTAGGGTTTGGCGAATTTCCCGCAAGTCTGCCGTGTATTGCAGCGCGCCTGCCAGAATTTGATTCCTGATTTCAGAGGCCGCCAATTCCTCATCAGCCAATGGTCGGTAATGCCCGACCGCCTGACCTGCTTCCATTTCGTAGTATTCAATTTGCGGGTCATTGGAGCTGAGCAGCTTCTCCAGGTCAAAGCTGCGCCAAAACAGGAGAGGCAGGCTGACCGTTGTGTCTATCTGGTCGATAAAACAGGCGCGGAGTCGCACCCCATAGCGCTTGATGACCGCGCTCGCGCGGTCTTCGGTCATAAAATAATACCCGTGCACCGGTTTTGCAAGGATTTTGTTCAGATGCCCCTGGACGGTCCCTCCGTAACCCACATCCACAACGGCAGGCTTGCTTTCCTCAGGGAAGCCAGCGCTTTGCAGATACAAACGCATGGCATCCCGTTCCGCCTGGGATTGACGCATAATTTCAGGTTCCAAGCTCCGCAAGGCTTCTCTCAAGTTACCGATTTTTTTGTTTTGTATTTCTATCAAGGTATCCGCGGAATATCCGGATAAAGACCGCACTTCCTGCCATTTTTCCTGGCTGGGGCTAATGCCATATCGCGTCTGGACCATTTTGCCAAAAGTGTTCGTGAAGTAGTTAGTTTTGGCAATGTCAATGATTTCTTCAAATGAGGAAAGGGCTGCCATGCTGCTGCTGCGGCGTGAGAGCACGGCGTATTGTGAGCGCGGCGCGCCGGGAAGACCTTCCACCCAGGCATCGTAGACTGCCTTCATGATTTTTCCTTCGCGGGAGAGAAAATGCAGACAGTCAATTCCATCCGCGCGGGCTTGTTCGAACAGCCATTGGGAAAAGCTCACCAGCAGGGGCCCCACCAGGCTGTAGCCCCAATTCTGCGGGCTCACCGGGAATAAACTGACAGGGTCATACCCTGGGTAGCAGATTTGCGAATAATTATGCAGGATGACTTGCCCCAAAGTCAGCGCTTCGTCCAGGTCGTTCCGCTTCTCAACCTGATCCACCAGCTCAGCCAGGCGGGGGTTTCCCCGCGCCATCTCCACCGGCCGCAGTACCGGTACTGCCCGAGAGCCTTGCTCCCAGGGAATTTGAATATCGGATCGTTCGTTATCGCCCAGGATTACCAGGTCTTCAGGCGCGATTTGATAACTCTTGCGTACATGCTCAAAAAGCTGGCCGCTGTCTTTCCGCACACCTTCAGCGTTGGAAACAAAGAGCTTATCCCAGCCTTTCAGGCCCGCCTTGGTCAGCATGCCTTCCACCGTCTTTTTGGGCAAAAAGGTATCCGTAATCAGGGCGACCGGCCGGCCTGTGGCAAGCGCTGAACGAAACAGCCCAAGGCCCTCTTCGCGCGGGCGGACGCTTGATACTTCCACGGATTCCTCGAGCTCGCGCAAGCCAGCTAATTCTTCGGCACCAAGCTGTGTCAGCTCTCCCAGGCGCGCGTAAACCTCATCCAAGCCGACGTCCGCGCCTTTTTGGGCGCGCGCCTGGGCTTCGGCTTCGGCGCGAAACTTAAGGAACAGTTCTCCGACCTCAGCCGCGCTGCGGCGCGCCACAATTTTCTTGGTGAATTCCGGATCGAGCAGCGGTTTGGAGAGCAATGTGTCAAAGACATCCAGACCAATCAGTTTTTCAGGGCCATCTGTCAGCCAGGATTTTACGTCCTCATAGCGGCGCTGGATAACTTGATCCAGGCGCCATGCAGACCAGCTGGGATATTTTTTGTCCTTAAAGATAGCCAGGTGAAAGCCCTGATTCAGAGCGCATACACCGAGCATTCTTTCAAGCATATGCGCCAGCGTGCCGTCAGTCTGTCCGCTCTCGGGAGGGAAATCCTCCAGGCTAATCCCGGCTTCGAAGAGCGGGGCGAGCGCCTCAGCGCGCGCCCAGAACATGGAGCCAGCCGGGAAGTCGAAATACCCGCGCGGCAAAGATGTCAATCCCAATGCGCCCGCCCAATGTTCCGCCAAAGCGCGGTTTGCCAGCCAGGTGTGAGCCTGGTACAGCACCAAATGATAGGTCTGGGGGTAGACCATCCCAAAAGGAGTCTCATCGGTGAGCAGGTTGAAAATTTGTTGAATTCTATCGCCGCTTCCAAGCAGTTGATTCAGCAGGTATTCCCGCCAACCCTCCGTCGCGCCCTCGTTATAAAGGGACTTTTTGGTATGAAAATGCGCGATGATATCATAAGTTCGCAGCTGCGGACCAAACGCAACCACAAAGGGACCCAGGTCGCGCCCCCGATTTGGCACAACCTTAATTGTCAGCTTACGCAGAGCAGGCAGACCCGCAAAGGTTTCTCGGCAGGTTTGAGCGGCAGCCTCCGTTATGACTGAGATAAATAAGTCGAACCTGAGAGGGATATTGCTCAGATAAGACGCAAATTCCGAAATCAAATCCTCATAATAAATGTGAATATGTATCGCGATTTCCCCGGAATAATTAATCAGGCGGGGAACAGTATCGATATCCACCATGCTGCCCGGGATAAAACCCCTGACATCAGGGCTTTGCGTTTGCGCGGCGCGTGAACGTTGGAAAAGGTTTGGAAAGCGGGTCATCAGGAAGCCGCGCAGTCTGGCGCGTTGCGCTGGTGTCAGCGGTAAGCGAAAGTATAAGCGGCGCAGCGTGTTATACAAAGCACGCCTTGACGGACGGGGCTTTGCTTGCCGGCGGATGGACGCCGCCGGTTCTTTGGGCAGACGCCCTTCTTTTTTCCCGAAGCGGACATAATGGAGCAAAGGGTTCGTGCCAGACTGCCGGACGTCAGGGTTGTTTTGCAGGTAAAAGTTGGTGCTGAAATTCGCGGAAGGGTCGCGACCCTCTTTCCAGCCAAAGCGCATATAATGCCTCAGCGGGTTCTGACGGGCCCGGCGCACGTCATCGTTACGCAGCAAATAGAACCGGGAATCAAACTCCCCGCTGCAAGCAACTTTCAAAGTTTCAATCCAGTGTTTTGGGTCTATCAGCATGTGTTCGGCTTTTTCCCTGCTTATGAGATTTACCTGTATGCTCCGATTCTACTACAAGCACTGCGCGCGGCACTCAGGATAGAGCCTCAACATGCAGCGCCTGAAGATGCAAAAATTGCCCCGGCGGAATGTCTTGTTATAATTACGCTGTTGGAGATAAATTACCAGGTCAACTCTCCGCCCCGGGCAAAGAAAAGCCACAAAAAAGGGTGAAAATGCAGCAAAAATTAATTTCCATCGTTGTTCCGGTCTTTAATACCGAGAAATATGTTGAACGCTGCCTGAAAAGCCTTCTCAGTCAAACCTATGCCAACCTTGAAGTCATTGTTGTCAACGACTGCTCCCCCGGGAACATCGAAGAGCTGCTTCAGCCGTTGATGCACGCGGACGACAGAATTCGCTATATCAGGCATGAAGTGAACAAAGGCTTATTCCAGGCGAGGTTGACTGGCGCTGACCTTGCCCAGGGCGCTTATATCGCCTTTGCCGATAGTGATGATTACGTCGGCAGCAACTTCTATTCCGGGCTTTTGAACCGCGCGGAAAAAGACCTGTCCGACATCGTGATTGGCCGGACCGTTATTCATAAGCAAAATGGGGACCAAATCCGGTACACCCTGCACGACGCCTCATTCAATTTCGACCAACTGAACGGCAGGGAAGTCCAGGAACACTATTTCGACCAGAAAGGCAACTGCTATTCCTGGCACACTATTTGGAATAAACTTTATCGCAAAGAACTTTGGGACCGCTGCCGACCCTATTACGACCAAATCTCCGGCCATTTAATTATGACGGAAGACATCGCGTTTTCGACGCCGCTTTTCTATTTTGCGCAAAAAGTAAGCACCATAAAGAATGACTGCTATTTCTATTGTGAAAATACCACCGCTGCCACGAGTATCGAAAAGATAAGCTTCGAGCGTTTCAGCAAAAATATCCACGATATGAAGCTGTCGTTCGACTTTTGTGAAAATTTCCTCACACAAGTTCAGGCGCCTGAAAAATATCACCGCGATTTTCAACTGTTTCGCGATAAATACGCGCGCATCTGGGGAAGCCTGGGAGAGCTTGTCTTTCTGGGAACCGGGCAGCGCAAGGTCAAAAAATTGATGGAGGAATTTAATCCGGGGGGTGATATTTACAGGGATTATGACGATTTCTTTTTTGAAAGCATACAGTCGCCGTGGGGCGAAGGTTTGGAAAAAATCAAGCTTCAAATCCAGGATGACCAGTGCGAGTTTGTGAGTTTTGATATCTTCGATACCGCGGTGTACAGACCGCTTTCTAACCCGACCGACCTTTTTTATCTGCTGGATAAAAAATTTGAGGCGCTTGCACCCAACAAAATCACCTTTCACGAAATCAGAACGGTTGGGGAGGCGGAAGCGCGCCGCAAATACGGCGAAATACAGCCGTCTTTTCAGGATGTAACCATCGATGAGATTTATCAATCCATCGGCGAACATTTTGGTCTTTCCGCGGACGTGACCCTGGCGATGATGGCTGAGGAAAAGCGCCTGGAAATTGAGTTATGCCGCCCCAGAAAATCCGCGAAAGAACTTTACGAGCTTGCCCTCCGCTGTGGGAAGAAAGTGATCTTCACGTCCGATATGTACCTTGATGAGGAGACGATCCGGGCAATTCTTTCCAAATGCGGCTATGCGGAAAACGGGAAGATCTACCTTTCCTCTTCGTATCGGATGACGAAACATCGGGGAGACCTTTTCCGTGCGGTTATAAAAGACCTCGGGGTTGGAGCCGGCAAGATTTTGCATATCGGAGATAACCCGCAGAACGACGTCATCAACGCTCAGAAATACGGGATAAATAGCGTGCTTTTCCCAAAAGCGCTGGACGTGTTTGAAAACAAAATCGCGGACGCGCCGACGGGGGGATGTTCCACAGTCGCGCAGCCTGCCGGGGGTATGGTCCTCGACCCTCAGGCGCTGATGGACTCCCTTGGATATCGGACGATGATTGCCATGATAGCTAACCGCTACTTCGACAATCCATTTCGCGGTTTTGATCCGCATTCTGACTTTAACGCTGACCCGTATTTTGTTGGATATTACCCCTTAGGCATGCACATTTTCGGTTTAACCACCTGGCTCCAGCGCTCATTAAACAGCCGGAGTTACGAAAGGGTCCATTTTTTGGCAAGGGACGGCTACCTGCCGCTGCGTGCCTACGAGTTGTTCAGGAACTTAGGCAAATCAGCTCCAGCGGCGCGATATGCCTATGCTTCCCGCAAAGCCCTGATGCCGGCTATTGTTTCTGACCGCCTGGACTTCTTTGATTTGCCGGTTGAGTATCGCAATCACAGCCCGGAAACACTCCTGAAGGTCCTGAAATTCTGCACCAGGGATGGCGAGGAAGCGGAAGTTGAAGCGCAGCTGAAGACCGCTGGTATTCCCTTCGGCAGGGTGTTTGAGCGCAAAGAGGAGTATCACCGCTTCATCGCTTACTTCCTCGCGAATTTGTATTCGCCGGAAAAGCATGAGCAAGCGTATGAACTGGCAAAAGGCTACTATACCGGATGGATGACGAATTCCGATGTAGCCTTCGATATGGGATACAGCGGCAGGATTCAGGAAGCGATTTGCCGGCTGGCAGGTCAGCCAATCCATGTGTATTTCGTACACCGCGACGAAGTACGCGAACCGATGCTGGAACGCAAAAGCGCCTTTCGCGCGGAATGCTTTTATGATTTCACCCCGGGAATGAGCGGGTTAATTCGCGAACACCTTTTTTCGGAAGCAGGCGGGTCTTGTATCGCCTTCCGGCAAGAAAATGGACGGACTGTTCCGGTTCTTGAAGATGAAGAGAAAAAATTCACGGACCGTTTCGTGGTTGAACAAATCCAGCGCGGCGCGTTGGATTTCTGCCGCGACTTCCTGGAAACTTATGGAAGTTACCTGGCTTGGCTTCCGTTTAAGAACCTGGAGCTTTCGCTTCCGTTTGAGGGCTTTTTGTCCAGCATGAGAGACGCGGATTGCCGGCTCTTCAAAGCCTCCTATTTTGAAGATACGGTTTACGGCGCGAAGGCTTCAATCAATATCTATGATTTTCTGAAAGCGCAATATGCCCGCATGGTCCGACCCGGGATGGATGGACCGGATATGGTCAATCGCCTGGTCCATGGTCGCGGAAAACTGACAAAACTTATCGGGTATACCTTCTTCGACCGCATTACTTTGAAAGAAAAAGTAAAAAAACGATTGGCTGAGCATAAGTTTCTCTTACACGTCACAACAAAACTCTACCATGGATGGAAAAAAATTAAGCGCAGATACCCGTAGAGTGTGATTATGCGGGAGAAAACAGTTTGACGCCTTATGCATTCTCCATTCTGTTTGCGGAAAGCCCGGGTTCATCTGTGGCGTTTTCAGGGGATAATTGTCAGGTCGCCGCTGGCTTTGCCTGAGACAAGCAATGTACCAGTCCGCAAACGCCTGCAATTGAACGCGCAGCTGCTTATAACGCAGTCGCCTTCGGGTTGAAATGCGCCTCCCTCGCGCTCACCACAACGTTAAGCTTCGATGGCGCGCAGCCTGGCTGAAAACGGCCCTTACACCGTCACCTGCGACAAGCCGGCTTTAAGCCTCCCCGACCAGGCGCACGGTTACAGCCGCTGCTTTCAGCCTCAAGCCAGCCGGATGAGCCGCGGAATGCCCGCCCGACTATAAGCCGGAATCAGGATGTCTCAGGTATAATCAGAAAACCTCCACATAAACCGGGGACGCAGGCTCCGCATGAACGCAAAAAAACCCACCAAACGAAAAACTTCTCAGGACCCCGCGGCGCAGCGCGCGCTGCTGCTTGTTTTGCTGCTTTCTTTCACGATTTGCGCGGGAATCCTGGCTTTCAAACTGAATCCAGGCATCGTCCCGGACGAAAACGCGCACTTTATCTTCGCGAAGCACTACGCCAGCACCTGGGGCATCCCCCCGGACGTGCCCGAAACCTACGCGCAGGGCTGGTACATCGCGCACTACCCCTTTCTCTATCATTGGTTCGCCGGCAGGGTGATTAACCTGACGCGGCTTTTTGCCCCCGCTGCCCCGGATCATACGCTGCTGGTCGTCCTGCGCCTCACCAGCGTCCTTTTTGCCGCCGGCACTTTGGGCATAACTTACCTCTTATCCCGGGAACTCATCCGCAAAAAATGGTGGCCTCTGCTGCCGGTCTTTCTGCTGGCAAACACGCTGATGTTTACTTTTCTGGCAGGCGGGGCAAACTACGACAACCTGACCAACCTGCTCTGCACCGCTTCGCTTTATTTCCTGATGCGGGTTTTCAGCGGGCGGGATTTTCTCAGCAACAGCCTGGGCTGGCTCATCTGTATCTGCCTGGCGTGCCTGGTCAAGTTCGCGGTGCTGCCTCTGGCACTGCTCACCTTTCTCGTTTGGCTGGGCTTCTCCATTTGGAAACGCAGGACGAACTTCCCGCTGCCAAAGTGGAACGCACAGCGCGTAGCGCTGCTCGTGGTCGCTCTGCTGTTGGTCTTGGGGAACCTGGCGCTGTACGGATATAACCTGCTCGTCTTCCGTGAAGTGCTGCCCAGGTGCGAGGATATGTTCACGACGGCGCAGTGCGCGCTCAGCCCCTACCACAACCGCCTGGAGGAGCTGGGGCTGCCGCAGAAACTGAGCATCCCCGAGAGCATCCGACAAGGCTACCCGGACCCTCTGGAGTACCTGACCGGCGTGTGGTTTAAGGATATGCTCACCAAAACCTACGGCATCCTGGGGCACAGGTCGTACTTCCCTGGGCATATCATCACGATTTACCAGCTTTTTTATCTGGGGATGCTGCTTTTCGCGGTGCGCTTCTGGCGTAAACCCAGCTTCGCGGTCTGGAGCGCGGTCGGAATCATAGCCGGTTTTGTGCTGGCGATTTTTATCGTGAATTTTGAGAGCGAGCTGACCTACGGCTTCAAACGGATTGCGCTGCAGGGGCGCTACCTCTTTCCGGTAATCGCGCTGTTTTACGCGCTTACCGCCTATACGCAAAGCCTGGTGAAGCCTAAATTCCTGCGGGTTTTCCTGATCGTGCTGACCTGCGCGCTGTTTGTATTCGGCGGTCCGCTCAAATTCCTGACCCTGGCGGATAAGGCGTTTGCCGGCTGGTTCGTGCCCTGAGCGCGCCACCTTCTTTTTCCGGGTTGAAATACATACCAAGCGATTAAACGCGGCACAGGGCGTTTGTTTGCCCGCGGTTAGGCGGAGCCACAGCTATCGGGAGCGGTTTGCCGCTACCCGTGTTTGGTTTCCTGGTCGGGATGCTGTTCAGCAATTTGCTCAGCCCGGTCGTTCCCGGCGGCTGTCTTTTTACGTGCCGCGAACAACATCACCCCGCCAGCGCCAGCCAGTAAAATGACGACCGGAATCAGCCAGAGCGGGCTTATCCCCGAAAAGCGTTCCCACAGCAGCGGCACAGCTGTCGCTGTGGGCGTTGGGCTTGGCAGGGGTGTGCGGGTGGGCGTGGCTTGCAGGGTGGGGGTTTGGGTAAGCGTCGGGGTGACAGGCGAGGGTGTCGGGGTTATCGTGGCGGGTGGGGTGACGTTCAGGAGCAGCTTCTCGCCAGCCCACAGGGGGTAGTTGACCGTCATGTTGTTCCAGCGCAGCAGATCCTCCACCGCGATGCCGTAATATTGGGCAATCCAGGTGAAGTTTTGCCCTTCGCCAACGGTATGGTAATACTTACCGTCCGCGGCGGGGGTCAGCTTTTCCAGGGGACTGAGCGGGCGCGGCGTGGGGGTGGGCGTGACGTTGCCCGGGTCAATCAAAAGAACCTGTCCGATCTGGAGCGGCATGTCAATCGTCAGGCTGTTCAGCGCCAGGATACGTTCAATGCTGACGCCGTAAACCTGGCCGATCATGGTCAGGTTTTGGTAAGCTCCGACGGTATGAGTGATTTTCCCATCCGGACCGGGCGGACTGGCGGTAAAGTACCCCACCGGGGTGGGAGTCTGGTAGTCCGGAGCGTTGGGGTTGGGGATAATCAGGAGCTGTCCGACCTGTAAGGTTGTGCCTTCCGGCAGGTTGTTCCACCGCAGGATTTCCTTGATTGTGACCTGATACGCTACGGCAATGGCCCAAAAAGACTGCCCGGGCTTCACTTCGTGGACGATACGCCCGTTGGCATCCGGCTGGGCAATGCTTACCGGCACAATCACCCCGTATCCTCCGCCGCCCCCAACCGGACCGCCGGGGGAAGTGTAAGTGCCGCATTGCTTTCCGGAGACGTAAGCAGCCTGCAGGATGTAATACGTGGAGCCGTTGGAAGCTTTTGCAACCCCCGCCCCGACGTTGCAGTAATAAGATTGGGTGGCCGGGCGCATATGGTCCGCGTCTGACCACATGACCATAATCTCATCAATGCCGGCGTTATAGCCGACTGCGAAGTTTTCCGTCGCCCAAACCGTGCCCCCGCCGCCGTAGCCGGCTGCCGCGATGCGCCCTTTCACGTCGCCAATATGCCAGGAGAGCAGTTGATCCGCCATGATTTGGGCGGTGCCCTGCGCCACCGCGTTGATAATCGGGTCTTCAATCAGCGCGGGCAGTCCGTAAGACATGCGCAAAGTGTTCATCGCCATAATCAAGTCTCCCGCGGAGACATCGGCAAGCGGCATGGGTTCCGCTTTGGCGGCAGCCTTCCGGGCTGGCTGGAGAGCGAGTGAAAACACCAGGAATACTGCGAACAGCGCGTTAATCAGTTTAAGGCGGGACATATTCCATATATACCACAAATTTCCGGGCTGGATTTCGCGGAAAGGTCAGGTAATGGGCGTCTTAAAAGTCCGAAAGCGCGAAACGCTGAGGAGAAAAGAATGAGACGCCAATCCGCCCTGATGTTGGCAGGTCAGAAAGGCCTTGTCCTTTAAGTTTACGTTGAGAGTATCCGTTCGTTTTTTACGGCGACCCTGACGGGTGATCTGGCGCGCTGCTTCCGCCTGGCTCATCCATCGTGGAGCAGCTTCGCATCGCGCGTTGCGGGTTTTCAGAGGAAGGGGTTGGTAAAGCGGCGCGGTAGTCGGCCTCTCGGCTGGGATTCACCCGCGAACAGGGGCAAGCGCATAAGTCAGAACAGTGAATCGGAGATTATTCCAGAATTTTCAGAGGTTCATAAGCCGGAGGGATGGCGCTGCGCACTTTAGCGCCCCACAAGCCGGCTTTCTCCCTCATACGAAGCCCAAACCCTAGATCCCAGGCTGGTCACGACCACACTTTAACACTATCCCTCTTTTAATCCGCGCTTTGGACAGCCGGAAACCCAAAGAAATCAGGGAAAACCGTTCTGTTTATCGAGTTCCCGCAAAAGCGAAAGGAGGATAAAATAAACCCAGGAAAAGTTCTTTGCAGAACGATGCGACGCGCAAACAGCAGCTGTGCTTTGTAAGGAGTCCGTGGTGAAGAAACTGGTCATCCAAATCCCCGCTTATAACGAAGCTGAAAATATCGCCGGCACGCTGGCAGACATCCCGCGCCACTATGAAGGGATTGATGAAGTGCAGGTGGTCGTCATTGATGACGGCTCCACGGATGGTACTGCCAGGGCCGCGCTCGCGAACGGAGCGGACGCGGTCATCCGCCACCGATGCAACCGCGGGCTTTCGCGCGCCTTTATTTCCGGCATTCAGTTCGCCCTCGCGCTGGGCGCGGATATCATCGTTAATACCGACGCCGATAACCAATATCCCGGCAGCGAGATTCAGCGCCTAATTCAGCCGATTCTGGATGATTCGGCAGACCTGGTGATTGGCGACCGGAATCCGGCGGAAAATGTGCATTTTTCGGCGGTGAAGCGCAGGATGGAGGCCTTTGGCAGTTGGATTGCCCGCAAGGTCTCCGGAACAAAAGTGCCGGACACGGTCAGCGGTTTCAGGGCGTACTCAAGGTATGCCGCGCTGCCGCTGCAGGTGTTTAACCCATATTCGTACACGCTCGAGACGCTGGTGCAAGCCGGCAAGAGCCAGATGAAAATCGCGCATATTCCGATTAAGACTAACCCGAACCTGCGCGAGTCGCGGCTGCACAAAGGCGTGTCGCATTTCATCTGGAAGCAAGGCGGGGTGATTGTGCGCTCGTATGTGCTCTACCAGCCGCTGCGCACCTTTGTATCGCTGGGCGCGGTCTTTTTGGCAGCCGGCCTGGCGCTGCTGCTGCGCTTTTTGGTTTACTATTTCACCACAGATACCGCCGGGCGGCTGCTGCAGTCCGTCACGATTGGCGGCACGCTCACGATTGTGGGCATTATCCTGATTATCATCGGGTTCATCGGGGATTCCGTGCGCGCCAGCCGTCAGATATCCGAAGAGATTCTGATATCCCTGCGCGAAAAAATCCGCCTGGGCGCGCTTTCCGAGGTGCGGGAATTTAATGGGCAGCCGATCTTTACGCCTGAGCATCCTTTTGGAGACGACCAATTCGAATCCTCCGGGCAATCAGGAGGTGGGCAAATCGTCGTGCCGAACGCGCAGGAATATTATGTTTACGAAAATTGGGTTGCGCAGGGGCACACAGCCAGGATACACAAAGCCGAATGCAAATTCTGTAATTACGGTAAAGGAATTCATAATACGGATAACGTTGAGCATGGTCAATGGCATGGGCCATTTTCCTGCGTTGATGATATTTATCAAAGATTCTCTGAGGGCGGGGTAAAGATAAGCAAGTGTAAGCACTGTCGCCCTTAAGTTCAGGAAATTTGAAGTTCACCTATGCGCCTGACAGCGGGCAAGCAGCCAGGGAGCCCAGCACAAACCTCGCGATTACGGCGCTTGATTTGTCTTCGTGAGCCCCCGCAGCCCGGACCGCAGGAAGGGGGTGCGGCAATCCGCCTTTATTCGTTTTATACCCCAGACTGTTTCAGCTTCCTTTTCCCGCCAGCGAGCATTAGATTCGCCTGATTTAACGCCAAATGCGGGCAGCTTTTCCCAGCTTAAAATAGAGGAATCTTTAACATAAACCCCGCCGACCGGCAAACGCCGTGTGCTATACTTTGGATGCGGCGCTTGGTTGTGGGTGGAAAACCCTGCCGCGCGAAGCTGAAAAAAGGATTTACACGGCATCATGTCATTTGTTCATTTGCACGTACACTCCTCCTATTCTGTTTTGGACGGCTTTGGCAAACCGGCCGACCTGGTCGCCCGAGTGCGTGAACTGGATATGCCCGCTGTGGCGCTGACCGATCACGGCACCATGTTCGGGACGCTGGATTTCTTCAAAGCCGCCAACGCGGCCGGAATTAAGCCAATTATCGGGTTGGAAACTTATCTGGCTCCGCGTTCCCGCTTTGATAAGGACGTGAACAAGGATAAAAAACCCTTTCATCTGCTGCTGCTTGCCGAAAATATGCAAGGCTATAAGAACCTGCTGCAAATCGCTACCGCCAGCCAGCTGGAGGGCTATTATTACCACCCCCGCATCGACAAAGAATATCTCGCCGCGCACGCGGACGGTTTGATTGCCAGCTCTGCCTGCCTCTCAGGCGAACTGCCGCGGGCGCTGTTGGATGGCGACCCCGAGAAAGCCGAACGGGCCCTGAGCTGGTACCTGGATTTGTTTGGACGGGACCGCTTTTTCCTGGAAATTCAGGACCACAACCTGCCCGAGCTCAATCAGGTCAACCGCGGCTTGCTGGGGCTGGCGGAAAAATTTCAGGCGCGCATGATTGCCACCAACGACGTGCATTACATCCGGCGCGAAGACGCGGAAATGCAGGATGTGCTCCTGGCCATCCAAACCGGAAAACTCCTTACCGACACAAGCCGCATGACTATGACGGACGACTCGTATTATTTGCGCAGTCCGCAAGAGATGCGCTACCTCTTTTCCGAAATCCCGGAAGCGCTCAGCAACACGCTCGAAATCGCCGACCGCTGCGAAGTGGACCTGACCCGCAAAGGCTATCACCTGCCCCGGTTTGAGCTGCCAAACGGAGAAGACCCCGGTTCTTACCTGCGGGAGCTCTGTCTGAATGGGCTGCATAAGCGCATTCCCGGCGAGGCGGAGCTGCCAGCGACGCGCGAACGGCTGGATTACGAGCTTCGAGTAATTCAGAATATGGGTTTTGAGGAATACTTCCTCATCGTCTGGGATTTATGCCGGCACGCGCGCGAAAAAAATATCTGGTACAACGCCCGCGGTTCCGCGGCGGGTTCGCTGGTGGCCTTCGCGCTGTGGATAACTTCCGTTGAACCCATCCGGCACAAATTGATGTTTGAGCGCTTTTTGAACCCGGACCGGGTGACTATGCCGGATATTGACCTGGACTTTCAGGACGACCGGCGCGCGGACATGATGGAATACTGCAACGAAAAATACGGCGCGGATAAAGTCGCCCAGATTATCACCTTCGGTACTTTGGGCGCGCGCGGCGCCATCCGCGACGTGGGGCGGGTGATGAATATTCCGCTTTCGGAGGTGGACCGGGTGGCGAAGATTATCCCTGGTCCGCAGCAGGGGAAAACCCCCAGTATTGCCGAAACATTGGAGAAGTCCCCCGAACTGCGCGCGGTTTACGAATCCAGCGACCAGATGAAAAAGCTGATTGATACCGCCAGCCGCATGGAAGGCGGCATCCGCAGCGTGGGCACCCACGCCGCCGGGGTGATAATCAGCGACGCGCCGATTACCGAGTATCTGCCGCTGCATCGCCCGACCGGGCAAAATGAGGACCTGCCGATTAAGTCCGTCGCGCAATACGATATGGACGGGATTAACGACCTGGGGCTCCTGAAAGTGGACTTTTTGGGGCTCGTCACGCTCACCCTGATGGCGAAAGCCTGCGAGCTTATTGAACTGCGCCACGGCAGAAAATTGAACCTTGAAAACATTCCGACGGACGACCCCGAAGTCTACCGTTATATCAGCGAAGGGCACACGGTGGGCATGTTCCAGCTGGAAGGCAATGGGATGACCAGCCGGATTATGCAAATGCAGCCGACTGAACTGGAGCATTTGATTGCCATGATCGCGCTTTTCCGCCCAGGCCCGATGGACAGCATTCCGGAATATATCGACCGGATGCATGGGCGCAAACCGGTCAAATACGCGCATGAAAAGCTGAAGCCCATCCTGGAAGAAACTTACGGGCACGCGGTCTATCAGGAGCAGGTTATGCAAGCGGCCATCGTCCTGGCTGGCTACTCACCCGCGGATTCGGACAAGCTGCGTTCCGCGATTTCCAAAAAGAAAGAAAAGGAGATCGCCGCCCACCGCGTCCAGTTCATTGAAGGGGCGGTGAGGAATGGGATTGCCCGGAAGGACGCCGAATCCATTTTCACGGATTGGGAGGGTTTTGCGCATTACGGCTTTAATAAAAGCCACGCGGCGGATTACGGCGTGATCGCGGTGCAAACCGCCTATCTGAAGTATTACTATCCGGTTGAATATATGACCGCCTTGGTTTCCGCGTGGAAGAACGATATCGATAAATGCGCGCTTTACGTAGCCGAATCCAAAGCCATGGGCTTGGATGTACTCCCTCCGGACGTTAACACCAGCGGGTACGACTTTGTGATTGAAGACAGACCCGACCAGAACGCTGCCATTCGCTTTGGTTTGGGCGCGGTAAAAAACGTCGGACAGGCGCCGGTGGACCTTATTATCGCGGCGCGCGGCGACAGAAACTTCAGCAGCATCACCGATTTTGCCAGACGCGTAGACCTGCGCCAGGTCGGAAAGCGCCCGCTTGAATGCTTGATTAAGGTGGGGGCGCTGGATGGGTTTGGCCCGCGCCACGCGCTGCTGAATTCATTGGAACAGTTGGTGTCCGTTTCCGCGGCACATTTCCGCGCGGTGGAATTGGGACAGCTGACCCTGTTTAGCGGCGCGCAGGAAACCGGCGCGGAGGTGAAGCTCTTTGCCGGCAGCGCGGCAGACCACAACGAGCAGTTGGAGTGGGAAAAGGAACTGCTCGGATTGTATGTGTCTGACCACCCGCTGAACACATATATGAGCTTGATTAATGATCAGATTACACATCTGGCGAACCAATTGGAAGAGCTGAATAACAAAGAAGCGGTCGTGGTGGGTGGTCTGGTCAAAAAAGCCCGTCCAATCCTGACCAAAAAACAGCAGGATATGGGTTTTGTGACACTCGAAGATAATACTGGCGAGATAGACCTGGTCATTTTCCCCAGCGTATGGGAAACCAGCGGCAGCCAGATTGAGAGCGGCGTGCTCCTGTTGGTAAAAGGGAAGGTAGACCACCGTGAGAGCAAGGTCAGCGTGCTTGCCGACCAGGTTACGCGTGTGGATACCAACGGACTGAAGGATACCCTGACGGACAACCGCAATCAGGGGCCTTACTATGAGCAGGTTCTGGCAAAGTACCTGCCGGATATCGGCGTGCTGCGGCAATTTGCCTATCCCGGGAACGCGGAACGCGCTTCCGGACAGGATTGGGCTGCGGAAAGCCTTGACCCGGAAGAAGACAGGGAGACATATGAGGAGCCCGAATGGGAGGCAGGCGCGTTTTTTGAGCCTCCGCCCGCTCGGAACACGCCGTCCGAACCCACGGCGGCGGAGGTGGATGCGCCGCGATTGGAACCGGATTTGCCAGCGCCCGAAGCACCGGCTGAGGAACCGGAAACCCCGCCGCCCTCAGCTGAAGCAGCTGACCAGCCCCAGCCCGCGCACCCCGCGCCCAAGCCTGAGGCGGAAAAACCGAAGGAAAACCCCCGCGCCCCCCGACTGTTGGTGACGATTCAATCCTGTGGGGAGCGGGAGCGCGATTTGCGCCACCTCCGACAGATACATGGATTTCTCACCTCGCACCCCGGCGAACACCGCTTTTTCTTTCACATCGCGGAGGCAGGCTGCAGCTACGAAATTGAGTTCCCTAACGAAACCACCGACATAAACGACCGGATCATTTCGGACCTCAGCCGTTTTGTTGGCGGGGCGAACGTGCGCGTTACGTTTGACTGAAAATTGACCATTGAGTGTACCTATGCCGGAAAATGACTTTGAATTTAACCCCACCGAAATTCTTATCCTGGCTGCCATTGGAAAACCGGGCGAGCGCACCTTTTTCCTGCGCGGAGGCAGCCGGAACTTCACTGTCACCCTGCGGATTGAAAAAATCCAGATACAAATGCTGGCGCTTGGCGTGCGGGAATTTTTAGCGGCGCTCAAAAATAAATACCCGTACCTGGATGACCAGGAGGCTGTCTTCGACGAACATCGGATGATACTTGAGCCTCCCATTGACCCGCTTTTTCAGGTGGCGGGCATGCGCATGGGTTACGATTCCCAGAAAGACCTGATTGTGATTATCTTCGAATCCGCCGAAAGGCCAGGGGGGTCAGAAGAGGGGTCGAAGGTTGTTCGGTTTTGGTGCAAACGCGGTGAGGCCGCGGGCTTGGCAGCCTGGGCGGATGAGCTTGCCTCCAGAGGCAGGCAAACGCCGGATATCATCGACCGCATCCAGGGGGGCGATGGGTTTTCGCCGCGCAATAACGGACACAAACACTGATTTGCCGCAATGGATACATCCGCGCAGCTGCGCGCGCTTGAACACGGGCAGGTCCGCCTTTTGGGTCAGTTCACGCGCAGTTCCAATTTTACCTTTTTGGTCAGCTGCGATTTGGCGGGAACGAGCCTGCGGGCGGTTTATAAGCCCGCCCGGGGTCAAAAGCCTTTGTGGGACTTCGCTCCCGAAAGCCTCCCGAAACGGGAAACGGCCGCCTGGCTCCTCTGCCGGCAGTTGGGCTGGGAATTAGTCCCGCCGACCGTCTACCGTGCGGAGGGACTACCGGCTGGGGCGGGTTCCTTGCAGTTTTTTGTGGAACACGACCCCGACTCGCATTATTTCACCCTGAAGGCTTCCGAACGCGAAACTTTGCGCCCGCTGGCGCTGTTTGACCTGCTGGCAAATAATGCCGACCGTAAAGGCGGGCATATCCTGCGCGGCGAAACCGGCCAACTTTGGGCGATTGATCACGCGCTGTGCTTCCACGCGCAGCCCAAACTGCGCACGGTGGTGTGGGATTTCGCCGGTCAGCCGTTTTCCGGGCCACTGGTGCAAGCCCTGAACGAGCTTTCGACCGCGTTGGCCCCGGGGCAGCCTTTTCCGCTGGAACTTGGCAAATACCTGAGCGAAGCAGAAACAGACAGCTTGCGCGAACGCTGCGCGAGGCTGCTGGCAAGCGGGCAGTTTCCCTTTCCGGAGGAAGACCGACGCGCGTTTCCCTGGCCGCCGGTTTGAACCGCCCCGCTATACTATAATGGAGAGCAACACAAATCCGTGAGGTGAACCGTGATTGAAACAGTCCGCTTGATGATGGTTGGTTTTGGTAATGTTGGCAAGGCTTTTGCCCGCTTGCTGTTGGATAAAGAAGCGGAACTCCTGGAACAATACCAGCTGCGCCTGGCAGTCACCGGCATATGCACCCGCTCCCACGGCGCGGCGATAGACCCGCGCGGGCTGGACCTGCGCAGCGTTCTTGAAACCCTGCAAGCCAGCGGCTCGCTCGGCAGCCTGGATCGGGCTGGTTTCAGCGGGAACGCCTTGGATTTCATCAGGGCTTGCGAGGGAGAGGTGCTGCTGGATTCCACGCCCGTTAATCCCAAATCGGGACAGCCCACTATCTCTCACCTGGAAGCCGGCTTACGTAAAGGCATGCACGCCGTCACGCCTAACAAGGGCGCGGTAGTGTTTGGCTACCAGCATCTGACGGCGCTGGCGGAAAGCCGCGGTAAAAAATTCCTGTTCGAATCCACCGTCCTGGATGGTGCGCCGCTTTTCTCGCTTTTCCGCAAGAATCTGAGCCTCGCGAATTTGAAAGGCTTCTCGGGCGTGCTGAATTCCTGTACCAACCTACTTATCGGTCGGATGGAAGACGGAGAAAGCTTTGAACAGGCGCTCGCGTACGCCCGTTCCATTGGCATCACCGAAACCGACCCCAGCAACGATGTGGACGGTTGGGACGCCGCCATTAAGGTATCGGCTCTGGCGACGGTTTTGATGAAGCACCCGCTGACCCCGGTGGAAGTGCAGCCGACCGGTATCCGCGGAATCACGCCCGAAAAAATCGCCGCCGCGCGCGCGGCAGGTAAACGTTGGAAACTGGTCTGCTCCGCTGGTTACGACGAGCAGGGACGCTTCTTCGCGCGGGTTTGCCCCGAGATGGTTGGCCCGGAATCGCCTTTTTATTCCTTGTACGGGACAGATTCCCTTATCGTTTTTAACACAGACGTGTTACCCGGGCTGGGTGTGCTTGAGACGAAAACCACCCCTTACACCACCGCGTATGGGATGCTCGCGGATGTGCTTTCTGCGCTGCGGGATTGAAACGCGCTATGCCGGTGGTATTCCTGGGGCTGGGCACGAATTTGGGCGATAGGGCAGCGAATTTGGCTGCCGCCCGCCAACAGCTCGGCGAGAAACTGACCCTTATTCGCGCCTCGTCTGTGTACGAAACAGAACCCTGGGGCTATCGTGAGCAGCCGGCCTTCCTGAACCAGGCGCTCCAGGCAGAAACCGACCTGAGCCCGCAAAGGCTGCTGCGCTTGCTTAAGCGCCTTGAGCGGCGCCTGGGCAGAACCCGCACTTTTCGTTACGGCCCGCGCCTGATAGATATTGACATCCTGTTTTATGACCGAACGGTCATAAACTCCCGGCGTTTACAAATCCCGCACCCGCGCCTGCCGGAACGCGCCTTTGTGCTCGTCCCGCTGGCAGAAATCGCCCCGGACTTCGTGCATCCCACCCTCGGACAGACTGTGCGTGAGCTTTTACAGGCCTGCCCGGATAAAGAGAGCGTGAAAAAGTGTTGAACGCGCTGGCCTTGACTGTCTTTTTACTGCCCGGGCTGTGCTGGTGGGTCTGGCTGGGAGAGCGCGGGAAAGACCCGCTGGAAGCCTTGGCGGACATCCTGGGTGTGAGCGCGGCGATAACAGCTTTGGGGGCGCTGTTTTTTTATGCGCTGCGCCTGCCGGTTTCAGCCGCTCTGCTGGGCGCGCTGCTCGGCTTAACCCTCATCCTGACAGGTTATGGAATCCATCAGAAGCGGAATGAACGCATGTTTTCGGGGGCTTGGCTGCCCGCGCTGGCATTTTTTGGCGCTCTGTGTTTTTGGCGCCTGTGGCAGGCAAAAGGCTTGGCGCTGCCCGCCTGGGTCGACTCATTGCACCACAGCCTGATTATCCGCAAGATGGTCGAAGCAGGCGGCCTGACCAGCACGCTTGAGCCGTACCTGCCCGGTCCGTTTTATTATCATTATGCCGTGCACAGCGCTGCCGCTCTGGTCTCGGCAATCAGCGGAACCCCACCAGCAGAAACCTTGCTCTGGCTCGGGCAGATTATTTCAGCGGGGGTTTCGCTCTCCACGTACAGCCTGGTGAAAGCCAGTACGAAAGATTGGCGCCCCGCTGCGCTGGCGGCCCTGTTGGCGGCTTTCGCCACCAAAATGCCCGGCTATTACCTCAGTTGGGGGCGATACACGCTGCTAAGCGGCATGTTCCTGCTGCCTTTGGCAATGGCGGAGGCAGTCAGGTTGGCAAACGGTGAGAAATCGCGCCGTTCCGCGCCGCTGCTGGCTGTGCTCACCGCCGGCACGCTGCTCAGCCACTACCTGGCGGCGGTATTGCTGGCGCTGTTCCTGTTGGTGTTGGCGCTCACCTTGCTCGCGCGGAATATCCGCCGAAAAAGCGGGAATTGGCAGCCGCTGCTGGCGCTGACGGGATCCGCGCTGGTTGGCTTAGGGCTGGTCTCGCGCTGGTATTGGCGCGTATTCCGCTACGCGCGGGGGGTGGTGGGGACCGAAATCCGATTGCCCGCTTCCGCTGCGCTGAGCGCTGATGATTGGGCCTATTTCTGGAACCTCGTCGGTCCGCTGACGGGATACATGGTGTTGGGCCTGGCTTTTGGCGGGCTGGTATGGGCGCTCACCCGCGCCCGCGCGCGCCCATTGGCAATCTGGAGTCTGCTTGTCGCGCTGCTTGCCCTGCCGCTGGGGCTGGTCTTGGGTCCCTTCCGCAGCGACCACTTCACTCTCGCGCTCTTTCTTCCGGCGGCATGCCTGGCGGCCTGCCTGCTCGTCTGGGCTGGGGATTGGGTGAGAGCGCGGCTGCCCCGCAAGGCGTGGGGAACGGCTGTCGTGCTGCTGGTTTGCGCGGCGCTGTTGGGCGGGGGTGCCTGGCTGAACCGCGAACCACTCAACGCGAGCACGGTTTTGGCGGATGAAAACGACCTGGCAGCCCTGGAATGGATTGACGAGCATCTGCCCTCAGACGCGCGCTTCTTCATCAACACCACCGGCTGGGGATATGGGCTGTATCGCGGCATGGACGGCGGCGCATGGGTTTTACCGTACACGGGCAGATGGACGCTCGCGCCGACCATCTTTTATACCTTCGGCGGCGAGGAGCAGACCTACAAATCCTGGATAGACTGGAATCAGCGCGCCTCGGGGATGAACAGCTGCACGGAAGACCTCAGGGCTTTGATGAAGGACGCCGGGTTGAATTACCTCTATCTGCGCGAGGGCGTTGGCAGCCTGCGGGCGAATGCCTTGCGGGATTGCCCGGAGGCAAAGCAGCTCTATTCAGCAGGTGGGGTCAGCATCTGGCTGTGGGACGCGGTCGGCACCAAAAACTGACCATCGCGCCAGGCTTAATACAGCTCCAGGCTGGAGCGGGGCAGGCTGCTAGGAAACCCTGCCTATGATTAGACTGCCGGACGTGATATATTTTAGCCAATGAAAACAGAAAATTGCCCGCTGCCGTTCGGTTTCGGAGAATCAGGCGCGCTCCAGATTGACGAAGCGGATTGGCACCTGGGCGTTTGAATGGATGCGGGCTGAACATACAATATGAAAATCCTCATCGCGACCACGAATTTCCCACGCTGGCAGGGCGATTTTCGCGTGCCTTTTATCTACGAGGCCGCCAAAGCCATCCAAGCCAAAGGGAACCAGGTGCGCGTGGTTACCATGCACAACCCAGGCTCGCAGGAACATGAAATCATGGAAGGGCTCGAGGTTTTCCGCGTGCGCTATCTATCGGAGGACAAAGAAAAGCTGCAGCAAGACGCGGCTGGCATCCCGGCCGCCTGGGAACGGGGCCTGAAAAGCCGCCTGCCGCTGATCCCGTTTTTCCTGGCTTATACCAAGGCGGTCGGCAAACATGCCGCGGGCTGCGATATTATCCACGCCAATTGGTCCCTTTCGGGGCTGGCGGCGCTGCTTTCGCGCAGCAGGCATAAGCTCCCTTATGTGGTCACCGTGCAAGGCAGCGATGTGTTCAAAACCCTGGACAAACCCGGTATCCGTCAGATGGTGGGTTTGGCGCTGCGCAAAGCCGGCAAGGTTATCGCGCTAAGCCGCGCCTTAAAAAACGCCGCGATGAAATTTGGCATCAAGGACGAGCACGTGGTTGTTATCCCCAACGGCGTTAACATCAGCCAATTCCCTTACGCCTCCGCGGACGAAAAGAAGCTCCAGGTGTTGTTTGTGGGCTCGCTGATAGAACGGAAAGGACCCGCCACGCTGCTGCAGGCAATGTGCCTGGTGCACCAGGCGCTGCCCGAAGCCAGGCTGGTAATGGTTGGCGAAGGGGACGAACGCGCGCGCCTGGAGCAGACCATCGCCGCGAACGAAATGGCGGATTACGTCCGCCTGGTTGGCACCCAAACGCAAAGCGCGGTGGCGGAGTTTATGCGCGAATCACGCTTATTCGTGCTGCCTTCCATAGAAGAAGGGCAGGGCGTCGTCCTGATGGAGGCGCTTGCCAGCGGCACGCCCTGCGTGGGCACCCGTGTGGGCGGCATCCCCGACGTGGTCACGGAGGATGTGGGCAGGCTGGTGGAACCCGGAGACGCGCCAGCCCTGGCGGAAGCCATCCGCGCGTACCTGACCGACACGGATTTGTGGCAAAAAGCCAGCACAGCCGGAAGACAGCGCGTGCTGGAGCATTATGATTGGAACCATCTGGCAGACGAAATCAGCGCGGTTTACGCTGAGGTTCTGGTTGAAGGAAGCGCATGAGAGAATACCAAAAAGACTTTATCACCCTGTATGACGATTTTCAGGACGGCGAAAACCGCAAACGCAAAGCCGAGAAAATTAATTACGTCCTCGAAAAACTTAAGCTGCACAATCCGCAGGGCACCTGCCTGGATACCGGCTGCTCCAACGGCATCATCACCAAAAGCATGGCTGAGCTCTTTGCTTCCGTGGTGGGCGTGGATATTGACATGACCGCTATGAAGCTGGTGGACCCGCGCGAAAACCCGGCTGTCTCTTACGTCTACGGCGACGCGATGGGACTGCCTTTCGTGGATGAGGCCTTTGAGGCGCTGGTGTGTTCCCAGACCTACGAACACGTCCCGTCCTCACCGCATCTTTTTGCTGAGGTGCTGCGCGTGATGAAGCCGGGCGGCGTGGTCTTTTTCAGCGGACCTAATAAAACCTTTCCGATTGAGCCGCACTACTACCTGCCTTTTCTGCATTGGCTGCCGGAGAAATGGGCGGACGGCTACTTGCGCCTGACCAAGCGCGGCACGCACTATTACGAGCGCTCCCGCACCTATTGGGACCTGCGCCGCACTTTTCTGAGGGATTACGAAGTGCACGACGCGATGCGTTACGTGCTGCAATACTTCGCCCTCACAAACCCAAAGGCGGGCATGCGCCGGCTCTACGCTTTGGCTGCCAAGCTGCCGCCGTTCTTATTAAAACTTCTCTCGCCGTTCATGGTAAATATCAACTGGGTCCTGGTCAAACGTGAGGCAGGAAAAAATGGCGCAAGAAACATACAATTCGCGCGTTAGGCGGCGCCGGCAAGAAATTGAGCGCGAGCTAACCCGCTCGGGGCCGGACGCGTGGAAATATTTTTCCACAGCCATCTATTCTCATTGGCAAATGGTCATCGAGGACCAAATGCCAAGGTACCTGAACGGGCTGAGCCTGGACGTGGGCAGCGGCGAATGCCCCTACCGCGCGGTCGCGGAGCGTTACACCACCCGACTGCTTTTAATGGACCATAACGCGCAGCCCATCCGGATTGACCTGAGGGGGGACATCCGGCACATCCCGCTGACTGGCGGGGCGCTCGACAGCGTGGTGTGCCTTCAGGTGCTGGAGCATGTCGCCAACCCTTTTGAGGGCATTGCCGAAATGGGACGGGTGCTCAAACCGGGCGGCGTTTTGCTGCTTTCTGTGCCGCATCTGAGCCGCCTGCATGAGCTGCCCCACGATTACTTTCGTTATACCGAATACGGGCTGCGGGAGCTGGCAAAAGCTGGCGGTTTTGAGGTGTTGGAGCTCGAGCCGGTCGGTGGCTTGGTCTCTTTCCTGGGGCACCAGCTTTCGATGGTATATCTGACCGTCTTTTGGCCCCTGCGTTTTCTCAGACCGCTCACGCTGTTCGTTAATAAGAACCTGTTCACCCGTTTTCTCTTATTTGTGGATAAGTACCTCGGGTTCAAGTCGCTCTTTCCGCAGGGCTACGCGCTGGTCGCCCGCAAGCTATGAAGAATTGGCCGCAAATACGCAGAATTCTTCGGATTGCCGGCACGCTTATCGGTTTGGTAATCTTTGGCTACCAGCTCTATGTGGGCATCACGAATCTTGCCGCTCAAAAACAGCAGCTCCATCTGGTTTGGGGCTGGGTTTTCCTGGCGTTGGCGGTTTATCTGTTGGTGTATTTCCTGCAGATGGTTAATTTATGGCTGATGTATCAAATCAATTTCCCTGATATTAAGCTCAAGCCCATCGTACAGGGAAACGCGATGTCTTTCCTTCCCAAATATACCCCCGGCTATATCTGGGGTTATCTTTCTCGCGCCGACTGGCTGGAAAGCCGCGCGGGCATCCCCGGCGCGTATTCCTGGTTGGTGACGGTTCTGGAAGTTGTTACGACGCTCATGTCTGGTCTGGTGGTGCTGCTGCTGAACTGGGCACTGCGGGGAGGGCGAAGCCTGGCGCTGGCCGCGCTCGCGCTACTGCTCCCGTGGCTGGTTTGGCTGCTCTTACGCGCCGCCTTCCACGCCGCGCGCCGTTATATCAAGAAAGAAGAGAGACAGCAGGTTTTGCAGGGCTTCGCGATTTCGTTCCCGCGCTGGGCGCTCATCAGCGTCAATTCCATCTTCCAATGGCTGCTGTTAGGCGTCGGACTGCGCCTGATCGGCGCGGGTTTTTCGTACCCGCAGGGGCTGCCGTTCTGGACGGCGCTCTGGAAGCATATCTACGCCTTTTGCCTCTCCTGGCTGGGGGGCTTTTTGGCTGTGCTCATCCCAAACGGGTTGGGGGTGCGTGAAACTGTCCTGAATACCCTTCTGGAATCACAGGCGGGTTTGGCACCCTCCGCGGCAGTCGTGATTTCCGTCGCCTCGCGCGTTTTACTCTTTCTGACGGAGCTGGGTTGGCTGCTGCTGGCGCTGCTGGTAAAGCAAAATCCGCCTGCCGACCAGAAATACTCCTAAGGTATTATTGCGCGCTTGAGAACTCTCCCGTAAGATATAACCAAGAACAAAGATCGTGGAGGATCCTATGAAAAAATACTTAAGTGTTCTCGTTATTTGTCTTCTCGTCTTACTGTTAGGAATAGCACCAATCAGCCAAAGCCATCAGATGGCTTTCGCTGCGGCCACCACCAAGAGCTTCTCATCCAACTACACGCTTGTGAACCTGGGTGGAGATACCGCCGCGGTGACTGCCAGCTACGTCGCTCCGAACGGTGCTGAATGGGGCAACTCTATCTTCAAGTCCTTCTCCATTCCTGCAGGCGCGAACCAAATCGTCCGTCAGTATGACGATACCGGTTTGACCCCCGGCAGAGGTTCCGTGGTGATTGCCTCATCGCAGCCTCTCGGCGCGCTCGTCCAGGAAATTGTCCGCACTGGTGTGCCGTCTTCCGGCGCATATACTGGCATTGATGCTCCCAGCGCCATTTGGTACGTCCCGATGGTTTCCCGCAAGGGTTCTTCAGCCACCGGCACCGCCAACAGCCAGATTGTTATCCAAAACGTGGGCACCTCGGCTGTTAATTTCACCGTCGCCCTGACTGCTTTTGGCGCTGCGTCTCCCACCTACACCAAGTCCTATACCGGGCTGGCAGCGGGTGCTTCCATTTTGTATGACATCGAGGAAGAAACCAACCTGCCCACCGGCTTCTGGGGCTCCGCTGTGGTATCAACCGCGAGCGGCTCCCTCGGTGTTGTCTCCCACTTGTTCTTCGGCGCCGACAGTCTGATGGCATTCAACGGCTTTGCTGCGCCCGATACCTCCTGGTTTATCCCGCTGCTCTACGTCCGCCTGGGCAACTCTCTGACCACCTCCCTGGCAATTCAAAACCTGAGCGGCGGCAGCATCCCGGTGGGTGACCTTACCATGACTTGCACCAAGAACCCGGCCGCTCCCGGCGCTGGCACCCTCACCCTGACCAACCACACCGCGATTCCCAACAACGGGGCATACACCTTCAACACCCTGACCGATACCGCCCGCTTCCCGGATGCCGGATGGTATGGCAGCTGCAAGATCAGCTCTGCTACGGCCAAAAACACGGTTGCCCTGGTTATGTACCGCTACACCGCCAATGCCGAACAGGCCGCCTACGGCGCTGTTCCGGGCAGCCTGAGCAGCACCAAAGTGTCTGTTCCGTTGGTAGCCAAACGCCTGGCAAATGGTTATGCGAACGTTGTTACTATTCAGAACCTTAGCAACAGCACCGCGAATGTGACCATCACCTACACCCCTGCTGGCGGCGGCACACCTATCGTTCGCTCCGGCCTGACGATTGCTGCCGGAGACAGCCTCATCCGCAACTTCCGCCTGACCGGAACTGAAAGCCCTGAAATCGGAGCTGGTTGGGTTGGTTCCATGTCTGTTTCCGCGGATAAACCAATCGCGGCTTACGTCGCGAATACCTACCTGAACCCCAGCGGTGACCAGTTCATGGCCTACCTGGGCTTCAACTACTAAACCTTACTTTGATTGTAGTAAACCCTCACGGAATAACTCCCGTGAGGGTTTATAATTTAAGCACTTATGAAAAAGACACTCCTTCTCTTCCCGCTTGTCCTTTCCCTGTTACTGGCCGCCTGCTCGTCAAAGCCCGCTGCCCCAACGGAGCCCGCGTCCAACCCTTCAGCGACCCTGCCCGCGGCGGTTGAAACCTCTCCCCAAACGACTTATCCGTCTGCTGAGATGATGTTGAGCAGTGCCTATCCGATTAAGCTGCCGGATGGCGTTCCGCTGAACAGCCTTTCCGCCCCCGCTGAAGCGCTGCCGCCTCAGGAAGGTTTTGCCTCCATCAGCGGGCTGCTCTACGCCTATGATATCTCGCAAATCCTGGTAAATACAGATTTCTGGCTTTTCCCGGCTGTCACCGTCGGAGACCAAAAAGTCCCCCCGCCCCTCATCACCAATGGGGACCCAGCCGAAGGTGATATCTACGGGCGGACTGACGCGAACGGCGCGTTTTATCTGGATAGAGTGCCTGCCGGGGATTATTTCCTGCTCATCAACTATCCGGACCATACAGTCTTTGGGCAAGCCAGCCCTACACCAGATGCGTATCTGCTCATCACAGTTGCCGCGGGGGATCGGGTGGCGTACGGGGTTATCTACACGCTGCGCTAATTTCAGGGGTTGGTCAGGAACGGGATAATCAGCGTATATATCGCCTGGTAGCGGATAAGCTCCGCGCTTAAGACGCCGTCTGCGTCTTTGCCGCCCAGGATGAACAGGGCATTCCCGTAACCCGCCAGGCTTTGGTCCGTGCGCGGGTTTTTGACCGGCATGCCGGCATCCGAAAGCCAACTGCCATCTTTGGGGTTGAATTGCCAGATCGTGTTATCGGACACCGCGAAAATAAAGTCGTTCAAGGCGGCGCCTGAACAGCGCGCGCACTTAAAAGGCGTTTTGCCTTCCACTCGCCACGTCAGTTCCCCCACAAGCGCTGTGCTCCAGACTGAATCCAGCGCTTTCCGTCCGTTGGTTCCCCCGAACACATAGAACGTATCGCCAACGAGCGCCGACGCCATTGCTTCCCGCGCGCCGGGCAGGCTGCCGGCCTTGGTCCACGCATCCGCTGTCGGGTCATAGCACAAAACGCTGTCCAGAACCTGGTTTCCGTCCCATCCACCAAAAAGATACAAGCTGCCGCCGCCCACACCCAGCGCGTACGCGCTGACCGGGTAGGGTAAATCAGCCTTGCGTTCCCAGGTGTCGCTCTGTGGGTCGTAGACTTCCAAGGCGTTGGTAAGCTCCCCGGATGTTAGCCGACCGCCGGGCACGAAAATTTTGCCGTCCAGCAGCGCGGCGGAGATATCCGCAACAGGCAGCGGTTTTTGGGCGCCCGCGCTCCACGCGTCCTGCTCCGGGTCATAGATATCCACGCGATTCGAGGCGCCCAACACGGAGCTGCCGCCAATCGCGTACAGCCTGCCGCCAGCGCTCACGACCGCTGCCCCGGCCACTTCTTCAGAAACAGGAGCCTTAATCTGCCAGCGCTGCGCCATCAAAGCTGAAAGCACCGGGTCGGGCGTGGCAGATTGGGGCTGGAATAACGGCATAGCAGCCAGCGCGAAAGACAGCCCGACAAGCAAAGCCAGGCTCAAAAGCGCCAGCCCCAGCCAGTATGTTCGCAGAAAGGCTTGCAAAGGCGTTTGCTCGGGTTCGCTCGGGCGAAGCGGCTCAGGAACCAAAATTTCCACATCCCCGCTGCTTCCAGACGGAGATTTGATGATGCCCTGTTCAATCGCGTAGAGCGTGGCTTCCATGCGGGAGGTTACCCCGATTTTGCCGAAAATATTGCCCAAATGAACCTTGACGGTGTTCACGCTGATAAAAAGCAGCCCGGCAATTTCCTTGTTGCTCTTTCCCTGACCAACAAGCTGCAAAATTTCAATCTCCCGATCGCTGAGGGGCTGTTTTTCCATAGAGTGGTTTTACCCGCGAATATTGCCGCAGGCAGGCATAATTATACAGGGTTAATCCGTCTGGGGTCCGCTTTGGGCTCTTGAGCCGCGCGGAACACCCGGCTTATTTATAAAGCAGGACGATATTATAGGTATGCGACGGGGGCACGTAGGTGTTCGCGCTGGTGTAGTAGGTGCGCCCGCTGCCGCCATACCAGGACGCTTCAGAAGCCAGCCTGGGGCGCCCGCCCTGCGTGGCTGCGTCCCAGTTGATATCCACGTCGCGGAAAGTGATATCTACGGATTTGCCCCAACAGTAGGTCAGGCAGGCGTTCAAGGTGTTTTGTTCCACCACCATAAAGTGTAAATGGTGCCCGGTGCTGTACCCGGTGTCATCCGCAAAAGCAATGGTCTGACCTTGATAGACGGGCACGCCAAATTTCCGCAGGTTCGCCGGCACGCTGCCCTTGGCGATATGCAGATAGAGGTGATAGGTATATGGCGTGGTGGACCGGTCTTGAATCGTGATGCTGTTGGTGCAAGCTGAATCGCCGTTGTTGCAGCTGTCCTTAAAGTGATAAACAAAACCGGACTTCGCGGCGGTAATCTCAAACATCGTACCGTCCGCGAAGTCGAAAGCGTAAAGGCAGTAATTGTTGGCACAGGAAGTATGCCCGACCGACCAGGTCAGGCGCTTGGTGAGACCGCCGCGCCAGGGGAGCTTGAAGCCGCCGTAAACCGTACCGGTGGTAGAGGCTTTGGGGTCGTATTCCGTGAAACGCGCGTAGATTTCAGAATCCCTGAAATCCGATTCCATCAGCTTCGATAGAAAGGTTTTATCGTCCTTCTGGAACAACTCCCATCGACCGCTTTTGTCGTTCCATAACGCCAGGAAGGCGTCTGGTTCACGCGCCAACAGTTCGCCGGTATCGGAGTCGCTGGCTGCCATCCAAAGGACTGCCTGGGTTTTTTCCGGGTTGAAGCTGATGTCATCCAGAGTCAGGTCGCTCAGCCCGTGTTCTTTCAGAGCCTCGGGCAGCTGGGCGAAAAGCAGGCTGTCCAGCGCCGCCCCGGAAGGCGTGCCCTGCCCGGGCGGGTTCTTGGAGCTGTCTTTCTTGCCGTCTGAGAAGATTAACACAAGGCTCAACCCAAACAGGAATACCGCGGCAATAAACAGAAACCGATAACTTTTTTTGGGGCGGTTTTCCGGGTCAGTCTCTGGAGTAAAGGTTTGATTATTCATTCGTCACCACGCAATCATAGCTAATACAGAGTACTCTCCGATAATGGGTGCAATTGTTATGCCAGGCTGATTGAAAAGGAATCCGAACCACAACCCGGAAAAACGGGTCAGACACTGTGAAAAACAATGCGATTTGATGTGAGGTTTTTGGGAGCCGGCACCCGCCAACCCGACGCCGGGATAGGCGGTACGCGGGCTGCCAGCGCGAATAAGCAGACGCGAGCCGCTTATCATTCGTAAAAGGGCTGCTCTGATTTTTGCCGCGGGAGTTATTCTTTGGGAGTCTGGGGAAGATTATACAGGCTTTGGATAAGCATGGTTTTCTTGTATCATACTTTATGTGTGAAGATGAATGCGCAAGAACGAGTTGGAACACCACAAAGCAGGCTGCCCGACTTAAAAGCAATGCGGGAGTATATCTTTACGGATATCGCGCAGGAACTTAACATGCGCCCCGGAAATTTGATATACAAAGCTTGGCATCAACTCATGCAAAAAGCCGCGCAGGAATTCGCCGAGCTTCTGCTCACCATCGAGCGGTCTTTGGCGGCGGGGGATGTCTATCAAAGCGCGAAACTGGCATTAGGGTACTTAACCAACGGGCAGGAATTTATTGGCAGGGAGCGTGTCCCTCACGACGCGCCTTTACTGGTTGTGGCAAACCATGCCGGCGCGGCGGACAGTCTTGGCGCGCTTGGTTGCGTCGCCAGAAACGACAGCAGTATCGTGGCGGGTAAACGTCCCATGCTCGAAGTGCTCCCTAACATCTCGCGCCACCTGGTGTTTTTGGAAAAAGACCCGGTCGGGCGCATGGAAAACATGCGCAAGATTATCGCGAAACTTAAGGCGGGCGAGTCGGTAATCATCTTTCCGAGAGGTTCTTTGGAACCAGACCCGGCTTTGGCGCAGGGCACGCTGGAGTCCCTCAAATCCTGGTCAGAAAGCGTAGGGGTTTTCCTCTCCAAGGTGCCCGAGGCCCGTTTGCTGCCTTTGTTAATCAGCCAAACCGTCGCGCCCAGGGTTTGGAACAGCTTGCTTGTCGCCTGGGCGAAGACTCCGAAAAAACGCCGTCAGATTGCGCTCATCATGCAATTTGCCATGCAGCGGCTGCGCCCGGATAAAGACTGGAAAATTCCTATTCGCGTGCAGGTGGGGGAATCTTATGACCCGCGTGCACTCTCCAACACGTTGGACCCGCGGGAAATTAATCATTCTGTCCGGCAGGTAATGTCTGAACTGCTGCTTTCCGCCTATCCAGCCAGCGCCTGAGCGCTGCTAATCCAACCACTCAATCAGCGCGGCTTCTCCCTGCCCCACGCCCACGCACAGCGCCGCCAATCCATAATACGGGCGCCTGGCAGCGGGGGCTCTGCGGCGCATTTCGTGCACCAGGGTGGTCAGGATGCGCGCGCCCGAGCATCCCAACGGATGACCCAGCGCGACGGCTCCGCCGTTCACGTTCGTAATATCGTGCGAAAGCCCCAGTTCCCGCATAACAGCCAGAGCTTGCACCGCGAAGGCTTCGTTGATTTCCGCCAGGCCGATATCCTCAATCGCCAGGCCGGCTTTTTTGAGGGCGCGGCGGCTCGCTTCGATAGGCCCCAGGCCCATGACGCGCGGTTCAATTCCCGAAACGGCGCCGCTGACCACGCGGGCGAGCGGTTTAATTCCCAGCGCGCTGGCCTTATCCGCGCTCATCAGCACCAACGCGGCGGCGCCGTCGTTCAACCCGGAGGAATTGCCCGCGGTAACGCTGCCGTCGGGTTTGAAGGCGGGTTTAAGCTTACTCAGGGCTTCCAGGCTGGTATCGCGGCGCGGACGTTCGTCCTGGCTGACAAAAACCGGCTCCCCTTTGCGCTGCGGGATGGGCACAGGCAGGATTTCCCCGGCGAACTTGCCCTGGTCCTGGGCGGCGACCGCGCGCTGATGGCTGAGGAAGGCGAACTCGTCCTGCTCCTGGCGGGTAATGCCGGTCTGCACGGCGATGTTTTCAGCGGTCAGGCCCATCGCGTCCGTGCCGTAGAGCGCTTCCATGCGCGGGTTGACGAAGCGCCAGCCCAGCGCCGTGTCGAAAGCGGTCAGGTTACCCCCGCCGGAGGTTTTGGCGAAGGCGTAGGGCGCGCGGCTCATACTCTCCACGCCGCCAGCTACGTAGATTTCGCCATCCCCCGCGCGGATAGCCCGGGCAGCCAGGTTTACCGCCGCCAGCCCGGACGCGCACAGGCGGTTGACCGTCAGGGCGGGCACCTGGGGCGGGAGCCCGGCCAGCAGCGCGGCCATGCGCGCCACGTTGCGGTTGTCCTCGCCAGCCTGGTTGGCGCAGCCGAAGATGACTTCGTCAATCTCGTGTGGGTCCATGCCTGCGCGCCGCACGACCTCGGCGATGACCAGCGCGGCAAGGTCGTCCGGGCGGACGGTGGAGAGCGCGCCGTTCAGGTTTCCGATGGGGGTGCGCAGGGCTTGGACGATGACAGCTTCGTTCATCAGGGGGCTCCTTTGGGTCGGGATTATCTGAATTTTACCATCAGGCGGGTACGCTCTGAATCAGTACGCTGCTTCCCAGACCAGGCGTTTTTTACGGTATACTTAAACATGGAACCCTGCTCATCTCACCCATCGTGCAGGGAAAATTTTCCAAAAAAAGGAGGATGCGCATGCCCGCTAAGGGATGGGTAGAAATCAACGAACTGTACTGCAAAGCCTGTGAGTTGTGCGTCACCGACTGCCCAAGCAAGGTTTTGGCACTCGATCTCACCCGACTCAGCCCCAAAGGCTATCACCCCGCCATCATGGTGCACCCGGAAGCATGTACCGGCTGCGGTATCTGCGCGGTGGTCTGCCCGGACGCCGCTATCACCGTGTACCGCGGCACCAGACCAGAGAAAGTGGAAAAGGAGGTGGAGCATGGCGCGTGAACTGATTAAAGGCAACGTTGCCGTGGCGGAAGCCGCGGTGCGGGCCGGTTTAGTTTCATATTTTGGCTATCCGATTACCCCCCAGACCGAACTTTTGGAATACCTTTCCGGGCGCATGCCAGAGCTTGGGCGTGCGTTTGTACAGGCGGAAAGCGAACTGGGCGCCATCAACATGGTCTACGGCGCGGCTTGTACCGGCCGGCGCACCATGACCTCCAGTTCCAGCCCGGGCATCAGTCTGATGCAAGAAGGGCTCTCGTATATCGCCTGCACGGAACTGCCCGTAGTGGTGGTGAACGTCGTGCGCGGCGGACCAGGGTTGGGCAACATCGCGCCTTCCCAGGGCGATTACAACCAGGCAACCCGCGGCGGCGGTCATGGTGAGTATCACCAATTGGTCTTGGCGCCGGCTTCCGTGCAAGAAGCCGTGGACCTGACCACCCTGGCGTTTGACCTGGCCGAAAAATACCGGAATATCGTCATGATACTGATGGACGGCAGCCTGGGGCAGATGATGGAACCCGCCGAGCTGCCGCCTTTCCAGCCAATCAAGACAGAAGTCCCGGATTGGGCGGTGAACGGCGAGAGCGGACGCGCCAAGCGCGTACTGACCTCTATAAATATTGACCCTCCGGCGCAGGAACGCACCAACATCCGCCTGATGTCCCGCTGGCAGGAAATTGAAGCCAATGAAGTCCGCTTCAAGGGTTATTACCTGGAAGACGCGGAATACGTGGTAATCGGCTACGGCACCGCCGGCCGGATCGCGCTCTCCGCGGTGCGGACAGCGCGCGAAAATGGCATTAAGGTCGGGCTGCTGCGCCCAATCACCGTGGCGCCCTTCCCGGTCAATGCAATTGAAGCGCTGATTCCCAGCACCAAAGCCTTCCTGGTTGTGGAAATGAACAATGGGCAAATGCTGGAAGATGTGCGCCTGGTGATTTCCGGACGCAAGCCTATCGCTTTTTACGGCAGAATGGGCGGCGTGGTTCCCTATCCGGACGACGTCCTGCGGGAGATTCAGGCGCTGATTTCGCCAGATGTCAGCTTTGAAGGACACCCTCGCGACCGTTGGCTGGCGCAAATGCGCGCTGAATTTGGAACAGGAGCTTGAGATGGTTGAATCAGACGTGAAACTGGTCGCTCAACGCCCGATTGGCTTTGAAGAGCGCGTTACGCATTACTGCCCCGGCTGCACGCACGGGGTGGCGCACCGCCTTATCGCGGAAGTGTTGGAAGAAATGGGCGAGCTGGAGCATAGCATCGGCGTCGCGCCGGTCGGCTGCGCGGTGTTTGCCTACAATTACTTCGCTTTTGACTTTGTGGAAGCCGCGCACGGGCGCGCCCCAGCCATGGCAACCGGCATTAAGCGCACGCTGCCGGACCGCATCGTCTTCACCTACCAGGGCGATGGCGACCTGGCTTCCATTGGGATGGGTGAAATTGTGGCGGCGGCTGCCAGGGGTGAACAAATCACCACGATTTTCATCAACAACACCAACTACGGCATGACCGGCGGTCAGATGGCGCCCACCACGCTGCCCGGGCAAGTGACCACTTCCTCTCCGCAGGGTCGGGACGTGGAACGCCAGGGCTACCCCATCCGCACCGCGGAAATGTTGGCCACTCTGGAAGGCGCCGCGTATGTAGTGCGGCGCAGCTTGCATGACGCGCGGAATATCCGCCTGGCGAAAAAAGCGCTGCGCACGGCCTTTGAGGTTCAGAGGCAAGGACTGGGTTTCTCCATGGTGGAGCTGCTTTCCACCTGCCCGACCAACTGGGGCATGACGCCCGCCAACTCGAGAATTTGGCTGGCGGAACACATGCTTCCCTACTACCCGGTCGGCGATTATAAGGTCTCGGACGCGATTGCTTTTGAGAAGCAGGGAGGGAACTGACATGCAGAATGAAATCATCATTTCTGGATTTGGCGGCCAGGGGACGCTCTACGCCGGTCAGCTTTTGGCGTATGCCGCCATGGACGAAGGCAAACACGTGACCTGGATCCCCTCTTACGGCCCGGAAATGCGCGGCGGCACTGCCAACTGCACCGTGGTAATCTCTGACCAGGAAATCGGCTCCCCGACAGTCCGCAATCCGCGGGCGGTTCTGGCGATGAACCTCCCCTCGCTGGATAAATACGAGCCGCTTGTGGCCGCGGGAGGCTGCCTGGTGGTCAACCAATCCATGGTAAACCGCGCCGTGACCCGGACGGACCTGCGCGTGGTTGTGCTGCCTGCCAACGCTATCGCGATGGAAATCGGCAACGAACGCGCCACCAACATGGTGATGCTGGGCGCGCTGATGGCAAATATGGACATTTTACCCGAAGGTGCCCTGGAACGCGCGCTAAAAGCGCATACCGCCCAACGCCTGCAAAAATTCGTGGAAATGAACACCCGCGCGCTGGCGCGCGGGGCGGAATATAAGGCGAAATAAACTGCCCGAACAGGACCAGCTGCCCGGCTTAGGACCGGGCAGCTTTTTATTGCGCGTAAAGAAACCCGCGGATAACACCTGTATAATTAAAGACGCCAATGGAAACTGAATTTTACCCCTCCAAACGCCTTGGGCTGTGGGTCAGCCTGATTTTACTGGCCGTCACCCTCACCCTGCTCGTTCTGCTGGTTCTAAACCCCGCCGGGTTTGGCACGGCTCTGGCGCTGCCGTGGAAATTCGCGGCAATCTTACTGCTGGCGGCGTTTGCTCTGGGGCTGCTCAGCCGGGTTTATAAGCTGCTCACCACGCGTTACATGCTTGGGCGCGGCGGGCTTGCGCTGCGCTGGGGGCTTAGGCGGGAAGTTATTCCGATGCCGGCTCTCAACTGGATACGCCCTGTCACGGATTTCCAGACAAAACTGCCTCTGCCCTTGGGGGCACTGCCCGGGCTTATTTTTGGCGCGCGCAAGGTGTTGGGCTTGGGCGTGGTGGAGTATGCCGCCTCAGACCGGCGCGCGTTGCTGCTCGTCGCCGCCTCCGGGCGTTATTTCGCGATTTCTCCGCGCGACCCGGAGACGTTCCTTAGCCTGTATGACCGCCTGAACGAACTGGGCAGCCTCAGCAGCTACGAACCCCGTTCCGAAAGCCTGGACAGCTTGCGTAAAAAAATCTGGCAGGATAAAACCGCCCGCGCTTTGCTGGTTGGGGGCCTGGCGGCGGGGGTTTTGGTGTTGGGGCTGGCGTTTGGGCTGGCGGGCAGCCGCGCAGAAATTACCTGGACAACGCTCGAGTTGGTGCCGTCCAACCACGCATTCCTGTTCGCTTTTTTCAGCCTGGCGATTTGGCTGATGAATTTTGGAATCGGGCTGTTTTATTATTTGCGTGGGGGCCTCGAAAAGACAATGATTTACGTGCTATGGGCAGGTTCGATTCTGATTTCGCTGCTTCTGACTGCCGCGCTGCTCATCCTGGCACTATAACTGCATCGTTTCAATGCAGACTCTCAGGATTGAGACCGAAGGGACCGCAATGCGAACAGGCGCCCCCGGGAAACCAGGGATTCCGTGCTATAATCCAAAAAGAAGCGGAGTGAATTCACCCCGTAATTTTGCATTGAAGCTATGAAAGCGCCGCGCACCTTACCAATCCAATATTCCGGTTACGCGGGTTGCCTTTTGGCAGCGTTGGCTTTGACGCTTATTCTGACGGGCTGCGCCCGCGCTGCGGCCACGCCCACCGCGCTTGCCTTCCCGGACTCGGCGGAACTCAGCCCCATCCCGGCGTTCACAAACACGCCCACGCCAGAGGTCTGGAATACCTTCGCGCCGTACAGCATTGAGCCTGCCACGCCGATTCCTCCGGCGGCTGAGCGGATGGCTCTGCCTGAGGACGTGGAAATCTGGCTGTTTTTAGGCTCCGACCAGGAAGCTCCGTACCGGGGGCGCACCGACGCGGTTCATCTGGCGTTTGTCAATAAGCGGCTCTCAAAAGCCAGTGTGATTTCTATCCCCGGCAGCCTGTTTGTGTACATTCCGGGATACACAATGCAGCGTCTGAACACGGCTTATGCCCTGGGCGGGATGAACCTGGTTCGGGAGACGCTCGCGTATAACTTTGGAATAAAACCGGACCGCTTCACGGTTGCTCACCCGCAGGAATTTGGCTGGCTGGTGGACGACCTGGGCGGCGTGGATGTCAGCGTTTTATTGCCCATCCGCGATGCTTGCGGCGGTCTGCCGGCTGGCTTGCACACCATGACCGGTCAAAAAGCTTTGTGTTATGTGTCGTATCTCTCTGGCGAGGATGAGATTGACCGGACCCGAAGGCAGCAGCAAATGCTGCAACTGCTCTTTACAAAATTAGTCCAAAATGGAAGATTGGTTAAGCTGCCGGCGATGTACGTCTCGTACATACACCAGCTGGACACCGATTTTTCGCTGCCGGAACTGCTGCTGGATATCCCGCTTTTCTTACGCCTGGGCGACCCGCAGCGCCTGAGCTACTATTTGCTCGGCTGGAACGAGCTCCAGAGCTGGGAACTGCCGGATAACACCCAAACCAGCGTGCTCCTCCCGGACGCGGAAGCGGTAAGCGCGGTTTTTGCGCGGGCGTTGGCGGACGTCCTCCAAGCCAGCCCGCTGGGAGAAATCGTGCTCACCTACGAAGCTCAGCTGACCGAAGCATCGGCGTTTACGCCGACGCCGCTGACCCCAACGGCAACTGGCGCCCTCCCGGGCATTACCGGAACGCCAACCCCAACGCGCACCTTACCGCCCGGTGTTACGCCAACCCCCGGCAGGACGCGCACAGCCGTACCAACTGCCATTTTCCCGACCCCCTATCCTGTGATTACTCCCACGGACGGGGGCGAGTATCCTTAACAGAGGAACAACTTTGTTCTGATGCATATGGGCGCCAAACCACCGACAATCAAGACTGTTCTGAGCAGAATATTTCTGGTCTGTGTTTTTGTGCTGCTGGTGCTCAAGCCTGTGCCGGCTGTTTCGGTGCCGCTTCCATCTGAAGGGCCGCAGCGTTCGGTCATCCTGAGCATGGACTACACTATCTACGAGTGGTGGCTGCTCTCCTGGAAAACTTCGCAGGTCCTCTGCCAGATTTACGCTGAACACGAATCCTGGCCTGACGACAGCGAAGTTTTATATTATTGCGGAAGCAGCATCCTCAGCCAGTGGAAAAAGACCTCCGCCTGCGTGTTTGACGACCAAATCACTAACCCCCAGCAGTGCGCGGGTTTGTATCTGCACCTCGCGAACGTCACCCCATCCTCCCGCAAGGTAGAAGTGAAGCTGCCGCCAGCCGAGGTGTATATCTCGGTGGTTGGCTGTGGAAACGCACCCGGAAAAAACCAATGCACATCCCTGCCTTTCTTGCGCCTGGAGGCGGTGGAACCGCTGCCCAACGAGCAAATTATCCTGATTCTGGGGACGCTGAACGGACAGCCTTTCACCTGCCCTGGTAATATTTGCGACCTACCCTTATCCCCCACGGGAATGAACGGCGTGGAAGTCGTGTTTTGGGCAGAGTCCAGCTACGGAGACGCAAGCAAAAAATTTAACGCGCAAGTGCGCGTGATACCCTGGGGAGATTTTGCCAACCCGGACGCCGCCTCGGCGGACCAACCAGTCTACTATGTGGATGTGCTCAGCTCTCAGTACCATCAAGAGAGTCTTTCCAGCTGTTCGAATATCTGGCAGGCTTTCTTGCCCGTGGACGGCGCGCCAACCTGGTTGAATACCCCCTCGCTCTCAGAGAACCTGGTTTCTATGAACGAGTATTATCTGCTGGCAGGGTCCTTGATTAAACAAGGATTGGTGGATGCCAGCGCCTGCCAGCACGGCGGCCTGGAGAGTAACGGAGCCGCGAACGTCTGCGGAATGGAATTGGCGCGCCCCTATGTCAACGAATGGCAGAATAGCTTTAACGCGGAAATCTTACAGGTTGCCAACAACACCGGCGTACCGGCGCAGTTGATGAAGAACATTTTCAGCCGCGAGAGCCAGTTTTGGCCGGGTATCTATGCCAGCGTGAGAGAAGCCGGGTTGGGTCAACTGACCGAGTTGGGCGCGGATGCCGTGCTGTTGTGGAACCCCGAATTTTTCACGCAATTCTGCCCGCTGGTGCTCTCCGAGGAGACCTGCCAGCGCGGTTTTGGCAACCTGGACGAAGCCCAGCAAGCCATGCTGCGCGGCGCGTTGGTACAAAAAGTGAACGCGAGCTGCCCGGATTGTCCGGTGGGGATTGATCTGACCCAGGCAAACTTCAGCATCAGCGTTTTCGCGCGCGGGCTGCTGGCAAACTGCGAACAGGTCAACCAAATCATTTACAACGCGACCGGCAGAAGCGCGGGTCAGCTTTCGACATATGAGGACTTATGGAAGTTCACCCTGTTGAACTATAACGCGGGTTCCGGCTGCCTTTCCCGCGCAATCCGGCAGACGGTCACGAACCAACAGCCGCTGACTTGGGCGAACGTTTTGCAATATCTGGAACCAGTTTGTCAGGCTGGGATTGCTTATGTGGACGACATCAGCAATATGCCGGTTTCAGGCGAGCCTGGGGTTGGCAGTTTGCTGGCCACACCCAACCCTGAGGTAGTTCTGACGACACCGACCCCCGTCTCGACACTCCGGTCAACTATCACGCCAACATCAATTTACCCGAGCCCGACCCCACCCGAGTATCCGGTCATAACCTCCACGCCTTTGCCAGATTACCCCTGACCCTTCCGGGAATGGGGAGCTTTACTCGCCTGAGCGCAGGGAGTTCAGTTCGGCTTCCAGTTCAGCGCGTTTTTCTTCGCCTGCCAGCCGCACTTCCTCCCGGAATTTCTGCGCTGCGTCCTGCAGTTTGTTTTTAAGCTCACTGCCCTTGGCTGGCGTGTAGAGAAGCACCAGCGCGCTGCCCAATAAACCGCCGATGATTGCACCGGTCATCCAAGATTTTGTTTTGCTCATATTGCTTCCTTTGCTTCGTTACATACAAATTATAAGGGATTTTTTGTGTTCCGATTCGCTGATGAAGGTTAGGCGTGATAGGGGGCCGCGCGGACAAACACAGCAGGACCCCCGCGCCGGCGAACTGCCAGGCAGCCATTAATGGATTTCATTGGAAATGTTAACATTCTTCTATCGTTTGACGGGTATATTCAAATCAAGTGATTTTTGAAAACAAGGAGATTGTTTATGAGCAAAATTATTGGAATTGACCTCGGTACCACCAATAGCGTCGTTTCCGTGATGGAAGGCGGCTCGCCTACGGTTATTTCAACATCAGAAGGTTCGCGGCTTTTACCCTCGGTTGTCGCGTTTACAAAAAACGGCGAACGCCTCGTCGGTGTTCCCGCCAAGCGCCAGGCGGTGGTTAACCCCGAGAACACAATCTACTCCATCAAGCGTTTTATGGGGCGTCATTTCGACCAGGTCGCGGCGGAACGCAAAATGGTCTCTTATAAAGTCGTTTCCGGACCCGGCGGCGACGTGCGCATTGAAGTTCCGATAAACGGACAGACCTATACGCCGCAGGAAATCTCCGCGATGATTCTCGGCAAGCTGAAAAGCGACGCGGAAGCCTATCTGGGCGAGAAAGTGACCCAGGCTGTCATCACGGTGCCGGCATATTTTAACGACAGCCAGCGCCAGGCGACCAAAGACGCGGGAAAAATCGCGGGTCTTGAGGTTTTACGCATCATCAACGAGCCTACCGCCTCTGCTTTGGCATACGGGCTGGATAAAAAAGAAAATGAAACCATCCTGGTCTTTGACTTGGGCGGCGGCACCTTTGATGTCAGCCTGCTGGAAGTGGGCGGCGGCGTGGTGGAAGTGAAAGCGACCAACGGCGATACCCATCTGGGCGGCGACGACTGGGATGAGGTGGTTGTCAACTGGGCGGCGGATGAGTTTAAGCGCGAACAGGGCATTGACCTGCGAAGCGACCGCCAGGCTCTCCAACGCTTGCGCGAAGCGGCTGAAAAAGCGAAGATTGAACTCAGCAGCGTGATGGAAACCGAAATCAACCTGCCGTACATCACGGCGGATTCTTCCGGACCAAAGCACCTGCTGCTCAAGCTTTCCCGCGCCAAGTTCGAGCAGATGACCGATCATCTCTTGCAGCGCTGTAAACTGCCTTTCAACGCGGTTATCAAAGACGCGAACCTGAGCGTCGATAAAATCAACGAAGTTGTATTGGTGGGTGGTTCCACGCGTATGCCTATGGTGCAGGAATTAGTGCGCCAGATAACCAATGGTAAGGACCCCAACAAGGGCGTGAACCCCGATGAGGTGGTCTCGATTGGCGCGGCTATTCAGGGCGGCGTGCTTGGCGGCGAGGTGAAGGATGTGCTTTTGCTAGATGTTACCCCGCTTTCTCTGGGCGTGGAAACCCTGGGCAGCGTGATGACCAGGCTGATTGAGCGCAACACCACGATACCGGTCAAGAAAACCGAAGTCTTTTCCACCGCTGCCGACAGTCAAACCTCGGTAGATATCCACGTGCTGCAGGGCGAGCGCCCGATGGCAGCCGATAATATGACCCTCGGGCGATTCCGCCTGGACGGCATTCCTCCGGCGCCGCGCGGCATCCCGCAGGTGGAGGTTACTTTTGATATTGACGCGAACGGTATCCTGAGCGTCACCGCCAAGGACAAAGCCACCGGCAAGGAGCAAAAGGTAACCATCACCGCTTCAACCAACCTGAATAAGAACGATGTGGAACGCATGGTGCGCGAGGCCGCCCAACACAAGGACGAGGATGACCGCCGCAAAGCGTTGATTGAAGCCAAAAACATGGGCGACAGCACCGCTTATCAGGCCGAAAAACTGCTGCGCGACATGGGCGAAAAAGTAGAAGCGGGTAAACGCGCTGAGCTTGAGAGCAAGATAAAAGAGCTGCGCGACCTCCTCAATGAAGACAACGCCGCCGCGATTAACACGGCAGCCCAGGCAGTGCAGAACCTCATGCAGGAGATTGGCACGGCAGCCTATCAGCAGCCGCAGGACGGACCTGCAGCAGGCGAAGGCCACACAAATTCGGGCACCGAAGAGGGCGGCGAGGACGTCGTGGATGGAGAATTCCACGAAGCCTAAACCAAGCTCGCGTATAAAAGCACACGAGGCTGCGATACCGCAGCCTCGTTTTTTATTGAAACACACCCGGATACCTTGAAATATCTTATGGAAGCTTGGACGCGCTTTTCATCAGAAAAACGACTTATCCGGTTTGCGCTATAATGGCTTTTTGTTATGGCAAATAAGAATAAGAAAAAATTTCAGCGCCAGCTTCACGGCAGGCCGGGCGCGCGCTGGTTTGGGATTACGTTGGCCGCGGCTGCAGCTCTGGTGCTTGTGTTAATTGCTTTGTACCAAATTCCGGCCATTCAAAACCACGCTTACTACTACGTCGCGAAGGCGAACGCCAGAATACAATACTTTTTCAGCCCTCCCGGCAAGAAAAGTTTTAACCCGGGCGGGCAGGGCACGCTTGCCCCGGAAGTGGCAGCCAGCCTGACCGCGATGGCGCCTACCCCCACGCCAACGCTTTCGGCAACCAAGACGCCAATGCCAGAGCCAACCCGAAAAGCGACCTTTACGCCAACCGCGACGCTTCCACCGACCCCAACCTCCACGCCTATTCCCAGCGCCGTGACACTGACCGGCATCAAATACGAACGTCAGCTCTTTAATAACTGCGGACCCACCAACCTGGCAATGCTGCTCTCTTATTGGGGCTGGGAAGGCGACCAGCACGTGGTGGAAAAGGTCATTAAACCGCTGAAAGAAGACCGCAACGTGATGCCGTACGAAATGCTGGAATACGTTAACGAGCAGACGAGCCTGACCGGAGTCGTACGCTACGGCGGCGATATAGATATGGTAAAGAAGTTGGTCGCGGCTGGCTTTCCGGTGTTGGTTGAGCGCGGGTATATGAATGCCAAAGAGGGTTGGATGGGGCATTACGGCCTGATTACCACGTACGATGATTCCATCCAAAAAGTGCACATCCCCGATTCTTTTCTGGGGGATATCGCTTTGCCCTACGACTTGCTCAGTATGTATTGGAACCAGTTCGACGGCATTTACCTTGTGATTTACCCGTATGACCGCGAACCCGAGGTGATTGACATCCTGGGTCCGCAGTGGGATGCCGATTACAATCTGCGCTACGCGCTTGAAAAGACCACCGAACGGATTAACACCCTGGAAGGGCGGGAACTTTTCTTTGCCTGGTACAGCCGGGGGAATATCCTGGTTGAAATGAAGGATTATGCCGGCGCGGCAGAAGCTTATGACAAAGCCTTCGCGGAGTACGACAAAATCCCCGTGCCGGATAGGCCCTGGCGCGTTTTTTGGTACCAGACCGGCCCGTTTTTCGCGTATTTTTACACTGCCCGCTATAACGATGTCTTGAACCTGGCAAATTACGTGTTGGATATCACCCCGGAAGACGCCATCCCGGAAACCTGGGTCTGGCGCGGGCGGGCGAATAAGATGCTGGGCGATTGGACGGCAGCTGAAAGCGACTTCCGGAAAGCTTTGCAATGGCACCCGGGTTGGTGGGTTGCCGAAAGCGAGCTGACCAATATGGGTCTGACCCCATAAACCTCCGGCCAACTTGATATAATTGCGCTATGGTAAAAATCCTTCATTTTGCGGACGCGCACATTGACATTGCCTCGGGCGGTCCTTTTGACCCTGCCGTAGGTTTGCCCGTGCGCGTAATGGACTTTCTCAAATCCCTGGACGCGATCGTCGCGGCGGCGATTGAGGAAAAGGTGGACCTGGTAATTTTCGCTGGCGATACTTACCGGGACCGTAGCCCCGCGCCCACCTATCAGCGCGAATGGGGCAAGCGGATTATGCGTCTTTCCAAAGCCGGCATCCCTACCATCCTTCTTACCGGCAACCATGATATTTCCCCTTCCCAACTGCGCGCGCATGCCATTCAGGAGTTTTCCACGCTGGACGTTCCACACGTGATTGTGGTGGATAAACCTCGGTTCCTGGGCCCAAATGAGCTTAAAAACCTGCCTGTGCAAGTGCTCGGCATCCCCTGGATTACCCCCTCCACAGTAAAAGCCGCCGCAGCGCAAACCGCTGACCCGAACGCTGAACTGGATGTCATCATTGAAAACACACTGGGCGGGATGATCAGACAAGCCCTGGATGAACGCGACCCGCAGCTGCCGTTCATCCTCGCGGCACACGCTTCCATTCGCGGCGCGCTGATTGGCGATGAGCGCACCATCAAACTGGGGCGGGATGTGCAGCTTTCCCAGGGTCTGGTGCGTGACGAGCGCATTGATTACGTCGCTCTGGGGCATATTCACCGCTATCAGGACCTGAACGCTGGCAATCACCCGCCGGTGGTCTATTCGGGTTCCATTGAACGGGTAGACTTTGGGGAAGTGGGCGATGAGAAGGGCTTTGTGATTGCCGAAGTGGCGCCGGGGAAAACGCGCTACAGCTTTCGTAAGCTTGCCACGCGCCCATTTCGGGATATCAGCTTAACCTTGCGCGCTGGCGATAAAACTATGGAAAAAATCCTCGCGGCAATGCCGCAGCCCGAAGAACTGGAAGGCGCGATTGTCCGGCTGAACATTAACTATCCCGCCGACGTGGAGGCGACCATTGATGACGCCCAAATTCGGGAGCGGGGGCGCCTGGCGCAGGAAATAAAAATCAACAAAAGACCCGAATACAGCGTGCGGGCTCGCCTGGGGGATAACAGGGAAACTCAGAGCATGACGCCCGAAGACCTTTTGAAGCTTTACTGGAAGCAAAACCACATGGAAGAAGCGGAAATTGAGGCGCTGCAAGCCTTGGCAGAGCGCGTCATCCGCGGAGACCTTGCGGAAGACCAAAGCTGACAATCAGGCAAAACGGATCGCGTCCAGCATCTTTGCCAGGCGCGCGGTCTGGCGCACGTCGTGCACGCGCAGGATATCAGCGCCGTGCAGGATGCCGTAGGCGTTGGCAGCCAGGCTGCCTTCCAGGCGCTCTTCGGGGGGCAAATTTAATGTGTAACCAATAAAGGATTTGCGCGACACGCCCAGCAGAAGCGGAAAACCAAGGGTTTTAAAATATTCAAGCTCTTTGAGCAGGCGCAGGTTTTGGGCAGTAGTCTTACCAAAACCAATACCGGGGTCCAACATAATTTGCCCGTCACGGACGCCAGCTTCTCGCGCGATTTCCACAGACTGTCGTAAACCATCCGCCACTTCGGCGCAGACATCATCATACGCAACATCCACATACCGTCCGCCAAGGCTGGTGTCGAGCGCGGCGTTCTGAGGGGTCGAGCGGTTGTGCATCAGCACCAGGCCGGCGTTATGCCCGGCCGCTGTCTGCCCCATCAGAGGGTCCGCGCGCAGCCCCCATACGTCGTTGATGATATGCGCGCCGGCGCGCAGGGCTTCTTCTGCCACGGCAGCTTTGGTGGTGTCCACGGAGAGAATGATATCCGGCAGTTCTTCGCGCAGCGCGTTCAACACTGGCAGCAGGCGTTCAAGCTCCTGCCCGGCTGGAACAGGGCGTGCGCCGGGGCGAGTGGATTCAGCGCCGATATCCAGGATTTGCGCGCCTTCAGAGGCAAACGCCCGGGCTTGCTCCAGCGCTGCCCGCAAGGGTTCGCCCTGCTGCAGCAGCCCGTCGCCAGAAAAGCTGTCGGCAGTGAGGTTGAGAATCCCCATAATATAGGTTTGTTTTCCCAGGTTTGGCAACAAATCCTTAAGCATCGGGCTCCTTAGCGGGCGGGTCTGGCTTCCGCGAAGACTTCCACATGGTCAATTTTAGGGCCCGCGCTGTATACGAAGACCGAGAAATCCAGCCCGGCAGGTGAGCTTTGGGAATCCCAGCGGCGAATCCCAGCCACGCGTCCGTCCTGAGTGTAAGCAACCACGAGCACCCACAGCGAACCAGCCCTGGCGGATTCCGGCGTGAGCACCGCCTTTCCGCTCACCGCGCAAGACAGCTGCTCACGCGCGCAGGCAAGCTTAAGTTCGGCCGGCTGAACAGGCAGGTAGCGCGTGTCATTTTCCGGAACGGGCAGCGAAAAATCCAGCACGGCACTGGCGCTGAATTGTTCTGGCGTGGGCGCCTGAAAATACGCCACAAGCGGCAGGCTCTGACCGGTTTTCAGCAGGTTCAGCGGCAGGATGGCTGTTTGGGTGCGGGTATAATCGCTGCCGATGCCGTTCAGGGTCAGCTTGGCGCTCACGTTTTCCAGGTCTTTCCCTGTGTCGTTAGCCGCCAGCGCGAAACACAGCACGCCGCCAGTTGTGTCGCGATAGCAGTCGGTTGGCAGGGCGGCGTCGGGCTCAGACGTCGGCTGGCTGCCCTGCGCCGGGGTGCCGGTGGGCGCCGGCGGCGTTTGTGTGATGGGAATCAGCAGGACTGTGCCCACCCCCATGGCGTAGGGGACAACCGACGGGTTGGCGGTCAGCAGGGCTTCCAGGCTGATGCCGTACCGCAGCGCGACCCCAAACATATCGTCATCCGCGTCCACCTGGTAGTATACGGGCGTGCCCGTTGCGGTTGGGCTGGGGGTAAGCGTGGGCGTGGCTGTGGCAGGCACGGGCGTATCCGAGGGCAGCGGGAGCGCGGTTTCGGTGGGGCGCGGAGCGCTGGTGGGAGCGGGCGAGATGCTGAAAACGCAGCCGCTTAGCAGGGCGGCAGTGAATAACAGCGGTAAAAGCCGTTTGAAATTCATATTTCCATTATACCAACGGCAGGAGCAGGCTGTTTTTAGATTGAAGTGTATGAGTTATGTAAAAAACCGCCCGATTTGCTTGAATCCACGCCTTTGTGGTACTATACTTATTTGTTAGTAAGATATGGAGCAATAAGAAATGCCAATTTATGCCTATCATTGTGAAAAATGCGGAATTCGTTTTGAGCAGCAGCAGAAATTTACTGATGACCCCCTCATGATTTGCCCTGAATGTAATGAACCCGCGCTGCGCAAAGTTTATCAGCCGGTCGGGATTGTATTTAAAGGCAAGGGTTTTTATGCCACGGACCACCGCTCACCGTCCGGGCAGAATCACACGCATGCCAAACCGGAAGGCGCAGCCGAAAGCAAATCTGAGGACGTGAAACCCACCGCGCCACCCCCTTCCGCGGAAGCGGTATCAAGCAACCACCAAAAAGCTGCCGAATAGGCAGCTTTTTATTATGTTTCACGCTTACAGGTTCGAATCCACCTTTGCTTGCAGGGAAGCGTATTCCGGGCTGGCGGCATAAGCTTTGAGCGCGTTGACGCGTTTCATCATATTCGGGTGAGACCGCAATAATTCTATCAGCTTGTTCAGGAAGGCACCGCCCTGCGTGTCTATTTTGTCCAGCGCTTGTTCAAATTCCGCCCGGGTTTGAATTTCTGGGGAGGCGAGCCGCACAAGCGCGGAAACGGCGTCATCCAGGCTGCCGCACGCCAGGAGCCCGGCCCGGTCGCAGGAGAATTCACAAGCGCGCGTCCAGCACAGAAAAATCAGGTACAGGATGTACCTCATCCCCAGGGAAGGCGCGCGTGAACCTGCCAGCCCGCCCACAAGCGGGTACAACCAGGTGTGCCCCAGGGAGATATGTCCCATCTCGTGCCCGAGCACAAAAGCAAGTTCCTGCGGGTTCATGGCGCGCACCAGCGGCTCATACAGCACCACGTTTTTTGGATTAGAAAAACCAAAAGTGTAAGCGTTCATCGCTTCTTCGCTGGCGACATACACATTCAGCGAGCCCGGATGCAGGCGCTGGGCGCAAAGCCGCACAACCTTGTCTAGTTCCGGGCTGCCTTCTGGTGAAACGAGCGCGGCGTTTTTTATCAGCTGGGTTTGCATCACGTAAGTGGTATAGACGGCGACTCCCAGAATGAGAAGCACCAGTAAGAAGCTCAGGCACTGGGTCATGAAAGCCGTAGCGACCACCACGGCAGTGCTGAGCAGAAAGGTCAGGATTAAAATCGGTATTTCGCTGGGATGCCGGTATGCGCGTGCTTTGAACATAAAACCCTCTTTTCTTGATTTGTTTATCTTAGTGTAAGCTGTTTAAACACCGCTCACCATAGAAAATCTTGGGGTTATGAACCGGGAAGCACAAACTGCGCTGAACACAGCAGCCCGCGAACAGCGCATACCAGCAATACCAAAAAAAGCGCGGTCATTATCTGACCGCGCCGAGAGGCACTCAAGCTTTGGAGATGTTCACAAACACCACCGGACGGCGTTTTGTCTCGTCAAAGATGTGCGATTTAGCCAGGTTCATCACATCCCGTTCCAGGTTTCCGTTGGCGGAACGCGCCAATTTTTCAATCCGTTTGCGCAAATCCTCAAAAAGGTCTTGCGATTCAGCCGGAGACATAAAGCCGCGGCTGATAACCTCAACCTCCTTCAGATTGGCGTTGGCTTTATCCCTCACCAGGTTCAGAAGCACGATTCCGTCCTGGCTGAGCATTTCGCGTTCGCGCATCACAGAGCGGTCCACATCGCCCACGCCGGTACCGTCCACGAAGACATAACCGCCGGGGATGCGTTCGCCGAGCTTCATTTCGCCATGTTCAAACTCTATCACGCGTCCGTTTTCCACAATGGCAATCTGGCGCGGGTCCATCCCGACGTCCATGCCCAGGCGGGCGTGTTGGTTCAGCATGCGCAGCTCGCCGTGGATAGGGATGAGGTAGCGCGGGCGGGTCAGGTGCAGCATCAGCTTAATTTCTTCCTGGCTGGCATGCCCCGAAACGTGCACCGGGGCGATGGCTTCGTAGATGACCTGCGCGCCCTGCTCCAGCAAGCGGTTGATAGCGCGGTACACCAGCTCTTCGTTGCCCGGAATGGGGTGTGAGGAGAGCACGACGGTATCGCCCTCTTTGATATCAAATCGTTTGTTGCTGCCGTTGGAAAGCCTGCCCAGAATCGAGGTGGGCTCGCCCTGCGAACCGGTGACGAGCAGCACCACCTGGCTGTCGGCCATCTGCAAAGCGGTTTCGACAGGCACGACTACGTCCTCCTCAAAATCAATGTACCCAAGCTGCCGCGCGATTTTCACGTTTTCGGTCATGCTCAAGCCCACAAAGGCGACCTTGCGGTGGTAGCGCGTGGCGGCGTTGATGACCTGCTGCATGCGGGAAATCAGCGAGGCAAAGGTGGCGACTATGATGCAGCCCTTGGCTTCCCGGAAAACGCGGTCGAAAGCCGAATCAATCACCTTCTCGGAAGGAGTCCAACCCGGCCGCTCCGCGTTGGTGGAATCTGCCAGCAGCGCCAGGACGCCCTTTTGGGCAAACTCGGCCAGCCTGGCATAATCGGTGGGCCAGTTATCCACCGGGGTATGGTCAAATTTATAATCGCCGGTGTGGACAATCAGACCAGCCGGGGTTTCAATCCCCAGGCCGATGCCGTCTGGCACGGAATGGCAGACGTGGAAAGCGTGCACCTTGAACGGGCCAATTTGCACGCTTTCGCCGGCCTTCAGGGTTTGGAGTTTTGCGGCTTTATGGTCAAAACCGCGGCGGTTAAGCTTGGCGCCGATCATGCCAAGCGTGAGCGGCGTGCCGTAAACCGGCGCGTCCACGCTCTCAAGCAGATGCCCGATTGCTCCGGTGTGGTCTTCGTGACCGTGGGTAATCACAATCCCGCGCACTTTATCCGCGCGCTGTTTGACGTATTCAAAATCGGGGATAATGTAATCAATCCCGATCATATCGTTATCCGGGAACATCATGCCGGCGTCCACCACCAGGATTTCGCCGCCGTATTCGTAAACGGTCATGTTTTTCCCGACTTCCCCCAGCCCTCCCAGGGGAATAATGCGTAATTTTTTCTCTTTCATGTTCTTTCCTTAAGATGCTAACGGCTCGCGCCGTGAATAATCATAGATGGGTGTTAAAAAATAAAACCCCGCTAATTCAGACTAGCCGGGCAATTTTGTTTCAAAATAAGTTGTATCTTCAACAAAAAGCCGCGAGGCGGCTGGATTAACTTGCGGGAGTATAGCACACGCGCGGGGCTTTCGTCAAATCAGAAGCGGGGACAATGCCAACTTTGGTCGGCGAGTGGCTGAGTGTTAATCAGTTTACGATGAAGCGCTAACAAAAATCTAACATTACGCCATTATGTTAAGGGTAAGAAAGAAAAGAAAGAAAGAGGTAGATATGAGCAGTATTGTGAGACGACATCTGTATCCAAGAAAATTTTACAACCTGGACCAATTAATGGAACGCTTCTTTGACGCTGATTCTGAAGCCT